>Ga0209284_10005476_pt1 | contig 13108 bp, 13 predicted proteins | sample FRY03_FD_187211 | JGI IMG/M metagenome (GOLD analysis project Ga0209284, IMG submission 187211) | Freshwater microbial communities from Lake Fryxell liftoff mats and glacier meltwater in Antarctica - FRY-03 (SPAdes) (version 2) | ecosystem: Environmental > Aquatic > Freshwater > Ice > Glacier... | reverse complement strand
TCATGCAATTTTTTTCTACTTTAAGAGTTGTTTCAACATGATATTTTAAACAGGTTGAACAACATTCAAAGTCGCAATAAATACATTTCTTAATTGCCGAAGGAGTACATTTGCTCATACAAACGATGCATTCTATCGAAGCATTTTTTGAAACACGCGAAGTAGATGAAACTGATTTATCAGACATTTCTTAAGTTATCTATTATACGATAGACCCACATATCAATTTTTATATTTTTTATGTGTAATGCAAACTGAAAAAAATGAATAAAAAAATATATTTTATGGTGTATATAAACGCGATACAATTATAAACAATATCGAATATAATATTTTACATCTATGGACTTTTCATCATTATAAACAGGATATACCATAAAAGAATGTTTTTTTCTTTTAGATAGATTTATACTGATTGGTATTTTATTGTAAGTTTTTAATAAAAGTCTATCGGTAGATATTAAATCTCGTATATTTTTTTTATACCATTTTTTTAGGTTTTTAGATATATAATAATTATCAATTTTAATAAACTTCACAATTTCAACATCTGCTTTAAATATTTCAATTAATGTTGCTTTTACATCATCCATACTATTAAAATGTTTTGGAAACTCATAATATTGTGTAGACTTAACAACAAAATTATTAATTATTAAATAATCGTTTTTAATAGGCTCTCTATAAATGTCATTATTCAATAATTCGCCATTATGTTTTAATAATATATTTTTAGCACATTTTTCCATTAATTCGCATATATTTTTACAAAATAAAGGACAATATACTGTTGGTTTAATATATTTATCACCCCAATGTTTTACTCTACCTGTTATTCTACCAAATAATTGATACATATTATCATTTTTAATATTATTATATCCGAATATTGCGGATGTGAAACTTCCAAGTTTTTCAGATACCAATGTTTGTCCCATTCCAACACAAAGAAATCCTGTAAATACAATAGGTCTTTCTAATAAATTGAATTCTTCCAAATATTCGCAAATTGTATCTCCCAATTCTCCGCTATTAAAAATCAATGGTATCGTAATACATTTGTCATTATCGTAATATCTAATAGATTTATCAATACCATTCAAAGTTATTATTATGCATTTTTTATTATGTTCAAATATTAAATTACGCACATATGTATGTGTTTTTATCTTTCTAAATGCTGGTATAAATGTTCGTGTATTGTTATCTAATATTTTTGGATGTTTTATAAGAATTGCGTCTATGTAATTTGCGTTGTAATTCTCGTCATATGTATAATCTTCAATATCATTCAAAGAATTATTTTCCATACATTCAAATATAATATCATCAACTCCTGCATAATTATCATCATTGTATTCGCATATTTTAATAATCTTAATGTTAGACCAAAATCCATTAGTACTCCATATAGTATCTGGAGTAGCCGACATTGCAATCATTCCGGATATTATATTAAAATTATTAATATGCTCTATATTTGAACGTAAATTATATTTTTTATTTGTAATATATTTATGTAATTCGTCGAAATATACAAAACACCTTTTGTATAATGTATTTTCTTTTTCGATATATTCTATATAATTAAAGCAATCTTTAAAACGACGTGTATTACTGCAAGCAATTATAATATGCGGTAAATTGTCAATTTTATTAGAAAAATTGATTAATCCTTTTAAACTTTTTATATGAAATAAGTTACCGTCATATTTTGATGAAAATACACATACTGATTTATCGCCATATTTATTATTAATTTCGTCAAGTCTATTTGAAAATTGTTTATTATTAAGTAATGTATTCATTGTAAATACAATATGAACACTTCGACCTTTTGATGTATTTTCATTTATTTCTTCCAAAATACTTTTTATTGTTATAAATGTTTTACCCATCTGGGTAGGTAAAATACATAACTTCAACTTATTTTCTTGCATTTTTTATATAATTTTTTATAAAAAGTATATCAATTTTTGTTTTAGTGTTTTATATTTAAGTTATTTTTATTCATTATAAATAGAATGAAAGGTTTAATATCTGTTGGTGAGATTAAAAATACATATGTGTATGACAGAAAAGATTATGTTAAAAATGTTAGAAGAAATATTTATATTAAAGATAAAAAAGAATATGTCAAGAAAAATCATAAATATATACCAGTTTATGATTTAGAAAAAGAATTAATTTTGTCAAAAAAATGGACAGAAAAACCTTGTGTTCAAGATTGTTCATCAATAGATAAAATATGCAATTTAAAAACAAAAAGATGCAAAAATCCTCCACCAATAAAGAAAAAAAAAGTAAAAAAATAATATGTAATTAATATATAAAAACATAAATATATGATTCTATGAATAAATGCGTGTATAAATATATATTGAATCTATTGTGATTATATGAATTATATAAATATATATAATATCTATAATTCTATTTTGTACAAAGAAATAGGTATTATAGTAGAGTATTGTAATAGTGCGTTATACACACCTTCGGTATCGTGAATAATGCGTGGTGCATCATCTTCAGAATCTATCACAAGTAATTCGCGATATAATTTTTTATCTTTTTCGTCGTCATCTTTATAGAAGAAGAAAGTGAATTTGTTTCCTAGATTGTTAGCATCATCAATAATTTCTTTATGATCAAAAATATCCTCGTCCATTTTAACGATATCCTTACGCCTTACAGATTTTAAATCTGTAAATATTTCGCCGCCATCATCATCGTCCATCTTTTGTTTCGTAATAATTTGCTCAATATATTCGAATATATAACAATCTTCGAATACGTTTGTCATTAAAAAGTCTTTTGTCATTGAATTGACAAGTTGCTTTGACATAGCCATAATTTATATTACTTGGGTTTTCCTTTTTGATTGATTGTATTAAAACTTGCTTCGTTTATCGGGGTTGGTGGGTAATTTATTTTTTAGTCTCGTGTATCAGTTTTTATTTTTTTTAGAACAATTTTATACTAACCTATTAATAAATTTATTTTTTAAAATACTAATAATATTAAAAGGGTATATATCTTTTTTCCAGAAAATATAAATTATTTTTTTAAAAGTTTTGTTTTTTTCCATTTTATTAGTATTATATTTACAATTATAACATATTGGTAAATCATTCTTTGATTTTGAATTTATATTTATAAATAATCCTTTATTTTGACACAACTCTACTGTGCTATCAATATTATATTCAATCATAAATCCTGATTTACATTTTTCTATATCATTCATATTGTATTCTTCGCCACAACACACACAATTGTCTGAATTATGGTTAAAGTTAATAAACGTTTTTAAATGCTTATTATTATCGTGTATGTTAAGTAATAAATATAAATAATTTTTAAAATTAATACTATCTATTACATTTTCACAAAGATAATCTTCGTCAATAATAATATTATTTATCTGCTTTATATCTTCTGTTTCTAACTCTGTTTTTTCAATATGTTCAAATGAGTATGAGTTATATGAAGTCATTTGTAGTATATGATACTTATGTAATTATAATTATAATTCATTTTTTTATTAAAATGAGTGTATAATAATGCTACTTAAGGAAAATGAGTACATAATTAATTAATTTGGAGAATATTATAGAAATGTTAAAAGTTATAGAAATATATAATTATGTACTCAAATCTATCCTTAAGGTTTTGCAAAATATTCATAATAATGGTAATAAATAAAATGAGTACATAATTAATAATTTTCAAGAATATTATAGAAATGTTAAAAGTTATAGAAATATATAATTATGTACTCAAATCTATCCTTAAGGTTTTGCAAAATAATCATAATGATGGTATTAAATAAAATGAGTACATAATTAATTTATTTCAAGAAATTATAGAAAATGTTAAAAGTTATAGAAAAATATAATTATGTACTCAAATGTCTTCTTAAGGTTTTGCAAAATAATCATAATAATGGTATTAAATAAAATGAGTACATAATTAATAATTTTCAAGAGAATATAGAAAATGTTAAAAGTTATAGAAAAATATAATTATGTACTCAAATGTCTTCTTAAAGATTTTTGAAATAGTTGTTAATAATGGTAATAAATAAAATGAGTACATAATTAATTTATTTCAAGAAATTATAGAAAATGTTAAAAGTTATAGAAAAATATAATTATGTACTCAAATTGTATTCTTAAGGTTTTTGCAAAATAATCATAATAATGGTATTAAATAAAATGAGTACATAATTAATTTAATTCAAGAAATTATAGAAAATGTTAAAAGTTATAGAAATATATAATTATGTACTCAAATGTATTCTTAAAGATTTTTGAAATAGTTGTTAATAATGGTAATAAATAAAATGAGTACATAATTAATAATTTTCAAGAATATATAGAAAATGTTAAAAGTTATAGAAATATATAATTATGTACTCAAATTGTATTCTTAAGGTTTTTGCAAAATAATCATAATAATGGTATTAAATAAAATGAGTACATAATTAATAATTTTCAAGAATATTTAGAAAATGTTAAAAGTTATAGAAATAAATAATTATGTACTCAAATTGTATTGTTAAGGGTTTTGCAAAATATAATACATGTTATAATAAAACAAAAAAATGACTATATATGAATGAATAATTCTTATCATCCAAACAAGCGTTGATATAAGTTATAACGATAACTTCTATAAAAATCAATCATATGGCTATGTCAAAGAAAGATGTCAATTCAATGACAAAAGACTTTTTGATGACAAACATTTTCGACGATTGCTATATATTTGAATATATCGAGCAAAAAAAAATAAAATGTATATTTGATGATGGTGAAATATATAATGATATTAAACCAAGACGAGGCAAAGATATTGTTAAAATCATAGGAGGAGACATTCCTCGTCAACTCATAATAGATGATGCTAATACGCTAGGGAATAAGTATACTCTATATTTCTCTAATCATGGAACGAACAATCCACCAGAAGATACATCTAACATATATAGAGATTTATATGCAATGAATGAGATAGAAAATTCCCCGTGTTGTATTCCTGATATTTATGGCGAACTTGAAACATTAGTACGATATAGCGAGATAATGCCAATATCCTTGTATAAATTGTGTTTATAAGAAAGTTATAAACACATTTAATATATGATCTATAAATTATTTATTATATATATTAAATGAACATCGAAATTATAACTCTAGATAAACTACTTTCTACTTGGATAATAATATATTCTATTTGATATATTCTAAATATATTTTCATATAACCCAATAATATTATTATTTATATCTATAATGTTTTTTATTGTAGGAACTATTATAATTTTAAATAATTATAATGAAAATACAAGATTACTGTATTTTATTACAGTTAATGTAATAATAAAAGTACCATTTATATTATTAATATGGCAAAAAAATATAAAAACAATAGATATTGCTTTTACATTAATATTTATAACAACGTATATGATTTATATAACATTGTTAGAAGAAGATATTGTAAGTATTTATAAAGATTTGTTAAATAATATAATAGACAACACAAAGGGGAGAGAAATTAATATATATAAATTATTTAAACTTATTAAGTAATAATAAGTTTATATCCTAAAATATTGTCGTCATACATTTTCTTAATAACCTTATGTAAATTTAATACATCATATTTTGAATTGTGTGCTTTTTCAATATTTTCATTAAAACAAAATACATAAAGTTCATTTAGAGATGGATTTTTATTTTTTCCAAACTTATTTATTATTTTTACAATATTTTTACAATGTCTCATAGTGCATAGCAACTCTTTTTTTTTTAGTTCGGCAATAATATCAAATCTTTTTCTGCGATATAATTCTGACAATATAACACTAATATCAAAAGCAATATTATGCGTTATAATATGAGTTGTTTTTTTAATAGCCTCGTATAATTTATCAATTGCTGTAGAAAAGTCAACGCCATTATCTGATATTTCATTTGTAATTCCATGAAACTTTTCATTTTCAATTGTGAAACCTTCGCGTTTAATAGTATAATCTTGACTTTCCATTAAATTAAAGTCTTTATCTGTTACAATAAACGATATTTGTACAATACGCGCAGTATCATAGCATTTTAATTTATTATATTTTGGATATTCACCCCAAGACATATTTTTAGAATCAGGTAATCCATTTGTTTCAGTATCAATAAATAGTGCAGCCATTATGTAATAATTTACTATATTGAATTGTATCAATTTTTTATAATATCTAATAGAACATTTTTATAAAAATATTTTACAAGTGTTTCCCATCTGTAATTTTTAAGAATATTTTCTCTTCCATTTTTACCGTGAAGATGCCCCAATTCTGGATTGCAAAAATATTTCCAAAATCCTAAAGCAAACTCATGAGGGTCAGTTATTTCAACTTTACCCCCGATACCAACAGATTTATTATCTAAATAATGATATATAGAAGACTTTATAGGTGTAGAATTGTTTTCATCAATATATTCGCGTATTCCACCAATAAAAGAAGCTACTTGTGGTTTTCCCAAACCAAGGCATTCAAAAACAGTTAATTCAAATCCTCCACCATTACAATTATTACAACCAACATCACAGCAATTATACAGAATATTAATTTCTTTATCTGATAATTGTTGTGGTGTTGAAATCTCAATAATTGTTTTTTTAACATAATCTAATGGTACATTTCTAAAATTAACTTCGTTTTCTAAAACATTCATTAAATCCCAATAAGCATCTATTTGTGCTCCAATTATTAATTTTATAGGTCTAGAAGTATTTTCATTTACAATATAATCTTTATTATTTTTTAAAACATTAACATTATAATGCATTTCTACAAATTCTACCCATGCAATAATTGTATGATCCCAGCATTTACGTGGTTGATTTCTATTTAAGTTTATAACCATAAAATCATCTTCATTATAATTAAAATAAGTTCTAGCAATATTTTTTGGAATAGGATAATATACTTCAGTGTCAAACCCGTGTGGAAATATATAGATAGGCATTTTTTCACTAATTCCTATTTTTCTCGCTATATCTTTCCAGTAAGGAGTAAAAGCAATAATTCCGTCATAATATACATTTAGAATATCAATATAAGATTTTTTTTGATAAGGATATACTTGATCCATATATGAAATAAGTTTATAGTTCTTTCTTTCATCTCCGCCACATTCATTAATTATTGTTGTTGTTATTGCTGATGTTATGATACTATCATTAAAAATAATTATAATATCTTGAGGATTATTTTTAATAAAGTCTCCAATTTCCAATTCACCAAAACCATTTCGTTTAGGTTCTTCTGTTGCCATTGCATCATGTATTTTAACACACAAGGGAATACAATTTCTTGATTCTTTATCATTCGTATTAGATATATTTTGAAATCCATAAATAGTTAAATCAATATCTTCATATTGTCCAAGATATTTTGAAATATAATATACGACCTTTGAATATCCATTACTTGAACCAATAGGGTAAGTTCCGCATATCATAATTCTTTTTTTTCCATTTTTTGAAGGATACCACCAACTATCTTTTTTTTTTATTTTCAAAGAATCAGATCCTATTACAATTGATTTATCTACAAGATCTTTTATATTTAGCGACATTATTGATATATAGAGTTAAATAGTGTAATAATTTAAATCTTTATATATATCGTTTTATTGATTAGTTCGGGGCAATAATGTCATATCGTAATTTGAAATCGAAGGGGATTGATAAGATTGTACAGAAGGCAATTGATTGTATAGATTATTTTGCATTGGCATTTGATTTCGGATATATGGTTCCAATATATTTACTGTTCGTTTCATACCTATTTGTATAGAGATCTCTACGATATAATCGCATAAAAAAATTATTAGTATTCCAAATATTAAAAAAGCAAAAAATGCTATAAATGTATTCATATAATTATATTTAACATCTTTAACATCTTTATCATCTTTGACATCTTTGACACTATTATCTTGATTAACACATTTAGTATCTTTAACATCTATAACATCATTTGCAATAATAGGGTTTATATTTTCAGAAACATGTTGCAAATTATTATGCCCATTTCTACCCATATCATTTGATTGATTTAGTTGATTTAATATTGCATTTTTTTCATCATTATTTATTTTTGCTTCCAAGTTTTTCAGATAAAGCAATGCTTCATTTGCCTTAATTTTTTCGGCATCGCTTAAATTATATTCTTTAGTGCTTAATAAATTATTACCAAATAACGATAATTCATTATTGTTAGAATATTCACCAGTATTATTATTTGTATATGAGTTTTTATTTGTATTTGGCATATATAGACTTTTTTTCATATTTGAATTATATTTTACCTCATCTACTAAATTATTTATATCAAAATATTGCTCCAATTCTTCGTCATAATAAGGCATAACATTATCTTTATGTATATCAGTTACATCATAATTATTTCCTGTGTTAAAATTTTCTTCGGTATATACATCCATTACCTTTTTAAACTCTTTTTTACATTCACCAGATACAGGGATTGTATAAGTAGGTGCTTGTAATGGTGCACAACTTCCTCCCATATTTTTCATATATTGATTATAATCGTCAATTTTATCATTATTCAAAACTTTTTTATTAGAATCCATATGAGAAGGTCCTTGATTATTGATTGTTTCATTTTCACCTCTTTTTTTTAAATCAATTGAATGTTGTTTTTTTACAGTGTTTCTATTGCTTTTTCCAAAACTATCTATATTATACGCTTCTTGTAAAGTTGAATAATTCATTATATAAATAATTTATGATGTTATTCTCTCTATTATACAAAAAGGAAAGAAAAACAATAATAAAATATTTATATAATATAATTGTAAAGAAGAATAATGAAAGATTTTGATTTAGATATAAATATGATCTTTAAAGGAATTATTACTGGATTTTTGATAGCATATTTGCTAATATTGGGATTACGACCAGCCGCAGCATATCCCGATGATATACTTGAAATTATTGATAACCCTTGGATATTTTTAATTCTATTTATAGTAAACTTATATGTTTTACAATGGGACTTTACGATAGGTTTATTGTTTTCATTGTCTTTAATCGCATTGATTTTAGATATAATAATTTTCACAGAAGGAGAATTTTTTACAGATGCATCTGTTGTAATAGATAAAACTACTGAAAAAGATGTTAATAAAGTTGATGGGGAAAATATTGAAAACAATAAACCAATTGTAAAACCAGAAAAAGGATACAAAGATATCAATGATATAATAATTAATAAATTGAAAATTTTCAAAGATTTGAATGATAAATCAGACAGTATAAAAACTATAAACTCTTTCATATAAATATATTCTTCGTAAAAAATAGTATTATGTCATTTTTACCAAGTATAGAAGGAATAAGTACATTAGAGCCATTATCTATGCTTTTTATCGTACTTGTTCAAATAGGTGGAAGATATTTAAGAATTGAACTTACACCCGCACAACAAAAGTTAATAAATAACCCAATATTTCAAACTGTTATATTATTTTGCATAATATTGATGACAACTAAATGTATTGTTAAAAGTTTTATTATAGTTTTTGTTATGTTCATATGTGTTAATATTTTATTTAATGAAAATCATAAATATAATATATTATCGAAAAAATGGTTATTGTCTGAAAAAATTATTACTGGAAAAACATATAAACCACTAAAAGATCTATATATAAAAAATATGTTAAATGTTATATAGTATATATATATATGATAAGTTTAAAAAAAAGTATTTTTGTAGAAAATATAAAGTTAGAAGAAGTTTTTGAAAAAATATACAACTCTAAAACGACAAACATTTCGTCGGTATATGAAATAAAAGAATGGAATATTGGCGAATGGAATGTTAAAAAAGGAATTATGCAAAAAAAAGAAGATATTTATATATATGTTGAATCTATGCCAGACAATATAATTGATTATATAATCGAAGATGAAAAATATTTAAGGATGGTTGTTAAAAATAAAATAAAAAAAAATGGGTCAAAATATAAAAAAATCAAAACTCGCTTTACAATTACTAACTTTAAACCAATATATAAAAAACTTATTAAATGTTTTGCTTTGATTAACGTAGTTAATAATGTAGAAATAATTGAACATAGCGATAAAAGAATAGAGGTTTGTATAAATAGTATGGTAAATATCAATTTGCCTAATAAAGAAAATTATGAAAAATATATTAATGAAATTTTTAAAAGTATTATATGTAATATTGAAAAAAATATATTTTTATAAATACATATAAAGATACTATACATAGTATGTATAAGGGGGAAACCTCTTGCTGCTATAGCTCAGTTGGTTAGAGCACTCGGCTGTTAACCGAGTTGTCGCAGGTTCAATCCCTGCTAGCAGCGAATTATTTTTACAATCTTATCATTAATAAGAATTATATCCATCATTATTAAATATACTAATGGAAACCGAAATCATTGAATATAAAAATATAGATAAAATTTTTGAACATATAAATTTTACATTATTAAATAATATATTGAACAATAATGATAAAATATTGATTAAAGATAATACTTTTTACTTTTCAATTTTATTGCCAGATATGGGATATGAAGTATCAAAAAATATAGACAAATGTTTAAAGAATACTTTATATGAAAAAGGTTTGGATTATTCATCACTTTTAAAAAGTAATATTCCGTATATGAATATATATAAAATTGTTTTTGCAATAGATAAAAAAAAATATATTATCGTAGAAGATATTAATGTACTAAACTTTTTAAATAGTGAAAATAAATTATTAAATACATTTGTTGATATTATTGATAAATGCGAAAAAGATTATCGCAGAATAGACGAAATATTGTATAATATTAAAAAAAAAGTAACATTTATTAACTTTTTCGATAGTTATCATATTATCGAATATACTGATAAATTATTGCTTTATACCTTAAATTATAGTAATCTAATTAAAGATATGATTATGGTTACATCCCGTATAGTAATTGATGTTGATTATGATAAAAATAAAAATAAAGATCATATAATATTTAAAAATAGAATTACAATATTTAAAAATAATATTGATACCCTACATAATAATTTAGAGCAAACACGGAGAGGAACTATGCAAAGAATAGCATATTTAGATTCGGGAACATCGAGGATATTGACAATAGTAGCATCTATATTTTTACCAACCAGTTTTTTAATTTCTATATTATCTATGCCCCATAAAGGGGTTCCTTTACGAAACTTATGGTATGGTTATTATATTATATTAACAATTATAATGATAATTTTTATTATATCATTTATATATTTTTATAAAGACTTTTTAATAATTTATAATAATAAATCATAAAAAGTTACTACTTTTTTTAAAAAATTGATAATTATAAAATAGTTTAAACATAAGACGAGTTATTTTAACTACTAATATTAAGAAGACATGTCTATTTATCCCGAACTATCATATAACGATCAAAAGGTTGAAATCCAAGAAGTCAAGGGTATTCAATTTAGTGTTTTAGGTCCGGATGAAATCATTAAAAGATCGGTCGTTGAAATAAACAAAACTGACACATATTCGGGAAGCGAACCTATAGTTGGTGGTTTATTTGATTCTAGAATGGGTGTATTGGAACATAATCGCAGATGTTGCACTTGTGAGCAAAAAAATATATTTTGCCCAGGACATTTTGGACATATTGTTTTAGCAAAACCAGTATTTCAAGCTATGTTTTTCGATATTGTTAAAAAACTACTAAATTGTGTATGTTACAAATGTTCAAAATGTTTGATTTCCCCTGAAACAACACATAAAGACTTCAAAAATGAGATGGTTCGTATATTATCTATTAAAAATAATCAAAAAAGATGGGACGCTTATTACAGACTATGCAATACAACAACAAAATTGCGTGTTTGTGGCGACGACGGAGTTGTCGGATGTGGTGCTGTTCAACCTACAAAATACCAGAAAGAAAATGCTATGAAAATTATGGCTGAATGGAAAGATAAAAAACAAGAACCTCCGTTGGATAAAATTATTCAAGAATTTACAGCCGAAGATATTCTTAGGATATTCAAACGTATAACCGACAAGGAAATGGATATGATGGGCTTTAATCCAAAGTGGAATAGACCGGAGTATATGATTTGTACTGTGCTTCCCGTTCCACCTCCTGCGGTTAGACCAAGTATCATTGAAGAAAATGGACAACGTCGCGAGGATGATTTGACACATAAATTGAGTGATATTATTAAAACAAATAATAGTATTCGTGATAAGATTAATAAAGGTTCTTCTGAAGATACTATCAAATATATTACTATGCTTCTCCAATATCACGTATTTACATTTGTAAATAATCAAATTCCTGGGTTAGCCCCTTCTCAACAAAGAAATGGTAGAAAACTTAAATCGGTATCAGATCGTATGAAGAAGAAAGAAGGACGTATTCGCGGTAATCTTAATGGTAAGCGTGTAGATCAATCCGCTAGGTCTGTCATTACTCCAGATCCTTATATTAGTATTGACGAATTGGGCGTTCCTATCAAGGTTGCTATCAATATTACATTCCCCGAAATTGTTAATGAATATAATATTGATAAAATGCGAGAATTGATTAAAAACGGTTCAGATAATTGGCCTGGGGCTAAATATATTAAAAAGGAAAATATGACAACTAATCTTAAATATTCACAGGATCTGGAAGTTAATGCTAAAGAATTAAAGCATGGTGATATAGTTCATCGTCATCTTACAAACGGAGATTATATTCTATTTAACAGACAGCCTTCTCTTCACAAGATGTCGATGATGTGTCACAAGGTTGTTATTATGCCTTTCCAAACATTTCGTCTTAATGTTCTTGATACTCCCCCATATAATGCTGACTTTGACGGAGACGAAATGAATTTACATTGCCCTCAAAGTGTTCAAACTATGAATGAATTAATGGATATCGCAGCAGTTCCATATATGATTTTGGCACCAAGAGATGGTAAGCCGATTATTGAAGTTGTACAAGATACTTTATTAGGATCTTTCAGATTAACAAAAGATA
>Ga0209284_10005475_pt1 | contig 13110 bp, 10 predicted proteins | sample FRY03_FD_187211 | JGI IMG/M metagenome (GOLD analysis project Ga0209284, IMG submission 187211) | Freshwater microbial communities from Lake Fryxell liftoff mats and glacier meltwater in Antarctica - FRY-03 (SPAdes) (version 2) | ecosystem: Environmental > Aquatic > Freshwater > Ice > Glacier... | reverse complement strand
AAATCTTGCCACCTGTTTTTTTTTTTATTGCTTCCTTGTGATCCAGGATACCTAGTGAAGTCGTAAGCACAATAATTCCAAATTTTCTAGATGGTAATAGGTTGGCTACCCAAGTTTCTAGATTTGTAACCTTTAAATTATAGCGAGGAGACATTGCTCTACATTTATTCAAACGACCATTAAGTTTAACAATTAGTTTACCTGATCTATGATCTTCGATTTTTGCGAAATCTTGAATATAACCGTTTTCTTGCATTACCTTTAAAAATTTTATTACTATATCAGAAGAAGGTCTCACTAATACGTCCTTTTTTCCAATTCTCTCTGCATTTGAAATTTTTTTTAAAGCATCGGCTAACACATTTACACGCCCCATTTATATAATTACAATGGTGGTAATTTAATTTACCATTTGTATTAAATTTACTAGAAAATATTAGTTATAGATTAAATATTTAGGTGTAGCGTTAAATCTTGAATATATTTTTACAACTTTATTGATTGCACAAAGAAAATCCTCTTCTGTAACATAATTATTATTTCGTCTAATAGCAAACATTCCTGCTTCTGTGCAAATACTACGTAAATCAGCTCCAGTACAATTATTACAGAGTCTTGCGAGAAGTTCAAATCTTAAACATTCATCGTATTTCATCCTTTTGGAGTGAATTTTTAATATTCGTACCCTTCCGTCTAATTCGGGCAAACCAAATTCAATCTTTCGATCTAATCGCCCTGGTCTCATCAGAGCTGGGTCAATTGTATCTGGGCGATTTGTTGCCATTAAAATTTTAATATTTCCACGAGGCTCGAAACCATCTAGTTGATTAACAATTTCCAACATTGTTCTTTGCACTTCATTATCTCCACCAATTCCATCATCGAACCGTGTTCCACCAATTGCATCTAATTCATCAAAAAAAATTATACAAGCGTTTTTCCTTCGTGCCAAACCAAATAACTCTCGAACCATCCTTGCCCCCTCACCTATATATTTTTGAACAAGTTCGGAACAGATGACTCTAATAAAGCACGCATCAGTTCGATTCGCAACAGCTCGTGCAACAAGTGTTTTTCCAGTTCCAGGTGGACCAAATAACATTGCTCCCTTAGGTGGATCAATTCCCATACTAGAATAACGTTTAGGATATAACAGAGGATATTCTACAATTTCTCTAATTTCTAAAATCTGTTCTTTACATCCACCTATATCTGAATATGTCATGTTTGGTTTTTCTTCAACAGCCATCATTGAGACTTGAGGGTCAATTTTTCCGGGAAGAGTCATTTGAATTTGATATTTGGATCTATCTATTCCCACTCTTACACCTGCATTTAAATCTGTGGGGGAAACTCTATCACCTAAATTAACTAAAAACTTTCCAGTATGTTTTATATGAACAATAACCTTTAAATTATTATATTCGGTACTTAATATTTGTGTACATTTTGCAATCTGCAACGCTTGTTCTTTTTCAATTGAGAATTTATCTAATTTCAAATTCCATTTGTTTTTATCCTTTAATCCGAAGTCGGAATCTTTTTCTTTTTTTATTTTTGTAATTTCATTACACTGTTTCTGGTTTAATTTTTTTTTAAAATCAAAAAGATTTACAAAAAATTTTTCGATAGATGAAATGTCAGTATCCATATGATAATAGAATAAAATATTGGTTTAAAATACTTATTTATAATATACACTAATTAATTTTCTAGAAATGGTATCAATTAAGTTTAATTTTAAACACACGGAAATATCTAGCTGCTCTTTATCAGATGAGGGGAAAATAGTTTTTTTTGGTGATTCCTTAGGAAATTTAAGGATGCTTTGCTATAAAAAAAACTATAAATCTCTGAAATCTCTGAAATTACATGAACTAGAAATAACAAAAATTGCCACTATAAATGAAAAATTAGTCTCATGTTCTAGAGACTCCAAACTTAAACTATGGGATATTTATAAACAAAAAGTAATAAAAACTTTTATTGGACATTATGGGCCTGTAACTGAAATGGATATTTTGGAAAATTGTATTTCTTCAACAAGTGAAGATGGTGATCTTAGACTCTGGGATATAAGAACTAAAGAATCTATTGAAAAAATCAAACATGGATATAATTTACTAGGGTGTAAATTTTTAAATAATCAAAATTTAATTTTAACTTATGGTGTTACCAATTCCCTATATATATGGGATTTAAGGATGAAACATATTTTTTTAAAACACTCGAAAATTTTAAAAAATTCTAATAATTATATTACATCCCTATGTGTTTCAAAAATTACAGACTTTATATTTTTTTTGGATTCGGACTATAAACTTCATAGAATACATGCTCGATTAAAAAAAGATTATAAACATTTTAAGATTTTTCCGAAAAATGTGAAGAAGTCTGGCTCTACAGGAAAAATTTCATTAAAATTAAATTTAGACAAGGAAGAGAAATTTATCTTAAATGGTGATCTATTGGGGAAAACTTATGTTAGAGTACCAAAGAATGGAAAAATAGTTTCTCAATTTAATGATCATGTTGGCCCCATAAGAGACGTTTTGTATAACGCTACCAAAAAAATGATTATAAGTTGTGGTATATATGGATCTGTCGTGCTGAAATCTTATTAAACTTGATGAGAAATTTTTTTAATCATAAAAATGGCCCTGTCGTTTTTTTAATTCCTTCACAGATTCTATAATAAGATATTGTACTATCCCAATCGATAAATCCAAAATTAATTGTATGTAAAGAGTTGACAAAAAAATTTAAAATTTTAATTTGACTAAAATCACATAGGAATTTCGATTGTACTATAGAGCCTGCTATAGGTATTGGAATAAATAGCTCAACTATTTCCATATGCTCGCTATGAGCTGGAATTATTCCAATAATTAAAAATTCCATATTTTTATTATCATTTTTAAAAATTTTTAGTTTTCTCCATTTTCTCGAAACGCAAAGATCATTAAATATTTGAAAAGCAATTATTTTCTCAAATGTAATTCCATTTGATAGAATTCCGGTTTTGTAATAACAATTAGTTTTTAAGATTGAAAATTTCCAGAATTTCATGAAATATTAAATTTAAATTTTTAAAATATTTAAAAAACTTATATAAATTTTTCCAAACTACATTGAGTTATTATTATTTACATTTATATTCGAATAAAAAAGAACTGTTATTGAAAGTTTTTTTTAATAATAGGGAAGTATTTGGTTTAAGATTCTTAAATCTGAATCAAAAATATAATGTAGGTTTTTTTTTTTAAAAATAAATTTTACTCTTAATATTTAAATGAGTATTGAAACCATGAAAATATCATATAGTTTATCTTCAAATATAATTAGTTTAGTCATTTTTTTAAATAAATATATAAATTCGGCAATAATTGTGTTTTTAGAGAAATTTTGGAAATTAAGTTAGGACCCAAATATATTTTTTCAAATATACCTCCTATCAAGTTAAAGATATTTTTTTGTAAACTTTTCAAACAAAAATTTTTTGAAATTTTCATGATAAAATTGGTATAATTTTTAAATATCTGTCTATTTTTTGATAAAACTTTAATTATTTCATTTGAAATTTTATTTTTTAAATTAATTTTTAAAAAATTAGTTTTTTTTTTTTTTAAAATTAAACAAATAGTTTCTTTTTCTATTTCTTTCAATCTTTCATCTATTAAAATTGATTTATTATTAATTAGTGTAAGTTTCATAGCAGATTCTTTTTTAATTTTAGTTAAAAATTTGGCTATATTTGTTACTTTGTTTATACTTTTTAAACTTAAAAAACCTACCAATTGCTCTTTGAATTTTCGGTATTCATTCGGTAAAACGATGTAAAAAAAATTTTCTTTTATTCTTTCTTGAAATGGAATTATTATTTGAACCTTTTTAAATAAATTCAAATTATTGAGCTTAAGAAGAAATTCAAAATTTAAATCATCATTTTTTTTGTTGTTTTTTTCAAGGTTAACCCATTTTAAAAGATTATTGAATTTTTTTTTTTTGATTGGACAAAATTGTAGGGAAAACCGACGAGGTAAAAATTCTGAATGTAACATTATAAATGTATTAAAATGTATATATCGATCAAATTTACCTATACCCATCGTGGGACTCGAACCCACGACCAACAGATTAAGAGTCTGTCGCTCTACCACTGAGCTAGACAGGTTAGACATATGGAATTATCTTTTTCCAGTATATTATTTTTAATTGATTAAATATATCAAAAGTTGAGGTCGGAATTGGAGAATACCAGGGTAATGTTCCTGTAATAAAAGATTTGATTGTTTTATTTTTGGAAACTAAATCGTTTTTTTTACCTCCTTTCCCAAGAGAGCAATCAGAATATAAAAAATGATCATTTGTTGATTTATTTTTATCTAAAAATTTCAAACTGTTTGTTTTTCTTGTTCCAATCATTTTCACTATAGTTAATATAACTTTGCTATCAAAAGTTATTAATTTTTCAGCACGTGTAGTTCCTTTAAGGATGTGCAAATCTTTCGAAAGATTTTCATTTGTCAAAATACCGGGTGAATCTATTAAAAAAATATCCTTCCACAACTTAACAAACTGCCAAACTTTAGTTTGTCCTGGAATACAACTTGCTTTTAAACAATTTCTCCCAATTAAAATATTTATAAAAGAAGATTTCCCAACGTTTGGGTATCCTATTATTCCAATAAAAATCTTTTTTTTCTCCAAAAAAAATTTTTTTTTAATTTGTTTTAAAATACAAAGGATTTTTTTTCTTCCATTTTCGTTTTTTCTTTTGCAAAAAAAACCCAACACTAAAAAATTTCTAGAAAAAATTTTTATCCACTTTTCTAGAACCCAAAACGGAACTAAATCACATTTATTTAATATAATTAAAACTTTTTTTGATTTGTACTTATTCTTATGGTTTAGAAATGATGGCCACGTTCCGAGAGGATTTCGTACATCTAATACAAAGATTATTATTTGACAAGAAATAAATACTTTTTTAACTTCAGAAGAAATCCTCCTATTTTCTTTATTTGGTTTATCGTAATTTTTAAAGTATTCATTACCAGAAAAAATCTCTCTTTTGGAAACGATAAGTAAATCAAATGGTTTTACAGCTTGACTTTTTTTAAATTTTGAAACTTTATTCATATTTATAAATTAATTTTATTTTAGCGTGATATAAAAATTAAATAGTCCTAGTTTAAAAATATATGAAATTCGAAGATATAGAAGAAAAAAAAATCAAAACAATCCAATTTGGAATTTTATCACCTGAAGAGATAAGAAGGTTATCAGTTGTTTGTATAGAATCAGATCTAACATTTGAAAATAACCTACCTAAATCTGGAGGACTTATGGACTCAAAACTTGGTGCTATTGACCGAGAGCTCTTTTGTACTACTGATTTTTCATCATACATAGAATGCCCGGGGTATTTTGGGCACTTAGATTTAAATAAACCTGTATTTCATGAAGGTTATATGGATTTTATCCTTTTGATACTAAGATGTATTGATCATACTAATTCAAAATTGGTCTTAAATCCTTATTCGAGGCGAATTAAAAATGTTTTAAAATTAAAAAATCCCAGGCAACGGTTGGGAGTCATTTCAAAACTATGTACATACGCTTGTAGTTTAGCAAGAGTTAAAAAACTAAAAAAATCTTCAGAAGATGATTTTATTCATAGCAATGTATCTTTACAACCAAAATATCTTAGAGATGGTTGGTGTATTATTGCGAAATTTGATGATAAACTAACGAGCGAACCAATGAGAGTTTTAACCGCTGAACGAGTTCATGAAATTCTTAAAAATATGTCGGATGTTGATTGTAAATTGATAGGGTTAAATCCAAAATTGGCAAGACCTGATTGGATGATTATTAGTGTTTTGCCTATACCCCCACCTACCGTTCGCCCTTCTGTTATGTTCGATGTTAATACTCGAGCTGAAGACGATCTAACTTTCAAACTTGGAGATATATTAAGGACCAATAAATCCTTGGGACATCTTATAATTTCATGTGCGCCTATTACAATAATCAATGCAGAAATAAATTTACTCCAATATCACATAGGAACTTATATGAATAATAATGTTCCAAGTTTGGCAAAATCTCTGCAAAAAAGTGGTAGACCTATTAAATCATTAAAACAAAGACTACAGGGGAAAGAAGGTAGAGTAAGAGGAAATCTAATGGGAAAGAGAGTTGATTTTTCAGCACGAACAGTGATTACCCCTGATCCAAATATAAGTTTAGAAGAAATCGGGGTTCCATGGAGTATCGCTCTAAATCTCACCTATCCTGAAATTGTTACAGATTTTAATATTGAACTTTCTAGAAAAATTATCGACAATGGTCCTAATTGTCACCCTGGAGCAAAATATCTAATTCGAAATGATGGAAGTAGAATTGATTTGAGGTATATTAAAAAAACTTCACTAGTTAATATCGAACCAGGCTATCAAATTGAACGTCATTTACAGGATGGGGATGTTATTTTATTTAATCGTCAGCCCTCACTCCATAAAATGTCTATGATGGGACATGTTGTAAGAATCATGCACTATTCAACATTTCGTTTGAATTTATCTGCAACAAGCCCCTATAACGCAGATTTTGATGGTGATGAGATGAATCTTCATCTACCTCAAACAGTCGAAGCTAAGGCAGAGTTAATCAATTTATTATTAGTCCCTCATTGTATTGTTTCTCAACAAGGTAATAAACCTGTTATTGGAATAGTCCAAGATTCATTATTGGGTGGTTTTTTGTTAACTAAAAGAGACTCCTTCCTTAACAAATCAGAGTTCATGCTTTTATCTGCACAAATTGAAAATTTTAAAACAATTCTTCCAATTCCAGCAATAATAAAACCAGTACCACTATGGACAGGAAAACAATTGATTTCCTTAATAATTCCTAAAATTAACATATCAAGAGTTTCTTTAAGTCATTCTGAAGAAGATAGGTCAAATATTTCATCGAACGACACTCGAATAATTATTATAAATGGAGAATTATTGTCTGGGATTATTGATAAAAGGACAATCGGTGCTTCTAGTGGAAGTATTATCCATGTATCTTGGAGAGAACATGGACCTAAAGAAACAACACGATTTATTTCTCAGTTTCAACTAATTGTAAATAATTGGTTGTTGACTAATGGATTTTCTGTTGGTATTGGTGATGTTATTTCCAACTTTGAAATTAAAAAAAAGGTATATGACATAATTAAAGGTGCTAAAAAAAAAGCAGAGCAAGTTGCTAAGAAAGATTTAGTAAACTTTGAAGAAAATTCATCAAGTAAGATTATAAAAGAAACATTTGAAAATCAAATCAATAAACTTTTGAATAGTGCACGAGACATGGCTGGTTCAGACGCTCAAAAAAATTTACGCGATACAAATAATTTAAAAATAATGGTCGACTGTGGGTCAAAAGGTAGTTTTATAAATATATCTCAAATTATAGCGTGTGTTGGACAACAAAATGTTGAGGGAAATCGGATTCCTCTTAATTTCAAAGGAAGATCACTCCCTCATTTTAAAAAATTTAACACTAAACCAGAAACTAGAGGTTTTGTAGAAAATTCTTACATATCAGGGTTAAATCCCCACGAATTTTTTTTCCATTCTATGGGAGGAAGAGAAGGTTTAATCGATACAGCAATTAAAACTTCTGAAACGGGATATATACAGCGAAGATTAAGTAAAGCAATGGAAGATATTTCTATTGCGTATGATCTCACGGTCAGAAATGGTCAATTCGGAATATTGCAATTTTTTTACGGAGAAGATGGAATGGATGCAGCATTTTTAGAAAATCAAGATTTAAAACTAGCAAAAATGTCTGATAGAGAAATGTGTATAACCTATAGAATTAATTCTCGTTCTCCTTGTACAACTCTAGATAAAGATGGTTTTACATTTCTCAATGCTAAAGAAAAACAAAATTTTGAACACGAGGAGAATTGTCTAGCTAAAGAATTTTCTCAACTCGTAAAGGATAGAGAAGATTTAAGAGAATTTTTGATTGACACTGGTGAAATCAGTATTCCTTTACCAATAAATATCGAAAGAATTTTGTGGAACGCGTGTAATTTGTTTTCATTTGATCCAGATCAATCAAAACACAAACCAAGTGAAGTAATCAGTGCAATAAAGAAAATAGAAAACTATTGCTTAGATTCTATCTGGCCCGAAAGACATTTAAGTTGTACCATAGCCTGTAAGTGTCCTAAGTGTGAAATAAAAGAAAATGTTAACTCCTTATTGAGAATTCACATAAGATCCTCGCTCGCTTTTAAAAACATTAGTTTACACTATAATCTATCTAGAGAAGCTTTTTTATGGGTTTTAAATGAAATTTGTATACAGTTTAGAAAGGCTATAGCACCACCCGGTGAAATGGTGGGTACTATTGCAGCTCAATCAATTGGGCAACCAGCAACCCAAATGACTTTAAACACCTTTCATTATGCAGGAGTTTCGGCAAAAAATGTAACTTTAGGAGTACCAAGATTAAAAGAAATTATTAATGTATTCAAAAATTCTAAAACTCCTTCTCTAACTATCTATCTTCTGCGACAATGTTCATCTTCTCCTAGAAGGGTAAAAAGACTTCAGCAAGCCTTGGAATATAATAGCCTTAAAAGTATTCTTAAAGATGAACAGTATTTATATGATCCAGATCCATTTAAGACAATTTTAGTAAAAGACCGATCTTCCCTAGAAACACATTTTGAAATTCCAGATGAACAGAGTTGTTCAGCAAATTATGGTCCTTGGTTATTCAAAATGAATCTTCAGAGCGATGAATTTGTAGATAAAAAGTTATCTGGGTGTCAGTTGATAGAGAAAATAACCAGAAAGTCTAAACCATTACCACTTTTTATTACAAGTTCTAATGAAAATTCTGAGAATATTTATCTTCGCTTTAGAATAATTTGGCCTAGAATACCTACTAACACCCTAAAAAAACTTCCTTCCTTTGAAAGAAGATTTTTAAACAGGATGAATCATTATATATTAAATATGAATATAAAAGATTTTGGTACAGTTGATTTAAAAAGAATATATGTAAGAAGATCAGAAGTGAAAGGAATTATCTCTGATAACGAAGGAATTGTTAAAAAATTTGAGGAGTTTATTTTAGATACCGAGGGAACGAACCTAAAATATATTCTAAACTATAATGGTATAGATTTTAGAAGAACACTATCTAATGATATAATAGAAATTTGTAAAATTTTAGGAATTGAAGCAACAAGAAAAATTCTTCTCCAGGAGCTAAAAAATCTTATGTCATTTGACGGAAGTTACGTAAATTTCCGACATTTAGCATTATTAGTAGATATTATGACTCACAAAGGAAAATTAATGAGCATAACTAGACACGGGTTTAATAAAATGGATGTGAGCCCTATTGCAAGATGCACGTTTGAAGAGACTGTAGATATTCTATATCAATCTGCTGCCTTTGGAACTTGTGATGATTTAAAAGGAGTTTCAGCAAATATTATGGTTGGAAACCTTGCTCCCGTTGGAACAGGTGTAGTGGATTTATTTTTGTGCAAAACGTATAATAAAAAATTAACAATAAAATAAACATATCATAAAAAAATTAAAAATAAACTAGTAAATCTTTTTTGTTTATGAAATCATTAACTCCAAAAGATTTACTTATTGTATTAAGATTATTGAAAAATAAAAAAATCCAATATTTTGATGAAAGAATACCTGTTATGCTACTTCATTTAATATACAGTAAGTAATTCACACAAAAATCATCGTTGTCTTTTTGAAATTTAACATTTTTAGCATTTTTTTGGAATATTTTGTTTATTGCCAAAACGTTATCAAATTATCGTGGATGCTTGAACATAAAAACTAAGGATATTACCTTAGCTTGTATTTTTTTTGAAAAAAAGATTCAAAAAAAATATAATCATAAGTTCAAAAGACTTCTTTTACCAAAATGCAACAATTCGTTGTTATTGTGTAAAATTATTAAAAGAACTAAAAAAGAAACTTCCCTTAAAAAAAATCCTTTGAGAATAAGAAACCTTAGAATTGTATAAGGAAACAAACATTGGATTGAAAAACTTAGCTTGCAAATATAAATAATTTTTTTAAAATATTAAAAGAATGTATCAAGAAAAATAGTTGATTTGAAAAAATTTTCAAATTTCAATGAGAGTTTTGGACCTAATTCTTGAAGTTTAACATCTTTACCTGTCACGGAGAAAATGTACCTATGGTATCGAATAAATATAAATTCCTTTCTTTTATAAAAGCTTAGGACCTGTCTTCCTTTAAAATCAGGTAAGCCATCAAAAAATCTTCTCATCATTGTACCAATTACCCAATTAACATTACCTTTAAATTCATCAAACAACAATTCAGGTTTATGCGTGGAAATTTTACCACATTTATCAATATTAGTCCTTAGAATAATAGAAATAATATTATATTTTACTAAAAAATTATTTTCTAAATCAAAATGCCACCATTGAATTGTTTTTTCAAAATCTTCAACCAGTAAAATTAAGTTTTTTGTGTCCTGTCTTTTTAAGTATGAAACAATTTGTCTAATTTTATAATTTTTCCTTTTAAAATAAATTGAGTTTGGAAAAATATTTTTTAAATCATTTAAAACAAAATAAACCGTTTTACTTGCTTTAATCGACGTTGTGATTACAGTATTTTTACAATATGAATTCATTTTTAAAATTTTATTTTAAAAATATTTAAATCAATTATTGAAAAGTGCATACGTGGCCGAGTGGTTAAATAACATAAAAGGCGAGAGATTAGAAATAAAAAAATCTCTTGGGATTTCCCGCGCAAGTTCGAATCTTGTCGTATGCGATACAATGGAATATTTTTGTAACGAATGTAGTGGTATAGTTGAATTATCCTATAATGAACCAATCATTTGTAATTTTTGTGGTTCAAGAATTTTATATAAATCAAGAACCAAACAAATATTACAATACGAAGCAAGAAAAAATCAAAAATAGATGATGTATTTTGTGAAGGATTATTTTAATAGAATAAATTTAACTCAAGAAACTAAAAAATTGACAATTTATATAATTTTTAAATGTAAAAAATTTAACTTAAAAAATAAATTTTTAAAGTTGAATTAATCATCCCCTTTTTTTCTATCTTAACCGTAATAGGAATTATCCCATTCATTACTACTCTTCTTCGGCAATTTTGGGTAACGTATAAAATCACCAACCGTCGAATATCAGTTGACTCCGGGTTTCAAGGAAAAAACCGAGCGGAAATAGTTTACCGTGATATTAAAAAAATAAGATATATCAAGCGGATAGGAAGTGACGCTGCCGATGTCGTCTTAGTATTAAAAGATAATGCTCAGTTAGAATTACGCAGTTTACCTCAATGGGAAGAAAACTTAACTTTTATCAAAAGTAATTGTGCTTCAGATGTCGACTGTCAATAACTATCTGCTGTACTGACTTTGTATCGTCAATACTGCCTTCTTCGCAAAAAAGTATTGTTGTTCCACCCTACTTCTCAGATATCCATAATAAATTTTCTGATATACTCTTTTTCTTAATTTTTTCACCATAGGTATACAGATAGTATTGATTAGGTTTTCCCGGAAGAAGAATAGGTGAGTGTTTTAGTCTCAAGATATAAAAACCCTAGCATCACGGAGTGATCTTTTAGTTTCCAAAAAAAAAAATGTTCATTTCTTAAACTTTCCTGAGCAATCTAGCCTCATAGCTTCCACTGAATTTGAGAAACCAGTAAGATTTATCTAAAAAGAAGAGTGGCTATAAGTACAGGCTGCGATAGGACCTGAACTCATTTACGTTCCTCTCGGTGGGGCACTACAGTCACCATATTTGTAATAGTCTTTTTCCCTTTAGCTCATTCGCTTCCCCTACCCCCTACCCCCTACCACCCTGTAGTGTGTTGAGTAGATCGCCCCACCCTTCCTTTTCACCTTTCCTAAATTAACTTGGTGCCGGTGACCTCTCTTTCTCTCTCTCTCTTTTCTGCTTTGGTTTTCCCTCTATCACCCACCCACCCAACCCTTATGTACAGTCTCCCTGCACGATACCAAACTAAAATACTTTGGTATACTCCTGAAGATACTCTCCTTGTACTTTCGGTAGAAAAATATGGAAACACCAATTGGTATAAAATTGTCTCAAATTTATACACGAAACATATCCAGCAAGCAAAAGCTCGGTGGAAAGGGTGGGGTCATCCTATTGTAAATAAACGACAGTGGACTCTTCAAGAGGATATCCACTTATCCTATCAAAGCAAGTCCATGGGTCGACTCTTACGACAAAAATTTACGAAGAGACAGAGGACACCATGGCAATGTTTTTTCCGTAACATCCTATTAATGGCCTTGCAGGTACAATCCCCTTTCTATACTCTATCAAGGCCAAATCTCATGGAGCAAGACTTACAGATAACTAACCCAAACAAGGTGGCGAATTCAGATGAAATATCCCGTCTTCCCTTCAAAAAGACTTTAAACCTAAAAGCGCGATTGGTTTCTCTAACTGGTGAAAAAAAGGTAAAAAAAAAAGGACAAGACCCGGTTAGAACTCATGTTACTACCATAGCTTTATCTACACCCAAGGTTTATGCTCGCTCACCTGCAATATTCTCCACTTACCCTCCATATTCATACCGATATAACCCTTGGTCTCAAACCTATCAACGTCAATTGGAACATCATTTAACACCCAAATCCGTGTGAGAGCTAGACACCCGTTTCCCCCGTCTAAATCATTGAATTTTTTTTTTTGGCCGATCAAAGCCTAGCTCACCTTTTGTTTTTTTGTCTGCTACGACATTACGCATGATAAGAGGTTAATTTTGAACTAACAGTATGGTGGTGAGAGGAAAAGGTACACGCGATCCTCTCCTCCCTATTTTTTTCCTTCTTCCCCTCCTTTTTCCTCCTTTTTCCTCCTTTTTCCTCCTTTTTCCTCCTTTTTCCTCCTTTTTCCTCCTTTTTCCTCCTTTTTTTTTCTTCTTCTCTCTTTTCCCTTTTGCCTTTCCCTCTTTTCCCTTTTTTTGTGTGAAGTGTTATATATATATATATATATATATA
>Ga0209284_10005474_pt1 | contig 13110 bp, 14 predicted proteins | sample FRY03_FD_187211 | JGI IMG/M metagenome (GOLD analysis project Ga0209284, IMG submission 187211) | Freshwater microbial communities from Lake Fryxell liftoff mats and glacier meltwater in Antarctica - FRY-03 (SPAdes) (version 2) | ecosystem: Environmental > Aquatic > Freshwater > Ice > Glacier... | reverse complement strand
GAAGACTCTCAGGAAGATCATCTAAAATACTTTCTTTCTGTAATATTTTACTCCATTCAATGGGCAGATCTTTTTTTATCTTGTCTTGCTTTTTTTGAAATGCTACGTCTCCTTCAAGACGTTTTTCGTCTTGTTTATCCACGAAGGCTTCTGCTTTATCGGGATTAGAAAATCTTTTATTTAATACCAATCTAGCAATTTGCGCATTTCTCTGAGGTATGCTTAGCGGCTCTAAAAAAGAAGCCCCTCTAAGATCTTGACCTTGCGGTATTTCTCCAGGTATTTCCCCTTGCATCCCCTTACCACCTTGAGAGGTTGTGGGTACTGTAGTTCTTGTCCCTACCTGAGAAGATGGATTTCTATCCGTTGATATATTGTTTCTTGGGGAGTCTGTTACAGACCCTCTTGGAGAATACTCCGGAGAAGGGTCTTCTCCGAGTCCAGCTTCATCTATAGACGCCTTCCTTTGTTGCTGTTCTTGTAAAAAAGGAATTAAAGATGCGGCTTCTTGCGGGGAGTATCCACCTCTTACTAATTTAGACATGCTTTGAATAGGATCTAAGGATTTATCTCCTTTTTGAAGCCCTTCTAAGGCGCTAGACAAACGATAATTCTTTACCTCTTTAGGGATCTGTTCGGACAAGCCTTGCCCAACTCCCTTCCCTATTCTTCCAAATATGTTTCCAGAAAATGGATCATTAATTATTTGCACCATGGTTACCTCTGCCCAAATTGTGGAGCGTTATAGTGATTCCAAGCTTCAGGTTGTTTGTACCCTGCTAGATTCTGTGGTCTAGGCGGAGCCACAGGCGCTGCATTAGGAGCCTGCTTGTTCTGACCAAACAAACCAGATAGAGCCGAAATCCTACCCCCTACATTTCCACTCATTCCAGAGGCAATGCCTTGCGCAATACCTGGCAGCTGATCTAAGAATCCGCCCTGTCCTTGAGTATATAAGTTCTCTACTGTTGGTTGAAGCCCTTGTTGCCCTATGCCAGCAAGCCCAGCGGCTCCCTGCTGCCTTAGTTGAGCACGGATAGCCCCAAGTCTCTCTGAAAGATCGGTTCCTGCATTCACTGCTGCGTTCCTAAATCCTGAGCTAGATAGACCACCAGAACCCATACCTGCGAACTGCTCACTTAGACCAGGTATAATGTCCTGGTTAAACTGCCTCATCTCAGGTGCTGCCATTTGGTCAAAAGTGTCTCCACCCCCACCAAGCAAGCTCCTATAATAGTCAGCTGCTCCGCCGAATGCTCCACCTGCTCCAGATCCCATACCAGCATTTTGCAGCTGAGATTGTAACCCTTGTTGTCCAGGAGCTAACCTGCTTTGCTGGCTAAAGCTTCCTTGTCTGCCGGTCCAGAAATTTCCTGTTCCTGTGCTCATAAATACTCCTATATTTCTTGTATGTAGCTAATTACTGCGACACAACGAGTCCATTCAGCGGCTACGGTTATAATTACATTTGTTGCGTTCATGCTTAAGGTGTCTGCACTATTTGGTATGGGCTCCGCAACAAGTGTACTCGAATTGGTAGCACTTGCATACAAACCTAGCAAGGTAAAATTTGAATCGAAGGTTATTCCATGAGCAAAATTGTTAGCTCCAATGGAAAGAGGACCGCAATCTATCACCTTTTTTAGCACGCTTCTAAAGTCTTGCGGCTGATTTGCTCCTGGGATAAATTGCTCCCCACTTAAATACTCTTCGTCTAAAAGCCAACCAATTGATCGCACATTGACCGCATCGGCAATCTTTTTTAACTGCTCAACCAAAATAGGGTTCGTCTCTTCCCAATTATCAGGTAGGGTATCAGATACTGTTAGGTAAGATTCAAACTCTTGGCTAGTAGTGCTCACGACATTCTCTCAAGTTCTAAGGTCCAATAGAGGTTAGAGAGGGTACTAGATCCCGAACTATTTAAAATCTGAAGAATGTTTCCTGAGCTGGTAATTTCTAGTTTAAAAGTAGCAGTACTCCCACTGGTAGTAGTTCCAATAAAGCTAAAAACGGCTCCCGTCCAAAAAATCGTGGCTGAAACATATCTTAAAGCTACCGTATCAAAGGCAGAAAGCCTGCCTATAGCTCTATTAATTCCGGTGAAATCTAGTACATTCGTAGCAAGTCCCGCAACCAGCTCAATAGCAGCTGCTGTGGACTGTAAGTTAGTAATAGGAGTAGGCACGGCATTACTAATTCCTCTTGAGTATTGAATTACGCCTGCATTACTAGTATCTTTTGCATAAAGAACAGGGTTGGCGCCTGTAGTGGGATCGCTAGTTTGATCTGGAGTAGTCACTTTCTTGTGAAAGCCATTGCTCCCAGTATTATCACTGAATGCGTAGTGGTCTGTTCCAAAGCTAGCATCTAGTTGGATGTTGTTATTTAGCAGAGATAGCTGACTGCTGCTAAGTGTATCTGTGCTTTGTGGAATATTGGCAGTAAACGCGATAGGTACCTCCTTAAACGTGTTTCCACGTATTTTATGTTTAAAATAGTTTAGCTATTTATACTCTTTCAATAGCTTAGATTTCTCCCAGCAGGCCTCCGCCATAGTATACAAGAATCTATTTGCACCCTGCTTTCTTGGGCACTGCTATTCATTTGAGCATTCGACAGGGTCCACTCAATCGTAATGAAGTTTCCTCTAGCTGCACAGTGAACCCTTTGCCAGTACTTAGAACCCTCTATCCCGTTTAGCTTTACGGTAGGCACTACGCTATTAAAGAAAGAGTCTGGATTTCCTGTAGCTGGGACAACGTTTTCAGGAAGGGTGTTCACTGGGCTATTATTGTTGTAGTCCATGTATACATTCATAGTAATTTCCCCTTTGCTTGTGGAGGCTAGGAGAACGTCTACATATCCAAGCTGAATGTTTTGTCCGTCATCTAAGAAATTAAACTTCTTGCTTACAACGCTAAAGTTATCCCTGATCGCTATTACTCCTTTTCCAACGTAGGAAGCTGAAGAATCTGCTCGAGGAAGGTCGAATAACTGAGTTTGAGAATTATAGGTATAGATATAGAAAGTATCCTTGGAAGCTTTAACAATCCCAAATATTCCATCGTTCAAGCTGGTAGCGAAAGGAGTTCCTGCAGGGATGCCAGAGATCTCTATAACCTGTCCATCAGCTAGGTTATGATTTGGCGACGTTATTAGAGTAGCCGTCGGAGTAGCTCCAGTGATGGCCTGTATAAATAAGCTCATGTCATTCGTCACTTGAGAGTCTAAATACTCTATGAATCCTTGTTGGTTACCCGCAATTATAAGAGGGACAAGGGCAGGCCTATTTGACCAAGGATAGTTTTGGTTTTCCCATGATTTGGCGGGGTCAGTAGAGGGGAAATCCAACCAACGGGCAGACTTATCAGGTTGGAAGTTTCCAAAACATGTGAGAGAGTCTGTAAATATCGCCCATGATGCATTCTCGTAGTTGTATACCAGTCTTCTATTCGGGTAGACATCGGCGGTATCCTTGTCGGCATACGTCCAGTAAGCTAGCCTTTCCTGAAAATTCCTAATTCCGTGGACTCTTTTTGTTCCTGAGTCTGTATTGCTAAACTGAAATACTAAATCAGGGATCTTTATATCTATTCGGACGCTTTTAGTGCTGTCGCATTCTACAATCCCAAGTTGACCCACTCCTACTAAAGAAGTATCAAACTGGACCGCGCTAAATGTAGACTCTGCACCAAGTTCTGAATTAATCTTTTGGATTTGGAAGGGGGCTATACTCCTTCCTGTATACATGAGTTGCCAGGTGCTTCTCTCGCAATACACGACCAGATAGTCGCGGACGAATCCCACAGCAATAATAGATTGCGACGTAGGTATATCAAGAAAACCTCCTTGGCCTCTTATATCATCTCTCCAGGCATTTTCATTTACATCAGTTACTGTTGGAACGGCTTCGTCGGAGAAAGGGTTTCCAATAGCTGCCCATCGGATTCTATTTGAGAAAGAAGTAGATCCTCCAAGAGTTGCTCCCTCCAGAGTGTTGAACGTGACCATTCTTCCCCTGAATGGAAGCATAGCCAGACATTGTTGGAGTTTAGTCCCGACTGAATCAATTGTGGGAGCAAAATTGACCCAAGCTGTTCCATTCGTATATCGAATGGGATCTCCTGCGCTTCCTGAATCATTGGTTACCCAAAATATCTTTAGGTTGCCAGATCCAACCCAATAGTTAGTATTCCAAAAGAAATCTGAGTCTGTACCTGACCATGTAGTGCCAGATATAAACTCTTCCCATCCATTAGAGTATTTGTAAGCATATTTGGTATCAAAAGCAATGGTTGATTCATTATTTGTAGCATCTTGCTCTCTTCCACATAGCCCCATAGCAGGCAAAGCAGGAAAATAGTTTAAATTAGCTTCAGAGGGTATCCCTGTTCCAGGAATTGAGGAAAAATTAAGCGTGATAATGCCGGTAGCGTAGTTTATAGAGCCTGAGCTTATAGTAAATGGCCCCGAAATTAGGAACATAACACCGTCGGAGTTTGTATCCTGATACAGAGTTTCGTTACCAAGCCCTTTGTCTAAGTAGAACGAAACTGTTCCAGCCTCTATCTGTGCATTTGGTTCTGTAGCCCTATAAGTATCTAATAGATCGTTGCTATAGGTTGCGGTTCCGTCTGGGTTAGGCTCTGTTTCTGCAGTTAGTTTACGGCGTAATCGATCTAACAGGCTGAACCCTTGCTTGCGCTTAATTTGCTCTCTCCAAACGTAAGCATTCTGTAGAACAGGGTAAGCATCGTCCGGAAGGATAAAATCTTGTCTAGACTGTATAAGTCCTTGCTCCATCCCCTTGATATAAAGAGGTCTGTATCCGCTCATTAATACCACCCCTGCCCGTAGCCGTTGCTTCCGTTTTGCCCCTGTATCTCAGACGCGAAGAGGGTAACGTTTCTGCTCCCTATCTCTTCGGTGCCTTGACGCTCTAAAACTAGCCCTTCCTGACGCTTCATCCCCTCTTGTAATCCTGCAACTCCATCAAAATCTTGACGATCTCTGAGTATCTCCTGAGAGGCATAATAAGCAAGCAGCTTCCACCACTGATTTAGTATAGGATTGTCTGTGCTAAGGAGGAACTGGACAGGAGTTAAATACGTCTCAATCTCCACCTTATGCACCTTATCGGGAATGGGTCGAATGGTAAACTCATTGTTCCAGAACATCATACTGTATGGTCGTCCCGTTTGATACTGAGATACCCAAAGGGTAGCCGTCACAGCATTATCAGGCACTACTCCTGCGGTAGCAAAATTTATGGTAAACGCTCCAGTGACATAGTTAACCGAACCCACGTTAAGAACAGTAAGCAAACCTGGATTGCCTGTGTTTACATTATACATCCCGGGGACTGGCGGATTGGTAGTTTGGACTGGTACGGAGGTTACAGAGTTCGGGGTTTGCAACTGTAGATTCCCGTTGCCGTCATCAGCAATCGTAATAGCTGCACCATTTGTTGAGACAGTACCATAGACAACCTCTTTGCTTAAAAACGGGCCGGCAATAGTGAAACTAAGAGATTGATCTGTCCAGGTTCCACCGCTCGTATAGGCGGTATAAAGAGAGGAATCTATACCTAAAGAAAATGTATCAGCAGTGAGAACAGTTACCAAGAATGTAACACCGTTTACTTCTGTCATTCCTAGCACATTAGTTATATTAACATTATCCCCGGTGGAGAGACCATGGGCAACGCTTGTAACTACTGCTGGGTCGGCTGCTGTTATACCTGTGATGGTTCCGCTAGTGAGTCCTGAGGGTTGAAACTTAGTCGGCCATCTAGGCCACATGTTGTAAAACTGGTTCCTGTCCTTAAAGAAAGTCCCTTGAATGCCTTCTACATACATAGGAGCCCTAACACCTTGGTTGTAGTTAACATCCAAGGGATAACGGCCTATATTGGGTCTGGTATAAAAGGTATATACTGACCTCATTTGATCTAATTTTATTCCATATGGAAAATCTGTGCTGTACACATCATTTATGTACTGCGCAATGTCCGCAGCAGACAGCGACGACTCGCTAGAAGAAGCTGTGAGTCTTCTTACTTTTTGCTCTATTTGAGCGTAGGTGGATTGTGACGGGGCTACAACGGACATAAATTCTCCTATTTAGAATCCTACTGGTACGAACATATGCAAACCTGGTTCTACCTGGTCTGTATCTAGAGGCTGGCCATTAGTTCCGATTAGTCCGCTTCTCTTTTTCATCTTTTTCTTGGGATCGTTCACATCATCGACTAAACCTTTAGGAACATCGTAGGTTTCTCCGTGAAAGAATCTCCACATGGTAATAGGCTGTCCTGCCCACATACAGTATGGACGCTCTAGACGCTCCTCCCCACCATCTTTATGGAGGTACTGAGCTTTAACTATCTTATCGTCATCCTTCTTTTTCTTTTCCATTGTTGCTCTGTCTTTCTCAGCAAATCTCTTGAATCCAGTATCAGGAACTGAGTTACCAATCGTGTTGATGCAGCCGTGTTGTAAACCTGTTCTCTTGTGAATAATTACTTCTGTCATAAGGGCTCCTTAGTTACCTATAGATCCATCTACTGAATGGTAGCTGGCTGTAGTGGTGTTATATATATTCCTGCTTCCTGAGTATGTCAGAGTTGCAGGTTGGGCTTGGTACAAACTTGGCGTAACAAAAGCATCGAATTGATTCGAATCAATTGCTACGGAAAAACTTAAATTGTCAGCTGCTACGGCTGTTATTAGTCCTGTAAGTCCGTCTAGCTGAAAAATACCATAAGGAAACGGTATAGTAAAGGTTGCTAGCTGTCCTACTACGTAACTATTAGAGGTTGATACTGTCACAACCATAGGATTGGCATTAGTAATACCAGTAATAAGCAGGAAAGGTGGTGCTACCGGTGAAGGTGCGAGGAAAACGTTGGCGCTCATTTATGTTCCTACTTGTTATTAATAAAAGGGGGATTGCTCCCCCTAATCAGAAAAATTATATCCTGTCTATACTTCCAACTTGTAACTGATCCAGTTAATCTCGTCTAAACTGGCTCCTGCAGGACTATTTGCCCCGCCTGACGCGTAGAGGTAAGGAGTGAATTCTCCTGTTCTAAACGGTTGGAGAGAAAAATTATATCCAGTATACAAGCCAGTTGCTGGGTCATACTGAGTACTTGCTCCTGCAGGTGCTATCGTCGCGAACAATGCAGCTGTAGGAGATGCAGTTGTTAGAGGGAAAGCAAACGCAGTGAACGCAGTAGAGTTGATATCTACAGTTAACGTGTAGTTAGCTGCTGATACTGCTGTAACAGTTCCTGTAAGACCGTTGATCTCTATCATACCAAAAGAAGAAGGAACGCTAAAACGAATCTTCATACCAAGCGCATAATGAGAAGTTGGGTCTACAGAGAATCTTACTACAGCTGAGGCAGCCTGTGTGATCTCTGTAACATATAGGAAGCCTGGTTCTACTGCTGAGAACTTAGATACTCTACGTGTGAAACCTGCTGTTCCAGCTGTCAAACCTGAAGCTCTGATACCAGTTAAGGTATAAGCAGAACTTGAAGAGCTAGAGATCTGAACTAGCATTCCACCGTATTGAAGCATTCCTGTTGTATTGTAAATACGTAGAATGTCTCCATCAGCATAGGTGTTAGTCTGAGATACTACCGCAGGTGATGCATCTGAGATCGCTGTAATTGCGTTAGCATTCTGAGCTTCCACTACAGGGGCGGAGGTTACATAAGTAAACCCGTCTGATGCAGCAGTAGTAGCAAATGAATCAATAAGGATCGCACTTGATCCCGATTTTCTCCAACGAATTCCGCCATTAGCAGCAGACGCGCCAGCACCAAACTTGGAACCGTACCACTCACTAGCTACACATACAGTAGGGGAAGCCACTGCCATTTGCGTGATGTTAACTAATTTAACGTAGTCAGCTGAGCTAGGAAGATTTATTTTTACTCCTGCTCCTGTTGAGGTGAAAGAACCACCATCTAAAATTGTAAAGGCCATGATTTCTCCTTATAGTCTTTGGGTTACGTTCAAGCCAGAGATCCAGTTTTGGTTTGTAATTGCGCGAGCAATAGCAAACTTGGCATAAAGTTGGCTGTTCTGAGCAACTGACGAGACAACGTATGGAGGTCTATATCCAAGGATTGCAGAGTAGTTGTTCTGATCGATCTTAGCAGCTGCTTCTAGACCGTACATAGGTACTGTATATACTGTTTGTCCAGATGGCTGAGAAGCACCAGGAATCTTTGCAGCCTTAGAGGAAACAAAGAAACGGAATCTAGAAACTGAGCAATATTCCTCAGGTCTTAGGCCTTCTTGGCTTGGGTATGCGTTCTTTAGTAGAACACCCTGCACACTCTGTAGATCTGTAGTAATATCAGTACTTGCAAGAGCAATGAAAGAATCACGTGTTGGAGAAGTACCGAACTTATCCATAGCGTCAATTCCTTCTAGCATTGTACGTGCATCGTTCCCTAGAAGAATTCTTTCTACGTTATTGATATCGCTACGGCTGATCTCGGAAGGCTGTTGTCCGTTAAGTCCACCAACTGCGTTGATGTATGACACAGAAGAAGCATAAAGATCTCTCATAAGGAGATCTTCTTTTTCTCTTAGCCACTGACCAAGCAGAGCTGTGAATTTAGTTAGGACTTTGTCGTTTTCGTATAAAGTTATTTGTTCATTGATCACGACTGTCTTAGCGTAGATTTCCATTGTAGCATCGATATCAGAACGAACGACAACTTCTGGAGCTGGATCGATACCCGAACCGTCTAGCTGTCCGCCGTTTGTAGATAGTCTTTCATAACGAGACATACGAGTTGTTTTGCCGATATTAGCTTCGGCATAGTGCATATCACAGCCGAAGCTGTGGATAAGGTTGAACATGGGCGTAGACAATAGATCTTCACTAAATTGTAGTGGAAGCTCTGGGCTCATGTTATTGATATTAGTGATGCCAGTAGACATAATACTCACCTTTATAACAGTTAATTTCTCGAATGATGGCGAGTCAAACTAAAATCAGCCTGCTATGACGAGTAGCGTATCAGTCTATGTTAGAGAAGAGGGGCGAACTCAATATTTCAGCTATTTTTGATAGTAATATTTTTTTAATATTCTAGTCAAAGTTCTTTTTGGAATATAAGGTATGTGCCGGATGGTAGAGTTCCACCGTTCAGCCGCTAAGCCTAGGCACATAATTATAATATACACTACATAACTATTTTAGTTAATACCTTTGATAACTCTATTCATCCTAGCCCAGTTAGCCTGCCTTTTCGAGTCATTGAGCATGTGCGGGGCGTGGTCTCCAGTTTGCGTTACGCCTCCTACCGACATAGACTGAGGGCGTGTGAAGTTTTCGTTAGCTCTCTTCTCATCTTTACGAGAGTTAGAGTTAGGAACGAGCTTCTTCACTGTCTTATACACATCCGACCACTTCTGGAAAGAGTCTGGAGCACTAGCAAAAGCCCTGGAAATTTCGGGGTGATGGTATTCTAGGTAGTCTAGATTCTCTGTGCTGCATACATCGTTAAAATCGGAATGAGTTTGTGTTAACCGTATAGGGTACTCTGTCTGCTCTCGTTCCTTTTGCTCTTGATCGTACTTTGCACGCTCTGTCTGCATCGCTTTATCTACTCTCTTTTGTATGTCATCCTCTTCTTCATAAGGATCTTGGCTTTGATTAGCCTGTCTATTTAGAAGAGATTCCATCGCGGATTTAAGCGCCGCTGCTTCTTTTTCTTTCTCAGCTAGCTTTATCGCGGATTCTTCGGCTTTCTTACGGTCGATATCTCTTTGATCTCTAAACTTCCTCCAATTAATCTTCTCTTGATCTTCAATTGGTTCGGTTTTCCCTATTTCCTTTTCTTTTACGGCTTCTTCTGCTACTTTCAAATTATCTTCAGTCATTTTAAGGGCTCCTGTGAACGATACTAATATTAAATCCGATGAAATACAAAAAAATCTTGCCCATTATAGACAAGTTATAGGGTATATGTCTGCTAATGTTCCACTCGGGGTGCTCTGCCTGCCTAAAAAGCTGGAAAAAGTCTTAAGCTCCGACGGCTGTATTAGAGTCTATGACCTGATCAACCGTGATCTTACTGAAATCAAAGGAATCGGTGAGAAGAGTATTTCCCTCCTTACATCCCGCCTGGATGAGTTTTTCACGATTGGCATTTAAAAATTCAAGTTCCGCTAGCATGTCCAGATTGTGTTCCTTGCGTATGTGAGGCCAGAACTGCTTGTTAAAGAATGCGTCGCACCAAACCTTGGTTCTTTCCCACTTCTTATGGATAACTGTAGCCTCTGATATCGCTGCCATTACTTTAGCCGGGGGTAGACTCCAAAGGAATCGTAGGGCGTCTAGCTTCTTGTTGTATAGCCACACTGCCTGCTCAGGCCTAGGGCTAGGTAGATAGGGGTAGGAATAAAACTTCTGTCTGACTATGCCGTGTATGAGAGGATCTGAGGCTCTTACCATCACTACGCAATACTCATCTTCATCGATCTTTTCTATATGATCTCGAGCATTACGGAGAGCTTGCGGGATCACATCCCACATTTGGGCTTCTGCTACTTCTCTTCCATCATACTTACAAGAATCGCTGGCTGCCTTTAGGGAGAGCTCACCAGCTGTTTTCCGTTTCATCAATGATCTGTCTCGTTAACTTTTACGTATGTTGTCTTCCTATCTTTTGATTGCTTAGGCGCAAAATCTGCCCCTTCGGTGTCCTTCATATTTTTAGAAGGAGCGGTCGGGTTGTACTTAATTTCCCAAGCTTCCTTAGGAATACAGCAACCGTTTCCCCCTGATCGGGGGCGTTTTTTATCAGACATAATTACCTCGTCTAGTACTTGGTTCTGTTTTTCTTAACGTAAGCTGCAAGAGCATCTGTTGACTTCTTTAGGTCTTCAGGATTGCTAAACTCACCTGCATACTTAAGGTCACAAGATTTGCCTAGTTGGCCGTCGTTCTTTTCCCACTTTTCTCTTGGCATACCTGCATGCCCACCTTTTTTCTTTTCCATTTTATACTCCTTGTTGTGTAGGGGCAGCCTCAGGCAGAACGGTTTCTCCTGAATTTGCCGCTTTCATTGCTTGTGCTAATTCCCAATTGCGTTTAACACCTTCTAAATCCATTCCTTCTAGTTCAATCATTACTTTTATAAGGTTTAGTTCGGCTTCAGTTTGCTTATGTTCCGCGTTGGCGTTAAGGTCTTTTATCTTAGCTCCTCTTTCCACCGCTGACATCATAAGATCTTTCTCTCTGGCCATATCACTCTGAGCTTTTGCATAGGTAGCCATGATCTTACTTTCATCTACCTTGTCCTGCTTAGCTGCCTCGTCTTGTTGCTGCTTGGATTGTTGCTCTGCATTCTTCTGCATATTCTCAATGATTTGCTTTTTGTTAGTGATGAAAGCAGCGTTGAGTATATCCGAATCTGATATCTGTATACCAATTTCTTTAAAATGTAGCAACTGCTGCAGTTCCATTTGACGTTGAGTCGTAGAATAGTTCCCTTCCTCTACAGCAACAGAGTATTTTAGAGAGTGAGAAGTAAAGAACCTCGGGTCCGCTTCATGCCCTAGGATAGCTTGGACTTTGCCCCTAGAAAAGTTTTTCCTAATGGCCTGAAGTCTTATCTTTCCGTAGAGTCTCTGGGAATAGTCAAGCTTATCGAAGATGGTTTGTAGTGTGACAAGACCTGCGCCCTGTCGTAGAGCGGATAGAATCCCTGACTTGTCATCGGTAGCAGCACCTAAGAGCTCCTCGTTAACTCCTGATATCTTAGTAATGTCCTCGGACAGTGATCTAGATAGCTCAAGCATTGAAGCGGGAATCGAAGGGGGCTCTATTCGTTGTAGTTCGGCGGGAAGGTGACCCGCTTTAAGAGGGATAACAAAACCTTGTCCCGACTGCCTAAAGGCCTTAGGGTCCACGACAGCATCAACGGGGTAAATCCATCCAGAATTTACTTGGGATTGCAAAATATCTAACTCTATAATCTTTCTTTGATTATATAGGTACTGCGCATCCCTAAGATTGCGAACAATTCCTTGAATCTTCCAAGCATAGGACTGAATGTCAGGCTCGTGGTAACATAAGACAGGAACCATAGGAAATGAGTCGATGCGTAAAAGGTTTTCACCGTTATACACAGTCTTTCCACCTAGACAGATAGCTAGCTTTACGGTAGGCACCTGTGCTTTCTTAACCACTAGCCAAGGTTGCTGACGTAGAACATCCTTTAGCATGTCCTCCGATTCGTCTTCCTGTGGCTCCCACTCAACAGATTCTCCAGATTTAGGATCTAGGATAATGGTAGCTTCTCGGGTATCTCTATAGTGAAACTCATCGTATGAGAAAAGACGGCTAGAGAGATTGATAAGCTCGGCTTGAAGCGGGAACCTTCCATCCTTACCCCCCGACGGCTGCATCTTATCTATCTCTTTGGCTTGGCCGGGAAGAAGCGATTTAGCAGCGTTTTTAGAGACCCAGCGCCTACGCCAGATAAACTGGCAGTCCGTAAGGTCTTGTTTGCGAAAGTGTGGATCGATGAGAAAGTTATTATAAGCCACGTTGTCAGTGAAAAGGTCACCAGAAATAGGGTCAAGAGTGTAGTCAGGGTACAGGTGCAAAAGAGAGATGCCAGTGTCACAAGCCCCTTCAAAAGCTTGAGAAAGATACTCGTGAAAGCCATCGCGTTCTTCGCTCCACTTTAATACTTTGTTGTACTCGTCGTTTAAAGGATCACTGTCGCTCTGTGTAGGCATAGTGATAGTGGATTTGCGATTTTTGCGTTGATGTCCGCATATCATGTTTACATGTCGTCTGATGAGGTTGAAGAAGAAGCGCCTAGACTGGTACCACTGATTGTCTCCGTAGATCATAGACCATAAAGACTGGTCACCTACTTTGAAGCGCTTGTCGATGGCACCTTGTTGCCACATGGCGGCATTTGATGGGTATGAACTCGTATAGAAGTGGTCCATCATTTGTTTGATGTGACCTGAGTTTTGATCGGAGGGATCTACGTATCCATTGCTCGTAGGAGAAACCCCCCCTTTTGAGTAATCACCGCCGGTCTCGTAAGCTGCCATG
>Ga0209284_10005471_pt1 | contig 13121 bp, 9 predicted proteins | sample FRY03_FD_187211 | JGI IMG/M metagenome (GOLD analysis project Ga0209284, IMG submission 187211) | Freshwater microbial communities from Lake Fryxell liftoff mats and glacier meltwater in Antarctica - FRY-03 (SPAdes) (version 2) | ecosystem: Environmental > Aquatic > Freshwater > Ice > Glacier... | reverse complement strand
TCGCTCGACGAATCAATAAGGATGTTCCGGCAGTATTGGTGAAATTAAATGATGGAAAGTATCATATTGTGACAAAGCACGATTTGATTGCGGCGATAGGCTGAAGATTGAGAATTATCCTACTCAGGATAGTAGCTGTTTCAATATTATTAAATTTTCAATGTTTCGCTATTTTGAATAATTGTTCATTGAAGCGTCTATTTGCGTTTAAGCACATTTTTGGATGGGAATTACTGAGTTTAAAGCCCCGGAAATCCTCGCCCAAATTACCTTTTCTCAAAAACACAATGGAGGAATCAGGATTTGGAGGATAATGGGATGAGCAGGATTTTTTGGATTAGAGTGATTTGGATATTAGGGAGAAGGTGTTTGGCAGTAATTTTGAATCCGATCAACGTGAAATGCTGTGAATTCTATAGATCCTATTCTTTTAGAAAAAGGAAATTTATCCTATAAAATTATTGGCAGCTCAATGAATGTGCATAACATTCTAGGTTCCGGATTTCAAGCAAAGAATACAACAGCGATGTTTATCTATGGAGTTGGAAAGAGCAGGTTTGAAGTTTCAGCAAGAACAAACTCAAACTATTTATTATGATGGAATTGCCGTTGGTAAAAGAAGAGTAGATTTTGTGGTATAACATAAATTTATTATTGAAATTAAAGCAGTTATTAATCTTGAAGATTTGCATCTCGCACAAGCAAAAAATTACGTCGTCATTTACGATTTTCCGCATGGATTGTTAATCAACTTCGGAAGCAAAAGGATGCAGTATAAATTGATGTTCAATCCTAAATACGAGCAGAATAAGAGGGATTAATAGGATGAGCAGGATTTTGCTGTGTCAGGGATATGCGGTTAAGACACTATCCCAAAAAGTGTGTAAGTAGATTGGCTAGGGATTTATTCTGTTTTCAAACGTAGTCATAAATTGGTTCATTATTTCAGCCCAGTTTCGGATTGGCATTGTCCAATTTTTTGCTGTGTCGGGGATATACGGTTAATTTAAATTGGATGAATTGTGCTATTATCCCAGCCATTTTGCTATGCCAATTATCGGCACCATCTTACTTATCTTACTTGTCTTGCTTATCCTGCCTATCGTGCATTACCTGCCTCATCCTGTCCCTACAACAACAAATTACTCTGCCCCAAATTCCTTCTGCGCTGCAATTTTAAATCCTTTAATGCCGAGGCTTTGATGTTGAGCTGAACGGCGTAACTTTTGCGGAAACCGAAAGGAATGTAATCAATGCTAAATTCCCAACAATGAAGATCCCAATAAAGATTTAGGGTAGTAGGAGTAAACTCTTTTGCCGTAAAATCATAACCCGAGTTAAATCCAACTTTCCAATTTTTAAACACACTGAAATCTCCGTTAAATAATACGCTTTGAGTTACTGAATTAGTGTCAGCTTGCAATACAGGGACAAACACCCGATTCATTCGCACACTATAGGCAATGTTGAGGTTCCAGGGAATGGTGAAATCAACAAATTCTTGGGGTTTGTTCGCTATTTCTTCTCGTTCCCCTTCAGTCAAATTTTCACTATTTCCACTTCCGGTTTTATTGCTACTGTGCAAATTCATATTCAATGCCAATGCGCTGGTATTTAAACGCATCAATCCCTTGCCTTCCTGTACCAAAAACCGATCAATTAAACGTCCGCTGCTATCGCGATCATAAAGGCTATAAGCGCTGCTGTAATTCAGATTGATGTTCTTGTAAAGTGTGGTAAATCCATCTGCCGCTACGGCTGAGAAATTGATTGAATCCCTGAAAAAATCATAAGAAGATCCCAATCGGAAATTATCAATGATGGAGATTTTGCTCAAGCCTCCTTTTTGATTTTTTCGATCTCTAACTTTCGCTTCTAAATTGTTTTGCAAAGAGAAAGTTGCTGCTCCGGAGCGTTGACTATTCGGTTTGCCATAAATCCCGATATCGAAAGGTGAATAGGTTAATTCGGTGGCATCATCCCCAAAAAATCCCGTGATTTCTGTCCCCATATCCGGTCTGAACGAGAATCCCACAGAAGGAGTCATAACATGCCGTATCGCTCTGATATCGCCTGTTCTGCTCACATTAAATGTTCCGTAAATCTTGGTGTTTGCATTTACACTGAGATTCCAGTCTGGAGCATTTCTAAATCCACGTAAGGTATCTGAAGTAGTTTCTAAAGTGGTAGGATCCAACCCCAATTGCAGATAATCGAAATACCAACGATCATTCAAACTAAAAGTCGGATTGATACTCACATACCCAGCCTTTATGGAGGTAGTTGCATTTAGATTATGCCTGATTCCGTTGCGCATTTTTGAACTTAATCCCGAAATATTATCAAAGCGGAATTCATAATCCTTGGCAGTAATTCTGTTGTCGAAATTGGCCGAATAATTCACGCCTATGCTCTCATACCAGTGTTTCTTAACCTTGTTCTGACTTAGAAATCCCAATGGTAAATAAAATCGACTCACCGTAAATGCCAAGGAAGGTAGGGTGAGATCAACGTTTCGGGTTTGACTGTTTTGACTGTGTCTGAGATTGGCACTTAAATTGAAAGGTTTGCCTGCCCAGCTTTTATTCCATCGCACATTACTCTGAAAAGTATTGCTCAAGTAATCTTGCTGTGAACTATTGATGTTATTGGTAAAATTGTTTCTTGAACCGGCATTGATATCAGCAGAAAAGCTAGTATTTGGCCTCAATTTCGGGTCTTGGGTGTGTTGCCAGCGCAAAAAGAACTCGGTGTTTTTAGAATAACCAGGTAGTTCTTGCAATCCGCGTTTCAAAACGGATCGAGAAACATTGAAGTTACCGTTGTACTTATATCGTTTTTTGTAAGCCGTAATATTTCGGATAGTCCAACTTCCTCGTGTGTAGATATCGGCCAAAATGCGAGTGTCGGCATAAGATCCGAGCGGCAAATAGTATCCACCATCTCTAAAGAAATAGCCCAAATTGCCCCCATTACCATAAGCCGGTAAAATAATGCCCTGGCTACTTTCACGCTTATTGGGGAAAAATCCAAAAGGCAATGCGAGTGGGGTTGGGATTTTTCGGATTTTCATGTAAACCGGTCCCGAAACAATTTTATCGTTGGGAATTACAATGGCCTTGGTGAGGTGAAAATGATAATGCGGATTTTCCTTGTCGCATGTGGTAAATTTCCCGTTTTTCAAATGGATCCACTCGTTGGGATGACGTTTGGTGACCTCGGCATGCAGGTAAAATTCGCCTTGTTGGGTAATAACTTCTTCAATATATCCTTTGCGAGTTCTAAAATTATAGCTCAGCGCTTTGGGTCTGAATTCTTCTCCCCCCTCTTTAAAAACGGGCAATCCTTGCATCACACCGGCAGAATCGGCTAATCCAGTGGCATACACGGCATTAGTGGCAAATCCATAAGTGATATAATCGGACTGAAGTTCAATTTTTTCATACTTCACCATTGCTTTCCCATAAAGGGTAATGGTCTGATTAATAGCATCATATACAGCAGAGTCCTCGGCATCGTAATAGATAACTGCATTGATGAGGTCGCGTTGCAGTTCTATCACACTATCGGGAGTCAAAGAGTCGTTATGAAGTATGAGCTCTTCATTTTCGCCTTGCTCTGGCAGGATTATTGGAGTTTGAGGATCAGACGTTATGGTAGAATCGCTTTGGGCAATAGAATTTAGTCCCGCCATTATCAACAAAATGGCGGTGAAAAGTTTGCCGGGCTTACGCTGTAGCGCAAGGAAGACAAACGTATTTTTGAACATATTGGCCAAAACTGGCTGCAAAGCTACAAGAATGCGCAATCTATCCGAAAAAGGAAATTAAATCGGGACGATCATGACAGGTACTAAACGCAAAGTGATCCTTTTTCTTGCTGTGAGTTTTGCTTTTTTGGCGGCTCAAAATGCTGAACCGGATAAAATTCAAAAACCATTTGTGGTGGTGATTGATCCGGGACATGGAGGTAAAGATCCAGGAAACCTGGGAACAGGCCGCTACAAAAAGACTGAAAAAGATATCAGTCTTGATGTTTCAACGCGGGTTGGAAATCTCATTAAAGAGCGGATGCCCGGGGTAAAAGTGGTGTACACTCGCTCAAGCGATACTTTCCCAACTTTGAAAGAAAGGGTGGAGCTTGCCAATGATCAGCAAGCCGATCTTTTTATCAGTATTCACTGCAATGCCGCAAGTGCCGCTGCATTTGGAAGTGAGACTTTTGTGATGGGTATGCACAAGACGGAGGAGGCTATGAAGAGCGCAATGAAAGAAAATGCTTCTATTTTTCTAGAGGAGAATTACGAGGAGAACTACAAAGGCTTCGATCCAAAAGACCCGGAGACCTATATAATTTTGAGTTTGAGACAAAATGTGTACCTCGATCAGAGTTTGAAACTTTCTAAAAATGTTCAAGATCAGTTTAGAGAACGTGTTGGACGTAGGGATAGAGGGGTAAAACAGGCGGGATATTACGTTATTTCCTTTACTACCATGCCTTCGGTATTGATAGAATTGGGATTTTTGACCAATCAGGAAGAAGAAGATTATTTGAACAAAGAAGAAGGACGGGAATACATGTCTTCCGCTATTTTCAGGGCTTTTCGCGATTACAAAGGGGAGCTGGACGGTACCATTTCTGAGGTGGAAGTGCCTGAGGATCCAAAGCCAAGTGGGCCCGTTGTAGAAAAGCCAAAGCCAATAAAATCAGAAGACGTCTCAACGGAAAAGGGGGATGGAATGATTTGGGAAGAATGCGCTGAGAGTCTGCGTTTTCAAGTACAATTGATCAGTTATTCAAAAAAAGTGGAAAAAAGTCCAAGTAATTTCAAAGGCTTACTGCGCGTAGAAGAGTATCTTAGCAATGGATTGTACAAGTACAGCGCAGGCTGTACTAAATCCTATGAAAATGCAAAAAAGAATCTAGGCAGAGCCAGAGAATTGGGCTTTGATGGGGCTTTTGTGATAGCATTTCAGGGTAAAGATAGGGTTGAATTGAGCGAAGCTATTCGTCTCGAAAAGAAATAAAATTTGATGAAGCTCTCAAAAGAGTTCAAGGCTGGTGCTGTTGTTTTTACAGCTATTGCGTTGCTGATAATCGGGATTAATTACCTGAAAGGTGTTAACCTCTTCGAGAAAGGGCGTGAGTATCACGCTATTTATTATGAAGTGGATGGCTTAACAAAGGCTAATCCTGTGGTATACAGAGGTTTGAAGGTTGGGTTGGTGTCTTCAGTCCAATTGCATGAAGATGGAAGCGGGAATATGAAAGTATTCTTCACTATCAACAATAAAGATTTGGTAATTCCCCAAGACAGTGAAGCAAAAATAATCTCGTCCGATTTTTTTGGATCCAAAGCAATTGAACTTGTTTTGGGTAAAAGTGAAGTTGTAGCTGAGATTGGATCGGAATTGAGAGCAGAGCGTGAAGAAGACATAGCAACAGCGCTACGCAAGGAATTAGAACCTTTGAAAATCAAAACAGAACAACTTATTGCCGGTATTGATGAAGTGATTGAAAATTTAAGAGTTGTATTCAGTGCAGAGGCAACTCAAGGTATCCCGAAAACATTCGAAAGTCTTCAGAACTCAATGAAGACTTTTGAGAAAACTTCCATTCGCATTGATTCTACCATTGCTGAAAGTAGAGTTAGAGTTAGGAGTATTCTCGATCATGTAAATTCGATAGCTGCCAACCTTGAAGCGAACAATGAAAAGATTACTAGTGTTATAAGTAATTTTGAAACACTCAGTGATTCTTTGGCAAAATTGAATATCGCTCATACACTCAGAATGGCTGATGAAGCTATGATTAGCCTCAATTCGGTGATGGGCAAAATAGATTCAGGGGAAGGTAGCCTTGGATTGTTAATTAATGATGACTCCCTGCATAATCAATTAGTGGCATCCACCAAACAACTGGAAGATCTACTAAAAGACATGGAGCTCAATCCTGATCGATATATCCATTTCTCTGTTTTCGGAAAAAAAGAACAGAAGAAATTTTCCAAAAAAGAACTGGAACAATTAGAAAAAGCACTCAAAGAGAATAAATGATTTCAAGTCTGATCTTTATTGTAATTCTGGGTACTGCCGGGTTTTTGTTCAGTCGCAGAATTTTAGCTATACGCCGCAACATTCTTCTTGGTAGAGATTTAAGTTGCAATAACAATCCCTCGGAGCGCTGGTTAACCATGATCAGAGTGGCACTAGGGCAAAGTAAGATGGGGAGCAATCCGGTAGCGGCATTTTTTCATTTGCTCATTTACGTCGGTTTCATTCTCATCAATATTGAAGTTATTGAAATTTTGATTGATGGTGTTTTCGGAAGTCACCGAGTGTTGTCTTTTCTAGGGCCTTTTTACGATTTTCTAATCGGTTTTTTTGAAGTATTAGCCGCCCTTGTAGTATTGGCTTGTGTGGTTTTTCTCCTCCGAAGAAACGTTCTAAACATCAAGCGTTTTCAAATGGCCGAAATGAAGTCCTGGCCAAAAAGTGATGCTAATATTATTCTAACGGTTGAAATTCTTTTAATGTTCGCATTGTTGAGTATGAATGCCTGCGATGCATTGCTACAGAGCGGCAACGCTGAACATTACACTCAAGCAGGTTCATTTCCGGTGAGTCAATATTTACGAGGATTATATTCTGGAATGAGCCTTGAAAATCTCATTTTTGCTGAGCGATTTTTTTGGTGGTTTCACATTGTAGGAATTTTGAGTTTCCTCGTGTATGTGCCGTATTCCAAGCATTTCCATATCTTTCTTGCTTTTCCCAATACCTGGTATTCTAACCTCCAACCTAAAGGCGAATTCAATAATCTTGAAGCCGTAACACGAGAAGTAAAACTGATGTTAGACCCTTCGGCTGATCCTTATGCGGCGGCCCCGGCTGATGCCGTCCCACATAAATTTGGAGCGAAAGATGTTCAGGATCTCAGTTGGAAACAATTGATGGACGCTTATACCTGCACGGAGTGTGGAAGATGCAGTTCGGTTTGTCCCGCAAATCTGACTGGCAAATTGTTGAGTCCACGTAAAATTATGATGGATACCCGCGATCGACTAGAAGAAGTTGGAAAACAAATTGATCTGAAACAAGCCATTGGAGAAGATGGGAAATCATTGTTGAGGACTTATATTAGCGAAGAAGAACTTTGGGCTTGTACGACTTGTAATGCTTGCACAGAAGCTTGTCCGGTAAACATCGATCCATTGAGTATTATTGTGGATTTGCGTCGCTATCTGATTATGGAAGAATCTAAAGCGCCCGACTCCATCACCGGAATGTTTAATAATGTGGAAAACAATGGCGCGCCTTGGGCATTTCCTGCTGCAGATCGCGCTAATTGGATTAACGAATAATTGGTTTCGGTAAAAGTTACAGAAAAAGCGATGGAATTCAAAGTAAGAACAATGGCAGAGTGCATGGCCGAAAACCAAATGCCGGAAGTGTTATTCTGGGTGGGTTGTGCCGGTAGTTTTGACGACAGGGCCAAAAAGATCACCAAAGCGGTTGCCAAAATATTACATCATTGCGGAATTTCATTTGCTATTTTAGGACAGGAAGAAAGCTGCTCGGGTGATCCTGCAAAGCGGGCTGGAAATGAGTTTTTGTTTCAAATGCAAGCCATCAATAATATTTCTGTGCTTGATACCTATGGCGTAAAGAAAATCGTGACGGCTTGTCCGCATTGTTTCAATATTCTCAAAAACGAGTATCCGGGATTAGGCGGCAATTATGAAGTTGAGCATCATACGCAGCTGATCAATCGTATGATTAAGGAGGGAAAAATCCGCAGTAAAGACGGTTCCATTTTTAAAGGTAAACGTATCACTTTTCATGATCCTTGCTATTTGGGTAGAGCCAATAATATTTATGAAGCACCCCGTGAAGTTTTAGAAAAACTAGATGCGGAATTAGTAGAAATGAAACGCAGTAAAGCCAATGGATTATGCTGCGGAGCTGGGGGTGCACAAATGTTTAAAGAGGCTGAAAAAGGGAATAAAGAAATCAATGTTGAACGCAGTGAAGAAGCACTCGCATTGCAACCGCAGGTGATAGCTACGGGTTGTCCGTTTTGCAATACCATGTTGACGGATGGTGTGAAGCACTTCAATAAGGAAGAAGAAACGCAGGTGAAGGATATTGCGGAGTTGGTGATGGAGGCGGAGGGGCTGTAGGGTTGAAGATTTGTTATCAGAGCTTTGTGTAGATTCGGATTCAGACATATGAGAGCTGTCGCTCCCAGATGGTTTCACCCTCACAGGGCTTCACCCCTCACAGGGCTTCACCCCTCACAGGGCTTCACCCCTCACAGGGCTTCACCCTGCACAGGGCTTCACCCTGCACAGGGTTTCCACCCGGTGTTAAGGTATGTCGCCCTTTCAGGGCTGGGAGTGGTTTTAGATAGGCGAGGCTGTGTGGCTCACAGGGCTTCACCCTGCACAGGGTTTCCACCCTGTGTTAATGTATGTCGCCCTTTCAGGGCTGGGAGTGGTTTTAGATAGGCGGGGCTGTGTGGCTCACAGGGCTTCACCCTGTACAGGGTTTCCACCCGGTGTTAATGTACGTCGCCCTTTCAGGGCTGGGAGTGCTTTTAGATAGGCGGGGCTGTGTGGCTCACAGGGCTTCACCCTGTACAGGGTTTCCACCCTGTGTTAAGGTATGTCGCCCTTTCAGGGCTGGGAGTGCTTTTAGATAGGCGGGGCTGTGTGGCTCGCAGGGCTTCACCCCGCACAGGGTTTCCACCCTGTGTTAAGGTATGACTCTTTTTCAGGGCTGGGAGTGCTTTCAGGTTGATGGGGATGTCACTCTCATAGGGTGAAGCCCTGTGATGTAGCGCTATGCTTAAGCATGACCATGAGCACCCTGAAGACCTGAAGGGGCGACATCTCGTGTCTCCTGTGCCAAGCCCGAGGGGCTGACATTAATATTGAAGTTTTTGGTTGAAATTGAAGACAGCATCTATTTTTAGAAACACGCCTATTTTAGCAATAGTAATGTTCAGTGGAAAATTACTCCAAAGCATACCATATCGCGCTCAATTTATATCAAACCACGATGACCAAATTCTACCTCTGTCTACTTTTACTTCAAATTTCGATATGCACATTTGGCCAAACTGACGCTAATGTTCCTTACAAAGGTGTATGTATTTATATTGATTATCCAGATGTTCCGATCTCAGTTGGGACCGTTCAATTCGACAGTCTGATCAATGGTATTAACTACCAAGAACCAACTGTTGAACGCACGTTTAGAAAATATTGGCATGAGCAAACAAGAAGGAATATTGATATGGAACACGATATATTCTTCTATACGGCACCGCTTCCGGCATCCTATTATGCTACAATCACTTGGCAAGAGGGGATTCAATTATGGCGTGATGCACTAGAATATTTAATACTTAATAATCCAACATACAACTGGAACTCTTTATCAACCAACGAATCCGGGGGCTTGAATGTGATGATTATAAGTTCATCTTTTGCACCGGCCGGATCTGGAGCCTGTCATTATCCTAGTTGGACACTCTCTAATGGAGAGCTAGTTTCGCGTATATACGGTTCCGTATTGCAAGCTCCTTGGGAAAACAATTTAAATATGTTTATGACATTGCATGAATCAGGTCATGGCATTTTTGGTCTACCCGATACTTACGATACTCAGTATAACTCCGGTGGAACATCCTTCTACACTTTAATGTCCGGTGGGCTGCCAAAAGTAGAGCCTATTGGCGCTCCATTTAAAGTTTTAAATAACTGGGGATACATTATAGAGCCAACAGAAGGTGTCCACATCATCACTTTAGAAGCTGATGGAGACAGCGTTATTGTATTCCGAAATCCACATGATCCATTTGAATTTTTCTCCATTGAAGCCCGAAACCAAAACACTCTTGGAAACGAATTATTTCCTGCTGATTTGGGATTGCTCTTATGGCATTCAGACCATAAAGTTTCTACCTCCAATACCTTGGAAAACATGACATCGATGCAGCATTACATGCACTCCATTGAACAAAGAGATGGCCTTTTTGAATTAGAAAACAACATTGTGGGTGGAAATTTGGGAGATATTTATTTACCGGGGACTGAATTCGGAATATCTACCACTCCAAATACAAATTGGTGGGATGGAGATGCATCCGGATTCGAACTTTACGACATTCAATTTGTCGGATCGAATAAAATGCAATTTACCTTAAATATTCCGCCCATTCATGAGGATCATTACCCTGAAATTTCACAATCAAACTGGCTTGTAGTATCCGAAACACCTGCCCAATTGGGTTATGATGCCAGCAAAGCTTTCGACAATAACTTAGATACTTATTATCACGTTTCATGGGGCAATACAGAACCAAGGCCTCATGAAATTGTGTTGGATTTGGGTGATGAATATACAATCAATGAGTTTTATTATACAGCGAATAAGAATAATATGCCACCTTGGGAAGGAAGGATTGAAGATTACAAAATATACATCAGTAATGATTTCAATAATTGGGGTACGGAAGTGACAGAAGGAACGTTTTTTAGAACGGGAATCAGGCAGTATGTTTTATTCCCTGAAACTAGCGGGCAGTATGTAAAATTCTCAGCTATTAACTCCTTCGACGCCGATGTTAGGACATCAATTGCCGAGATCAATTTGCGTGGAATTCTTTCCTCAACCATTGATGTTGCTGATAACCACCCAATCGCGGAGTTTAAGGTATATCCTAACCCGGCCAGCGATTTTATCAATATCAATATTCCTCGGAATGAAAATGTTTTGGTAGAAATCTACAATTGCAATTTGCAATTGGTTCATGCAGAGTCTATCAATCAATCTTCAGTAATTAACATTCAGAATTTGGCCAATGGCATGTATGTTGTTAAGCTAAAGTCGCATTTGAAATGTGAACTATTTAAATGTATAAAGCGCTAGATTTTTATACTTTTATGATTGAAGGCAAATTGCCAGTTCCATTTTATCATGTGAAATTGCACAAAGTCAATCCGTGATTGTTATTTCAAAAAACAATCATTAAATCACCCATAAAATGAAAATCATACTAATCATACTTTCAGCTATCGTCTTAGTATTTATTGCAATCCAGCTTTATGCCACAAATGGGCAAGAAAGCATAGAATCGTATCCATATACAGTGATGAAAAAGTACGACACATTCGAGATCCGCAGCTACGAAGCATCCTTGTTTACTTCAGTTAAACTTTCTACCAAAGGTTATGAAGAGTCTTCGAGTAAAGGTTTTTCCATTCTGGCCGGCTACATATTTGGAGGTAATGATAGAAATGAAAAAATAGCCATGACCTCACCGGTTGCTATGTCATTAGAAGATTCCATGACGATGATGTTCATGGTTCCTAAAAAGTTCAAAAAAGAAAATCTTCCCCAACCTGGTAATTCGGAAATCCAATTTCGGGAAGAACCCGCAAAAACGGTTGCCGCAATTAGCTTTGGAGGATGGGCAAACGATGAGAAAATTGAACTATATAAAGAGCAATTAAAGGAAGCATTAGATGCAGAGGGAATTCAGTATACCAGCCGATTTTTCTTTTTGGGGTACAATCCTCCCTATGACATAGTTAATCGAAAAAATGATATTATTGTTGAGCTGGAAGCTGAATATTTTAACCTAATTCCAAAGCAATAGTATTATTGAGTATAAATGGATTTTGTTTAGTAAAGCCCCTAGTTCCATTTCTCAATTTGTTTAAAATATAATAGAAGTAATTAGCAAACTACTTAACGGTTTTGGACTTTTTCTTGGCAGCCTCATTGCGATCGATAGTATGCTCTGGTCGACTCCATTTAGGCTTCTCACCCAAAGCTTGGTATCGTGAATCAGCTGCTTCAACCGATTGCGGTTTCATTTTTTTAATGAAAGGTTTTTGCGGATTTAACCCTAATAATTCAAACATTTTCATGTCCTCTTTTACATCAGGGTTAGGTGTAGTTAACAACTTATCTCCAGCGAAAATAGAATTAGCACCAGCAAAAAAGCACATCGCTTGTCCTTCACGACTCATTTCTGTTCTACCGGCACTTAAACGAACTTGCGTTTCGGGCATTACAATTCTTGTTGTGGCAACCATGCGTATCATTTCCCAAATAGAAACCGGTTCTTGAGCTTCTAAAGGCGTCCCTTCCACTGCTACTAAGGCATTGATAGGTACAGATTCCGGTTGAGGATTCAAGGTAGACAGGGCTACTAACATCCCAGTTCTATCTTCTATCTTTTCACCCATTCCAATAATACCACCACTGCAGACAGTGACATTGGTTTTACGAACATTTTCTATGGTTTGTAAACGGTCTTCAAAACCACGAGTAGATATTACTTCTTTGTAATATTCTTCGGAAGAATCCAGATTATGGTTGTAAGCATATAAACCGGCTTCAGCTAAGCGTTGAGCTTGGTTTTCTGTAATCATGCCAAGTGTGCAGCACACTTCCATATCTAACTTATTAATGGTGCGAACCATTTCAAGCACTTGATCAAACTCCTGTCCATCCTTTACATTGCGCCATGCAGCCCCCATGCAAACACGTGAACTACCACTGGCTTTCGCTCGCAAGGCCTGCGCTTTTACTTGTTGAACAGACATTAAATCGTTGCTCTCAATATTGGTATGATAACGCGCTGCTTGCGGACAATATCCACAATCTTCAGGACAGCCTCCAGTCTTTATCGACAATAAAGTAGATACTTGAACCGTATTGGGATCATGATGTAAACGATGAACGGTAGCTGCTTCGTAAAGCAATTCCATAAGTGGTTTACTGTATATATCTAAAATCTCTTGCTTAGTCCAATTGTGTCTCATCTCGCCCATAATTATATCTGCGTTGTTATAGTTAAAAATACTTTTTTATAACTGTACATTTAGTTTTTGGATAACAAAATGGAAACGGCATTTCCGCCAAAACCTACTGCATTAACTAATACGTTTCGAACTTTATCTGGTGTTTTTTGATGCTCAACAAAAGGCAGTCCCACAAACTGATTATGGTTTAACATCAACACCGCAAGTTCTATACTTAACATGCCCGAAGCCCCAAGAGTGTGGCCTATTTTCCACTTATTGGTTGTTAATGATGGCATGT
>Ga0209284_10005470_pt1 | contig 13122 bp, 15 predicted proteins | sample FRY03_FD_187211 | JGI IMG/M metagenome (GOLD analysis project Ga0209284, IMG submission 187211) | Freshwater microbial communities from Lake Fryxell liftoff mats and glacier meltwater in Antarctica - FRY-03 (SPAdes) (version 2) | ecosystem: Environmental > Aquatic > Freshwater > Ice > Glacier... | reverse complement strand
CCTTCTCCCGCTCCGCCTGCGCCTGCTTCTCATGCTGCTCCGGCGAGCAGGACGATCCCGTCGGCGCATCCGCTTCCGCATCGACCGCCTCCACCACCCCATTCTTCACCATCCAAGCCTCCACCTCATCCCCGCTCACATCCGCCAGCATCGTCCCATTCACCTCCACACAGGGCGACAACGGCTGACCCGTCTTCTGCTCCATCTCCCAGCGAAAGGCCGGATTGGCGATAATGTCCTTCTCCTCGAACTTCAGGTCATACTTCCGCATCATGGCGCGCACGCCTTCGCTCCAACCGCAGTAGGTCTTCAAATAACAGGTGATCTTGGGGCTCTCGTTGCTCATCTCGACGAAAATACCCCCTCTTCCCCTAATCTCAAGCCCTCATCCGGCCACCCTCCCGCTTCCCCCCGGAATGCCGGTCCTACCAAGTCGCGGGAAATTCAGGCTCTTGCCCGTCCGTTCCCGCCAAGGAACAGGTCATCGCCAGAAATCCCGGCTCCGGAATGGTCGCCGAATAGGCAGACGTCCCATGTCCCGGACACTCCGCGGCCCTGTGATCGGAGAGATTGATTATTCTTCATAATGCGTAAGTATGCAGCAGGTCAGACATTCTACCCCACTCACCCGCCAACACCAGCCCCTTCCCCCCGCCGCCTGCGACTCCCCAATAACCCTTCCCCCATGACCCGCCCCCGCATCCTCATCAACTTCGCCATCACCGCCGATGGCAAGACCTCCACGCGGTCCAAGGACCCCGCCCACTTCACCTCCAAGCTCGACTTGCATCGACTCCTCGAAATCCGCAAACAAGCCGACGCCATCCTCGTCGGCCGTGGCACCCTCGAAGCGGACGCCATGTCCATGACCATCCCCGCCGAACTCAAACCGGCCAGACAACCGTTGCGCTGCATCGTCTCCCGCAGCGGCGCCTTCGACCTCAGCCACAAGGTCTTCAACTCGCAGGGCGGCACCGTCCATCTCCTCGTCACCGATCCTCCCGCCGACTACAACCCCCTCCCCTACGAATCCGCCGGAGCTGTCGTCCACCAATGCCCCCTCCCTGATTTCCTCCACCGCCTCCGCACCGAATACAACATCGCCACCCTCCTCTGCGAAGGGGGAGGCTCCCTCGTCCGCGCCCTCGCCGAGCTCGATGCCATCGACGAAGCCAATCTCACCTGGGCCGCCCACACCATCTTCGGCGGCTCCGAAGCCCCCACCATCACCGGTGCCCTCGGCCCCCACTTCCCGGCCACCCTCCACTTCGCCCTCACCCACTTCGAACCCCTCGACAACGGCGAGTGCTTCCTCACCTACGAGCGCCTCCGCGCCTCCACCAAACCATAGCCGCAACCGTCCCAACGGGACGATCCACACAAGCCCCGGACCGAGTCCGGGGTGCACATCGTTCCATCGCACCGTGTCCTGAAGGGACGCTTCATGCACGCGCGCCATTGCAAATCCTTCCACGGTCCTCTCGCCCACCAACCCCTGCGTCGCTCACCCCCGAACCCCTCCTCCCCGCACCTCCCCGCATGAAGCGTCCCTTCAGGACACAATCATCAATCTCCACCCACACCCGGGACCTCGTCCCGGGCTGAAATAAACTGCCCCTTCAGAGCCCCCCTCCCTACCTTCAGGCCCCCTCACTCATGATCCGCCTTCCCGTCCCCATCAGGATCATGCACCACCGGCGCCTTCTCCTCACCCCCCGCACCTTCATGCCCCGCCCCTTCTCCCGCATGCTCCTCATGAGCCCCTTCCTCACCGTGCTCCTCAAACAAGCGCTTCGTCCCCTTCTCAGTCGTATTCCCGTCCTCATCCTTCACATCCTCCCATGAATGGCGTTCACAGGCACCGAGGGCAAAGGCAAAGGCGGCGACGGACAGGCAGAGGAATTTCATGACGCCCCCTAGGTAGCGATTGCCGCCCCCCTGACCAGTCAAAACTCGCCCCGAAATACACATCGCGCGGTGGGCGTTTCAAAGATCACAATCTCACAAAGCCCCGGCAAATCCGGCTCCAGCCGCGTCCAGAACCACGCCGCCATCAACTCAATGGTGGGACTCTCCAGCCCCTCAATGTCGTTCAGATACCCGTGATCCAGCTGCTCCAGCAGCGGGGCCATGGCCTCCGAGATCCGCTTGTGGTCATAAACCCAGCCGATCTCCGCATCCACTTCCCCCTCCACCGCAATCTCCACCTTGAAGCTGTGCCCGTGCATCTGCCGGCACTTGTGCCCCTCCGGCAAACTCGGCAGGGTATGGGCCGCCTCAAACCGGAACTCCTTGACCAATCGCGCTCGCATCTGGGCCCCAGCAAACCACGCCGCCCCCCCCTTGACAAGCCGGAGCCACCCTCCCCCGCGCCGCCAATATTCGTCCTGTTCAACCCGTCCGTTCTGGCCGAGAACCCCCCAGCCCATGAGCAACCGCATCGATGACACCTTTGCCCGCCTCCAGGCGGGAGGACAGAAAGCCTTCATCGCCTACGTCACCGCCGGCGACCCCGACATGGACCGCTCCCTCGAGATCGTCCGCGGCCTCGCCGACGCCGGTGCCGACATCATCGAACTCGGCATGCCCTTCTCCGACCCCCTCGCCGACGGTATCGTCAACCAACTCGCCGCCGACCGCGCCCTCAAGGCCGGCGCCAACACCGGCAAGGTCCTCAACCTCATCCGCCGCTTCCGCGAAACCCACCAGACCCCCATCGTCCTCTACGCCTACCTCAACCCCATCATCACCTACGGCTGGGACAAATTCCATGTCGATGCCGCCGCGGCCGGCGTCGATGGCATCCTCCCCCTCGATCTCCCCCCCGACGAAGCCGACATGCACCCCGAGATGGCGAGCACCCACGGACTCCACTCCATCCACCTCATCGCCCCCACCTCGCCTCCGGAACGCGTGAAGCTCCTCGCTGAAAAGGCGACCGGCTTTATTTACGCCCTGTCCCGCACCGGCGTCACCGGCGCGCACGGCGCCCCCTCCGACACCATCGGCGAAACCGTGGCCCGCATCCGGGTCCATGCCAGCGCCCCGGTCTGCGTCGGATTCGGCATCAACACCCCCGCGCAAGCCGCCCAGGTCGCCGCCCACTGCGATGGCATCATCGTCGGCTCCGCCATCGTCAAACAGATCGAAGCAAACGCCACCTCCCCCGACGTCGCCGCCAAGGTAAAAGCCTTCGTCACCCCCCTCATCCAAGCCATCCGCTGACAAGGGAGCGTGCGCGTCCCGGTTCATCAGCCCCCCTCCTCCCCTCCCGCGTAGCGGCGACACTCTCCCCGGCCCTGAAGGGGACAAGGCACACAGCCCATGGTTTCAACCATGGGGACCTCCCCCGCAGCAGCACCTCACCCTGACAGGGTGACGGCAGCCTCCGATCCACCCCCATCTCCCGCCCCCTCCCAACTCGTGGCGGCGGCTTCCAACCAAACATGTTCGGCATGCCGAATCCCGAACTGGTCATGGCCCTCAATGAAAGCGTGGCCATTTCCCGCCGAGGCTACATCCTGAAAATTTCCAAATAAGTTTCAAATCCAAGACCAAATCTCAACTCCTGAAGCAAACCCCCGCTCCCCACCCCCCCCGCCATTGACGAATCCCAAATCCGGCATTAAAGCCTCCCCCACGCTCATGCGCCTCAAGTTCACCAAAATGAACGGAGCCGGAAACGACTTCGTCATGATCGACAATCGCGACCTCTCCTTGTCTCTCAGCAAGGAGCAGATCGCCCTCATCTGCGACCGCCACCGCGGCGTCGGCGCCGACGGACTCCTCGCCGCCGAACCCGCCGAGAACGGCGCCGACTTCAAATTCCGCTACTACAATGCCGACGGCGGCGAGGCCGAAATGTGTGGCAACGGCGCCCGCTGCTTCGGCCGTTACACCCAACGCCTCCTCGACGTTCCCCAGGAGCGCATCACCTTCGAAACCATCGCCGGCACCCTCGCCGCCGAGTTCATCGGCGACCAGGTCCGCATCGCCATGTCCGACCCCGTCGGCCTGGAACTCAACGCCCCCGCCACCGTCGAAGGCCTCGCCGCCCCCATCCATTCCCTCAACACCGGCGTCCCCCACGCCGTCGCCTTCCTCGATGACCTCCCCGCCGTCGATGTCGTGAAAATCGGCGCAGCCATCCGCTACCACGCCCACTTTCAACCCAATGGCACCAACGCCAACTTCGTGCAGGTCCGCGCCACCGATCACATCGCCATCCGCACCTACGAACGCGGCGTGGAAGGCGAGACCCTCGCCTGCGGCACCGGCATGGTCGCCTGCGCCCTCCTCCACCACCTCCTCCACCGCGCCCCCTCCCCCGTCAAAGTCGACGTCGCCGGCGGCGAAACCCTCGAAATCGGCTTCCAAAAATCCGGCCCCGACCAATTCACCGCCGTCACCCTCACCGGCCCCGCCGACTTCGTCTTCGACGGCGAAATCGAGATCTAACCAACACGTGGCGTGACCGTCCCGGTCGCAGACTCCCCCCCTGGGAGCGCTGGTCTCTGACCGGCCCCACCTCCCATCGGTCCGGCTCTCCCCTTGGAAATTGGACATACCTTGCCTGCCCCGCCGTAGCCTTGAGCTTGTCGAATGGGGCGAAGGAGGGTTCGACATTGGGTGTTCCTCCCTCCTCCTCCTCCAACATTCAGCCTTCTCACCCCCGATTTTTCCCTCTAAACCCCAGCCATGTTCACCGGGACCTACACCGCCCTCATCACCCCCTTCCGTAACGGCGACCTCGACATCGACGCCTTCCGGACCCTCATCGACCGCCAGGCCGAGGCCGGCATCGATGGCATCGTCCCTGTCGGCACCACCGGGGAGTCCCCCACCCTCGACACCACCGAGCACCTCGAGGTCATCGCCTACGCCATCGAATTCGCCGCCGGTCGCCTCAAAGTCCTCGCCGGCACCGGCGCCAACTCCACCCGCGAAGCCATCCACCTCACCCAGGAAGCCGAACGCCTCGGCGCCAACGGCTCCCTCCAAGTCTGCCCCTACTACAACAAGCCCTCCCAGGAAGGCCTCTACCAACATTTCAAGGCCGTCGCCGACGAGACCAGCCTCCCCATCATGCTCTACTCGATCCCCGGACGCAGCGTCATCCAGATCGATGTGGAAACCACCGTCCGCCTCGCCGCAGACTGCCCCAACATCGTTTCCATCAAGGAAGCCGGCGGCTCCGTCGATCGCGTCAACCAACTCCTCCAAGCCCTCCCCGACGGGTTCGAAATCGCCTGCGGGGACGACCCCCTCACCCTCCCCTTCTTCGCCTGCGGAGCCTCCTGCCTGGTCTCCGTGGCCGGCAATCTCATCCCCGACATTATGGCCCGCCTCGTCCGCGCCTGCGCCAACGGCTCCTTCGACGAAGCCCTCGAACTGCAGAAAAAGTACTACCCCCTCATGAGCACCCTCATGACCCTCGACACCAACCCGGTCCCCATCAAAAGCGCCGTCTCCCTCCTCGGCCTCTGCACCGCCGAGTTCCGCCGCCCCCTCGTCCCCCTCGCCGCCGAGAAGCTCGAACTCCTCAAAATCCGCTTGCAGGACTTCGATTTGCTGTAATTTTCCTCAAATTTCCCTTTCGCTTTCCTCAAATCGCGCCATCCTCTCCCCATGAGAGTGAGTGTCGACATCGACGAGGACATGCTGCAGCACGCCATGAAGATGACCGGGGAAACCAAAAAAGGCCCTGCCATCGCCAAGGCCGCCACCCTCTTCATCCGCCGCGAACTGGCCAGCGACTTCGGCCGACGGGCCATGGAGGGCGAATTCGCCGACTATCCCATGACCAACGACGAAATCGAAGGCTGCGACCGCTAGGAATGGTCCTCATCGATACCAGCGCCTGGATCGAACTGGTCCGTCCCGACGGCCGCCTCGAGGTCAAACTCGCCGTGCGGGGACTCCTCGGCGCGCTCGAAGCCACCATCTGCGGCCCGGTCGAAATGGAGTTCCTCGGCGGAGCACGCCCGAACGAACGTGCCACCCTTCAAGCCTCCTTCAACATCCTCCCCTACATCCGTAGCGACCAACGCCTCTGGCGCAAAGCCGCCGACACCTTCGCCCTCCTCCGCAGCAAGGGCCTCACCATCCCCTGGAACGACGCCCTCATCGCCACCATCACCCTCGACCAAGGCTGCCGCATCTACGCCATCGACAAACACTTCACCGCCATGGCCCCCCTCCTCGGTCTTAGGCTTTACGAACCCGGCTACGGAGGCATGTTTAGCCCCGAACCCCGCTAGCCAGCTCACCGCACCCACCATCATGAACATCACCGTCACCGGCTCCTCCGGCCGCATGGGCCTCACCGTCCAGGAAGCCGTCGCCGCCAATCCCGAAACCACCCTCGCCGGCACCCACGACGCCGGCCAGGACCTCGCCGCCGCCCTCGCCAAGGCCGACGCCGTCATCGACTTCACGGTCCATTCCTTCACCGCCGAACTCGTCGCCGCCGCCCTCGCCTCGGGCACCAAACTCGTCATCGGCACCACCGGCCACAGCGCCGAAGAACTCGCCGTCATCCACGAGGCCGCCAAGTCCCTCCCCGTCGTCCACGCCCCCAACTTCTCGGTCGGCGTCAACACCCTCTTCTGGCTCACCCGCCAGGCCGCCCGCATCCTCGGCAACGAACGCTTCGACATCGAGGTCTCCGAAATGCACCACCGCCACAAAATCGACGCCCCCTCCGGCACCGCCCGACGACTCCTCGACATCCTCAACGAGGAAACCAAGACCTCCTACGAAAACGACGTCGCCCACGGCCGGGTCGGCAACATCGGTCCCCGTCCCCCGCAAGAAATAGGCATGCACACCCTCCGCGGCGGGGACGTGGTCGGCGACCACACCGTCCTCTTCGCCGCCGATGGCGAGCGCGTCGAACTCACCCACAAGGCCTCCAGCCGCATGACCTTCGCGGCCGGCTCCGTGCAGGCCGCCCTCTGGCTCCACGACAAACCCGCCGGTCTCTACGACATGCAGGATGTCCTCGGCCTGAAATAACCGCCGTGCATTCCAAGAAATCACCTAACCACGCAGAGGCAAAAAGCCCCGCCGACTCATCGTCCTTCTTGCGATTTTTGTGCCTTTTCGCGGCTAAAAAAAGCAACACGCTCTAACCAAATGGCTCACACCGTCGGACTGGGACTCGGCTCCAATGTCGGCGACCGCCTCGCCAACATCCGCAAGGCCCGCGAACTCCTCCGCGCCCTCTCCCCCGACGGCGTCGTTTACTACCAGGCCCCCCTCTACCAATCCGAACCGGTTGACTGCGCCCCCGACTCCCCCGACTTCTACAACACCATCATCGAAATCGACTTCGTCGGCGATCCCCACCAACTCCTCCGCAACACCCAGGGCATCGAATACCACCTCGGCCGCGACATGGTCCGCGAACCGAACGCCCCGCGCGTCATCGACATCGATATCCTCTACTTCGATCAACTCGTCCTCACCGGCGACATCCTCACCATCCCCCATCCGCAAATCGCCCACCGCCGCTTCGTCCTCCAACCCCTCAGCGACATCCGCCCCCACTTCATCCTCCCCGGCGACGTCGTCACCGTCGAGGAACACCTCCGCCGCCTCGACACCGGCGAACCCGACCTCTCCCTCGTCCAATCCGACTGGTAACCCCTATGGAGAGCGGGTTTCCAACCCGCCCCCCAACCGTGGCGTGACCATCCCGCATGCCCGGGCGTAGCCTCCAGCGAAGACTGGGTCGCAAGCCCTCCCCCCTCCCTCCGCGTAGCGGCGCCTCTGCGAGGCGTCGGCGGCTCCACCCTCCTCCACTCCAAGGCACCTCCCACCTCCAGGGGCAAGCGTGGCCTTGCCCTGGATTCCCGCCTTGCAGAAGGACACGCGCACTCGCAATGGCCATGCTTCCACCGCCATCGAAGGCAATCCACTGACCTTACAACAGGTTGCAACGGGCGCACGGGTCGGGCGCTCGCTCTCTGGGACTTTTACCGGCGTGGATTCGACTCCCACTATCTTTTCTCGGTGGATGAATACTACTGGGAAGACCGCCCCGCCTACTACGCCGCTCTTTCCCAAGTGAGAGTCGCCGGTGAGGATCTCACCGAATGGCTGGAGTATTCCGCGAAGGGCTTGCGGGAAACGTTGGAACGGGTGTGGCTGCGCTTGCAAAAATTTCAGGGGCCGCGGCTCGGCAAAGATCATCCTCACCCCGAGACATGAACAATTCCTCGGCCTGCTGCGCGATCACGGCAGTCTGGCACCCTCGGAGATTTGGGAGCTTCTGGATGTCTCGCGCCAGGCAGCGAGCAAAATCCTCAGTCCGCCCCTCGATGCCGGCCTGATCGAGAAACGAGGCACTCAGAAATCAGGCCGCTACTACCTCACCCAATCATGAGTATTCTTCTCCAATCGGACCGGGACCAACTGGCTTCGCCAGATCGTCCCTCAAACGCTCGGAGTGCCTCCGGGAGACCTTGCTCGCAGGTCCCGAGCCCCCTGGACCCCGCCTGAACCGGCCCCCTTCGGAGGCGGGAGCCGCTGGAGCAGGCTACCAGGGGGCTCCCCGCCACAAGGACTTCCTCACCACCCCTCGCGGAGAATACCGTCAGTCCAAAAAAGCTCCAGGATCGAGACTATACGCCTAAATTGAGCTTCTCCTTTGTTCTCAGGTGTGGCGCTATGCACACCGCCAAACACGCGTAAACACACCCCAACGGCACACCACGCCTCGCTTTATTCTCCTTCCCTATGTCCGAAGACCACAAGAAGCAGCTCCAAACCCAGCTCTGGAATATCGCCAACACCCTGAGGGGGAAAATGGGGGCGGATGAGTTCCGGGACTACATCCTCGGCTTCATCTTCTACAAGTATCTCTCCGAGCGCATGCACCTCTTCGCCGATGACATCCTGAAGAACGACGGAATCAGCTTCGACGCCATCGACGAGGCCAGCGCGGACGGGAAGGAAATGCTCGATGCGATCCGGGAGGAATCCGTCGGGCGGCTCGGCTACTTCCTCAAGCCCTCCGAGCTCTTCCACAAGATCGCGGAAAAGGGCGCGCGGAAGACCGACAACTTCATCCTAGAGGAACTCACCGCCGTCCTCAAGCACATCGAAGCCAGCACCATGGGCCACGATAGCGAGGAAGACTTCGAGGGACTCTTCGAGGATCTCGATCTCGGCTCCTCCAAGCTCGGGAAAACCGAGAACCAGAAGAACGAACTCATCGCCAAGGTGCTCGTCCACCTCGACAAGATCGACTTCCGGCTCGGCGATACCGAGGCCGACGTGCTGGGCGATGCCTACGAATACCTCATCGGCCAGTTCGCCAGCGGCGCGGGGAAGAAGGCGGGCGAGTTCTACACCCCGCAGGAGGTCAGCACCATCCTCGCCAGGATCGTCACCACCGGGAAGAAGAAGCTCAAGAGCGCCTATGACCCCACCTGCGGCTCCGCCTCACTGCTGTTGCGGGTGGCGAAGGAGATCAAGGACGTGGGGAAATTCTACGGTCAGGAGATGAACCCGACCACCTACAACCTGGCACGGATGAACATGATCCTGCACGGCGTTCACTATCAGCGCTTCGATCTGAGGAATGAGGACACCCTGGAGCATCCCGCACCCGAACACGCCGACCTCCGCTTCGATGCCATCGTCGCCAATCCGCCCTTCTCCGCCAACTGGTCTGCCAGCGCCATCCATGAGAATGACGACCGTTTCAGCGCCTACGGGAAACTCGCCCCCAAGACCAAGGCCGACTTCGCCTTCGTCCAGCACATGGTTCACCACCTCGACCACGGCGGCACCATGGCCTGCGTCCTGCCGCACGGAGTCCTGTTTCGCGGCGCGGCGGAGGGACACATCAGGAAATACCTCATCGAGGATTGCAACTACCTCGATGCCGTCATCGGCCTCCCGTCCAATATCTTCTACGGCACCGGCATCCCGACCTGCATCCTCGTGCTGAAAAAGGGACGGGAAAACTCCGACGACATCCTCTTCATCGACGCCAGCCAAGGCTTCACCAAAGAGGGCAACCAGAACTACCTGAAACCCGAGAACATCGAGCGCATCGTCAGCACCTACCGGAGCCGCGAAAGCATCGAGAAATTCAGCCACGTCGCAGAACTGAGCGAGGTCGCGGAAAACGACTACAACCTCAACATCCCGCGCTACGTCGATACCTTTGAAGAAGAGGAGGCGGTCGATCTCGCGGAGGTTTCGGAAAAGCTGGTGGCTTTGGAAGATGAGATGGGCGAGACGAACACAGTCATCGCGGGGTTTTGTGAGGAGTTGGGAATCAAAGCACCGTTTTGAACCATGAGTGACGACGACAAGAAAAAGCGTATCCGTAACAGCACCGCCGAGTTCCTCATTTTCACCGGGCAAACCGGTGGTGATGGCTTCGAGGTCCGCTACGAAGAGGGCAGCATCTGGCTCACCCAGAAGCTCATTGCCCAGCTCTTCGATGTCACCGTCCCGACGATCAACGAGCACCTCAAAAACATCTACGACCAAGGAGAAATCGCGCGCGAGGCAACTATTAGGAAATTCCGAATAGTTCAGACAGAAGGTGATCGTGAAGTCACCCGCGAGCCAGATCACTACAACCTGGACGCCATCATTTCCGTCGGCTACCGGGTCAATTCCGTCCGCGCCACGCAGTTCCGCCAGTGGGCGACCTCTGTCCTCCGCGACTGCTCAGCACCAACGGTGCGACTTATCGCAGCCCAGGGCAACGCCCTGGGATACAATCACCCCAGAACCCAAAGCCCTGAAAGGGCGGCCTAAATCCCATGCCTCAATCTCTCGCCAACATCTACATTCATCTGATTTTTTCCACGAAGGATCGATTCCCCTTCTTGAAAAAAGAAGTTCGCCCCGATTTGCACGCTTACATGGCCACCGTTTTAGCGAATCTGAACTCCCCTGCGGTGCTCATCAATTCCGTCGATGACCATGTGCATATCCTCTTCAATATGGGTCGCACGGTGACTCTCGCGCAGGTGGTGGAGGACGTGAAAAAATCATCTTCAAAGTGGATAAAAACGCAGGGGATGACTCTGGCAAAATTTGCGTGGCAGTCGGGATACGGAGGATTTTCCGTGAGCGATTCCAATGTGCCAAAGGTAGCGAATTATATCCAAAACCAAGAGGAGCATCACCGGACAAAGACCTTTCAGGAGGAGTATCGGGGCTTTTTAGAAAAACACAGAATCCAATATGATGAGCGATACGTGTGGGATTAGGCCGCCCTATCAGGGCTTGAAGTATTGCGTGGAGCGAACCCAGGGCGTTGCCCTTCGCTACGATAGGCCGCCCTTTCAGGGCTTGGAATATTGCATGGAGCGAACCCAGGGCGATGCCCTAGGCTACGGTAGCTTGCCCCTTTGGGGCGGAAGAGTTCCAGATCACTGCACGAACAGCACGAACGGTATCAGCGCCAACGGCGCGGCCTATCGTAGCCTAGGGCAGCGCCCTAGGTTCTATGCGCCCTCCAAATCTGAAGCCCCAACGGGGCGAACTACCGTAGCCCGGGGCATCGCCCTGGGACATCAACACCATCCAATTCCCAAAGCCCCAACGGGGCGATCCACCGTAGCCCGGGGCACCGCCCCGGGTGTTCCCCATCAAATTTCCAAAGTCCCAACGGGGCGAACCACCGTAGCCCGGGGCATCGCCCCGGGTGTTCCACATCCAATTTCCAAAGCCCTGAAAGGGCGACCTAACTCCAGAACACGGGAGGCACGATCATGAAAACGAAACAGAGCAAGTGTGTGCCGGAGCTGCGATTTCCGGGGTTTGTGGGGGCGTGGGAGACTCGCACCTTGCGAGATTTTGGAATTGCTGTGATCGATGGTGATCGGGGGAAAAACTATCCGAACGGCGATGATTTTACGCCCGAAGGTTTTTGCATCTTCCTCAACGCTAAGAACGTCACCAAGTCCGGCTTCGATTTTCGGGAAGTAATATTCATTTCCGATGAAAAGAACAAGAGCCTGAGCAAGGGTGAACTCGCTCCCGATGATGTTGTTCTTACCACGCGAGGCACGGTTGGAAACATTGCACTATTTGACTCATCCGTGGCCTACACCCACCTCAGAATCAACTCTGGCATGGTTCTCCTTCGGGCGACCAATTCGCAGTTGTCGCCACGCTTTCTCAACTCCGCATTTTTTGCCCCGCCGCTTGATTGCGAAGTTAAAAAGACAGCATTCGGAAGCGCCCAGCCACAGCTAACAGTGAAGGGTATATACGCACTGAAATTCGGTGCTCTCACCCTCCCCGAGCAGCGGAAGATCGCGGATTTCTTGACGGCGGTGGATGGGCGGATCGGGCAACTGATCCAAAAGAAAGCCCTGCTGGAGGACTACAAGAAAGGCGTGATGCAACAGCTCTTCACCCAAGCCATCCGCTTCAAAGACGACCACGGCAACGACTTCCCCGATTGGGAAGAGAAGACGCTTGGGGACGTTGGAACTGTTGTTGGAGGTGGGACGCCTGACAGCACGAAAGATGAGTATTGGAACGGTGACGTGGAGTGGTTCACCCCTTCGGAGATCAGGTCTAAGTATGCGCAAGGAAGCAAAAGGAAGATTACCCAAGCAGGGCAAAGAAATTGCTCGGCGTCCTTCCTATCTGTCGGAACCTTGTTGATGACCAGTCGGGCAACGATTGCCGAGGTTAGCATTTCAACCATGCAATGCACAACGAACCAAGGATTTCAGTCCATCACAGTAAACCCCAGAAACAGCAACGAGTTCATCTACTACTTCATCCTTCAATTTAAGAAAGAGTTTCTCCGGAAGTCCCAGGGTTCTACTTTCCTTGAGATCGGCGGCAAGGAGGTCAGAAAAATCGTAACTATTCAGGTCCGATTAGTGTCGACGAGGTTTTTTCCTAGGCTCAAAGGGGATTTGATCAAATCCGCGAGAGTTCGGACTATTTTCAACGACTGTTTACGGGCGCAGGAGATAATGCTTCGGATGTCGCAGAATGCGCTGGCGTGGAGATCACTCCTAAAGGTTCCGCTGATCTTTTCACGAACCTTCATCATTCGTAGGTCGCGTTCGGCCTGGTTGTTGTCGAACGGGATGTGGTCGTATTCGAAAAAACCCATGATTTCCT
>Ga0209284_10005467_pt1 | contig 13126 bp, 13 predicted proteins | sample FRY03_FD_187211 | JGI IMG/M metagenome (GOLD analysis project Ga0209284, IMG submission 187211) | Freshwater microbial communities from Lake Fryxell liftoff mats and glacier meltwater in Antarctica - FRY-03 (SPAdes) (version 2) | ecosystem: Environmental > Aquatic > Freshwater > Ice > Glacier... | reverse complement strand
GGTATGACAAAACCAGGTGGTACGGGGGCGATCGGCCCATTCCCAAACATGATCACGACCGAAGAACAACAGACCGACTACGACAAGATGCGCCGGCGATTGCTGTGGACGATGCCGTCGGGCCTTTACGTGATCGGCTCTCGGGCCGGGACGCAGATAAACGCAATGACGGCGAACTGGTGCACTCAATTGTCATTCGAGCCAAAATTACTCGGGGTTGGTGTCGAGAAATCTGCCCTGACTCACACGTTGATCACTGACGGCAATGCTTTCACACTCAATATCATCGCCCGTGAAGACCGAGCGTCGGTTCGCAAGTTCACCAAACCCGTTGAAGTTGACGAAGCGACCAAGACACTTAATGGTTTCGGTTTTCACACCGATGTCACCGGAGCTCCAATCCTTGATATTGCCGTGGGCTATTTCGAATGCGAACTTCGACAGTCCATCGACTGCGGTGGGCACACGTTTTTCATCGGCGAGATCGTCAATGCCAAGTTTCAGCGTGACGAAGCGACTGAAGTGCTCCGCATGGAAGACACCCGCATGATCTATGGCGGCTAGCCGACTCAGGCGCGTAGGCACTTATTATCTGCCTGAGTCGTAGAAATGCAAAAGCCCCTGCTTTCGCAGAGGCTTTTGCTAAATTAATCCTGGCGACGACCTACTCTCCCAGGGGGTCTACCCCCAAGTACCATTGGCGCGGTCGGGCTTAACTGCCGTGTTCGGAATGGGAACGGGTGTGTCCCCGACGCTATGGTCACCAGAAATCTATTGTCAATTGAGGCGCCGGATCGGACCGTAGTTGCCAATGGCAACTACGCCGAAACGTCAGAGCCCTCAAGGACTCCAGAGCAAGCACGAGCATTAATAAATCCAAGCCCTCGGCCGATTAGTACCGGTCAGCTAAACATGTTGCCATGTGTACACTTCCGGCCTATCAACGTGGTGATCTAGCCACGGGCCTTACTGCATTGACTGCATGAGTGATCTCATCTTGGAACGGGTTTCCCACTTAGATGCTTTCAGCGGTTATCCCTTCCGTAGGTGGCTAATCAGCCGTGCCCTTGGCAGGACAACTGACACACCAGAGCTACGTCCGTCCCGGTCCTCTCGTACTAGGGACAGCCTTCCTCAAATCACTTCCGGCTGCGGAGGATAGGGACCGAACTGTCTCACGACGTTCTGAACCCAGCTCGCGTACCGCTTTAATGGGCGAACAGCCCAACCCTTGGGACCTGCTTCAGCCCCAGGATGCGATGAGCCGACATCGAGGTGCCAAACCTTTCCGTCGATATGGACTCTTGGGAAAGATTAGCCTGTTATCCCCGGGGTACCTTTTATCCGTTGAGCGACCACGCTTCCACAAGCAATGGCCGGGTCACTATGTCCTGCTTTCGCACCTGCTTGACCTGTCAGTCTCGCAGTCAAGCTCCCTTGTGTCATTACACTCGACGACTGATTACCAACCAGTCTGAGGGAACCTTTGAGCGCCTCCGTTACAATTTAGGAGGCGACCGCCCCAGTCAAACTACCCGCCTGGCGCTGTCCCTGATCCGGATTACGGACCAAAGTTAGAGCTCCAAACTACGCAGGGTGGTATTTCACTAATGACTCCACCAGTGCTAGCGCACCGGCTTCAAAGTCTCCCACCTATTCTACACAGCCTAGGTCAAAACTCAACACCAAGTTATAGTAAAGGTCCACGGGGTCTTTCCGTCCTTCCGCAGCAAACGAGCATCTTTACTCGTACTTCAATTTCGCCGGGTCTATGGTTGAGACAGCGGGGAAGTCGTTACGCCATTCGTGCAGGTCGGAACTTACCCGACAAGGAATTTCGCTACCTTAGGACCGTTATAGTTACGGCCGCCATTCACTGGGGCTTAGATTCACAGCTTTGCCTTACGGCTAACCGTTCCTCGTGACCTTCCAGCATTGGGCAGGCGTCACAGCGTATACCGCGCCTTGCGGCTTCGCACGCTGCTGTGTTTTTGTTAAACAGTCGCTACCCCCTGCTCTGTGCCACCCATTAGGGCTTTGAGACGCGAAGTCTCATCACCTTACGTGGGTCCTCCTTCTTCCGAAGTTACGGAGGCATTTTGCCGAGTTCCTTAACCATAGTTCTCCCGATCGCCTTAGTATTCTCTACTCGCCCACCTGAGTCGGTTTGGGGTACGGGCGCTGTATCTACTCACTGCTGGGCTTTTCTTGACAGCGTGGAATTAGTGACTTCTCGGAAATCCGATCGGCATCATGTCTCGGAGTATGTGACCTCAACTCTCATCGAAGTCCTCCTACACATTTACCCGGGGACTACCATCGCCCCGGTACACCTATCCTCCTGTGTCCCCCTTCAGTTACCCGCGTCCTACTAAATGGGATCGCCCGAAGGCAGCCCCCACGTCGTCGAATTTGGGCTTGGCGCGTATACAGCGGTACTGGAATATCAACCAGTTGTGCATCGACTACGCCTCTCGGCCTCGTCTTAGCTCCCGACTTACCCTGGGAGGATTAGCCTTCCCCAGGAACCCTTGGGCTTACGGCGGAGGGGTTTCTCACCCCTCTCTCGCTACTCATGCCTACATTCTCACTTGATGACGCTCCACGTCGGGTTATCCCGCCGCTTCGCTGCATCATCAACGCTCCTCTACCACTCCAACATAAATGTTGAAATCCATAGCTTCGGCTCAGGACTTGAGCCCCGTTAAATTGTCCGCGCAGATCCACTCGACCAGTGAGCTGTTACGCACTCTTTCAAGGGTGGCTGCTTCTAAGCCAACCTCCTGGCTGTCTATGCGGATCCACATCGTTTTCCACTTAGTCCTGAATTTGGGGCCTTAGCTGATGATCTGGGCTGTTTCCCTTTCGACCAACGAAGCTCATCCCCCGTGGTCTCACTGCCATGCTCTGGAGTACCGTAATTCGGAGTTTGGCTGGGGTCGGTAATCTTGTAGGACCCCTTACCCATCCAGTGCTCTACCTCCGGTACTGAACGCATGACGCTGCACCTAAATGCATTTCGAGGAGAACCAGCTATCGCCGAGTTTGATTGGTCTTTCACCCCTTACCACAGGTCATCACCGCCATTTTCAACTGACGTGTGTTCGGTCCTCCACGGGGTCTTACCCCCGCTTCAACCTGCCCATGGCAAGATCACTCGGCTTCGGGTCTACAGCTAGCGACTGAATGCCCTATTCAGACTCGCTTTCGCTCCGGCTACCCCTCGCGGGTTAACCTCGCCACTAACCGTAACTCGTAGGCTCATTCTTCAAAAGGCACGCCATCGCGGCTATACGCACAAGTGCGTATAACGACGCTTTGACTGTTTGTAAACCAACGGTTTCAGGTACTATTTCACTCCCCTCCCGGGGTTCTTTTCACCTTTCCCTCACGGTACTGGTTCACTATCGGTCGCCAATAAATACTTAGACTTACGGGGTGGTCCCCGCGGATTCATGCCGGTTTGCTCGGTCCCGGCATTACTTGGGATTGATTGCAGAGGTTGCTTGTGTTTCGAATACGGGGCTATTACCCACTATGGCCGGCCTTTCCAGAACCGCTCTTCTACACAGCAACTTTGTAACTCTGTGATACTTCTGATGCAGTATCTCAACGTCCCACAACACCGCGTCAGCAACGCCATCAGGCTATTGCACTAACACGGTTTAGTCTCTTCCCTTTTCGCTCGCCGCTACTAAGGGAGTCGCGTTTGCTTTTCTTTCCTCAGGGTACTGAGATGTTTCAATTCCCCTGGTTCCCTCCAATGAAGCTATGTATTCACTTCACAGTGACACCCCATGACGGGTGCCGAGTTTCCTCATTCGGATATCTACGAGTCAAAGCCTGGTAGACGGCTCGTCGTAGCTTTTCGCAGTCACCCACGTCCTTCATCGGTTATTGGCGCCAAGGCATCCACCGTTGGCTCTTTGTAGCTTGGAATTTAATTAATTATTTTAAGAAATAAGATGCTCGTGCTTGCTCTGAAATTCTCAAAGGTCTAACGCAACTCGTGGAGAAACTGCCAGAGGCAGAATCAATCGACACCGTTACTCGCAGAGGCGAAGCCAAAACCCTAAAGAGTTTTGGCAATGCTTACGTGACTGAGGGATTGCTCCCTCAAAACGAAAGAGAAGACTACGTCGGTCGCTTGGCTTGCAGCAGGAGGTAAACCTCTACCACTGCAATTTCTACGACTGACACGACAGTGCACTAACTAGTGACTAAGCGAGAGTCAAGAACGTTAGTTCTTGGGTCACTCGCGAAATCTCCTTAGAAAGGAGGTGATCCAGCCGCACCTTCCGGTACGGCTACCTTGTTACGACTTCACCCCAATCACCGACCCCACCTTAGACGGCTCCTTCCTTACGGTTAGGCCACCGGCTTCGGGTGTTGCCGACTTTCGTGGTGTGACGGGCGGTGTGTACAAGGCCCGGGAACGTATTCACCCCGGCGTGCTGATCCGGGATTACTAGCAACTCCAGCTTCATGAAGTCGAGTTGCAGACTTCAATTCGAACTGAGACCGACTTTACGGGATTAGCCAACACTCGCGTGTAAGCGACCCTTTGTATCGGCCATTGTAGCGTGTTTGCAGCCCTGGACATAAGGGGCATGAGGACTTGACGTCATCCCCACCTTCCTCCGAGTTGACCCCGGCGGTCTTCTATGAGTCCCCAACATTACTTGCTGGCAACATAGAACAAGGGTTGCGCTCGTTGCGGGACTTAACCCAACATCTCACGACACGAGCTGACGACAGCCATGCACCACCTGTGTTTGGCCCTTGCGGACACCACATCTCTGTGGTTTTTCCAAACATGTCAAACCCAGGTAAGGTTCTTCGCGTAGCATCGAATTAAGCAACACGCTCCGCTGCTTGTGCGGGCCCCCGTCAATTCCTTTGAGTTTTAGTCTTGCGACCGTACTCCCCAGGCGGGGCACTTAATGCGTTAGCGACGGCACGGATTTCGTTAGTTGAAACCCACACCTAGTGCCCACCGTTTACGGCATGGACTACCAGGGTATCTAATCCTGTTTGCTACCCATGCTTTCGTTCCTCAGCGTCAGTTTCAGTCCAGAGCGGCGCCTTCGCCACCGGTGTTCCTCCTAATATCTGCGCATTTCACCGCTACACTAGGAATTCCCCGCTCCCCTCCTGAACTCAAGTCATAACAGTATCGGATGGCGTCTCTGGGTTAAGCCCAGAGTTTTCACACCCGACTTACTAGACCGCCTACGAACTCTTTACGCCCAATAAATCCGGACAACGCTTGGAGCCTACGTGTCACCGCGGCTGCTGGCACGTAGTTGGCCGCTCCTTCTTCTGCAGGTACCGTCATTTTCGTTCCTGCTGAAAGCGGTTTACAGCCCGAAGGCCTTCATCCCGCACGCGGCGTTGCTGCGTCAGGCTTTCGCCCATTGCGCAAGATTCCCCACTGCTGCCTCCCGTAGGAGTCTGGGCCGTGTCTCAGTCCCAGTGTGGCTGATCATCCTCTCAGACCAGCTACCCGTCGATGCCTTGGTGGGCCATTACCCCGCCAACTAGCTGATAGGTCGCGAGACCCTCCCAAACCAAAATATCTTTCGTCAGTGAACCATGCGGTTCTCCGACGTCATCCGGTATTAGCAGTCATTTCTAACTGTTATCCCAGAGTCTGGGGCAGGTTTCTCACGTGTTCCTCACCCGTTCGCCACTAATCCGTAGAGCAAGCTCCACTTCATCGTTCGACTTGCATGTGTTAAGCACGCCGCCAGCGTTCGTCCTGAGCCAGGATCAAACTCTCCGTCAAGAACTACCCGATCACTCACAGATGTTGCTTACGCAACAAAGCGCTGTGAACGGGTGACATTCTGTTAAAGAGTCCACGACAAATAATAAGAGCTTGCGCTCCACCGCATCGTCGTGTCCTGACCGACCAGAAGCTCTTCTGGTCGATTTGTATAATTTTGTTGATTTGCATCAACGATTTGTTTGGTCGAACAATTTGACTTGTCCGACCGGAATTGACGGACAGTTAATAACGGCTCACAAGGAGCCGCGTAACTGCCCGCACTGGCGTTCAGTCTTCTCTTCCGTTTTCAAGGAGCGATCACTTGTGGCAATCGACGCACGGCAACCCGTTGTTACGGATCACCATTGCTCGGTGATGCCACCGCGTGAAAGGCCTACTGAGCAAGAACTCGGGGCTTTTAGGACCCGCGAACCTGCTCAAGAGGTGCGGAGCAACAATAGCGGGAAACCACCCTCCTCACCAACCTCGTGTTCACAAAAATCTCATATTTCCCAAATATTTATTGGGTTTGCGGGATACGCCGCCAACATTTGGCGTGCCTGACAGAGATTTACGGCGCGAAGTCTAAAAGGTGATAACCCGTCTTTCCCTTACGCAGCAAGAGCCAGCGGCCGTGCAACAAGGGAATCGTGGTGAGTTTTGAGTCTTCGCCGAGCTGTTCGCCGTTGGCTCGAATGCTGCGCTGCGTGAGCAATCGGCGCGCTTCGGTATTCGATGACGCCAAACCTGTCGTCACGAGCACGCTGACAACATCGGCCAGCGCCGCGCTTCCCATTTTTGATGTTTCGACTTCGGAAGCTACGTGATTGAGCGCAGAAACACTTGCCGAAATCGGATTCGCGCCGAACAAAACATCGGCCGCTTGTTCGGTCGCGTCGGCCGCGTCTTGGCCGTGGAGCATTGCGGTGAGTTCGCGTGCCAAAGTGCGTTGAGCGATACGCGACTCTGGTCGCTCGAATTGCTGTGCGAGAATGTCGGAAATCTCTGGCAACGAACGCAGTGAAAACTGCGGCATCATTTTGGCCACATCATCGTCGGCAAGTTGCATCCAGTACTGGCGAAATTGATACGGCGACGTGCGCTTGGCATCGAGCCACACTGCCCCGTCGGCGGTCTTGCCAAACTTCGAGCCGTCAGATTTTGTAACTAGCGGCCATGTCAAACCGTAGGCGCCGCGGCCAAGGGTCTTGCGTATCAGGTCGATACCGGCGGTGATGTTGCCCCACTGATCAGAACCACCCAGTTGCATTTCGCAATCGTTGTGTTGACAGAGGTGACGAAAATCGTTGGCCTGTAACAGCATATAACTGAACTCAGTGAACGACAGGCCATTGCCATCGTTGAGCCGACTCTTGATCGAATCTTTGGCCATCATCTGATTCACTGTGATGTGCTTACCGGTTTCGCGCAAGAAGTCGAGCAACGTGACTTGCCTCGTCCAATCGGCGTTGTTCACGAGCACAGCCTGTGTCGCGCCTTTAGAGAAATCGAGAATGCGTTCGAGTTGTTTCGAGATGGAATCGACGTTGTGCGTCAGCGTCTCGGCATCGAGCAGGTTGCGTTCTTCGCTGCGACCAGACGGGTCGCCGACCATACCGGTTGCCCCGCCAGCAAGCACGAACGGTTTGTGTCCCAGCAGTTGTAAGCGACGCAGCGAGATTTGGCCGAGCAGATTGCCGACATGGAGCGAGTCACTGGTCGGGTCGAAACCGACATAGGCGCCGATCGGCGACGTCGTCGAGCGCTGCGTCAGTGCCTCGCGGTCGGTGCTGTCGTGGATTAAGCCGCGCGAGGCGAATTCGCTGACGATGTCACCCGTAGCAGCCATGAACAGATGTTATTACCTACCCGACCCCCAAGTCGGGAGTCATTTCGATCGTGGCTGAGGCCTCTAGGGCAAAAACTTAAGCGCTGCGATCACGATGCCAGCGGTGGAGAGATTCAAGGCTGCAATCTGAAAGAACAGGCTCATCTGCCCCTTAGAAATCAGAGCATGGACTTGGCTGCGGAAGTCGGCGAATTCAGACTGCATCATCCCACGGAAATCAGCAAACTCCGCGCGCGTCTCACCACGAAATTCGGCAAGGTCCAGTTTGGTCGCGAATCGATCTAGGTCTGATCTCTTGGCGACATCGTCCCATGAAAATGATGGGATCGCAGACATCATCAGTCTCGCTGGTTCGCTGCCGAGGGTCGTTTGCAACCCGATAAATAAATCACTTCGTACCTGCTCGTCGATGGACATCAATATTCCTTTCGAATTGTTTGGCTGCTTCGAAAAGATGTGTGCACGACATAACAAAATTTTACCTCAACGAGATAGACCTTGCCAGCATTAAGTTTTAGTGTGTAGCCGGACGAGCGACGACCCGCCCCGTGTGCTTATGACTGAGCAAGCAATTCGCGTAAGTTCGCGACAACCTCTGCGTAACGCAAAAGTTGCTGTTGCGCGGCGGCGGGGCCAGCCGCGCCAGGCGAAGACCTACGTGTGACGCCGACTCCAGAAGCGATAAGTGTCGCAGCGTCGGGTCCCAGTTCGGGATCTGCAGCGACGAGATCGCGTAGAGACTTCGTGCCAGAGATCGCAGCTTGCACGAGGCCACCGACCTTGGCGTGCGCGCTGCGAAACGGCATGCCCCGCTGCACGAGCCACTCCGCGACGTCGGTAGCAGCCAAAAGTTCAGAGTCGGCGGCAAGACGCATCTGATCAGTATTGAATGTCGTTGTCGCGATCATTCCAGACAACGCGCCGATAGCTAGCGACACCTGATCGTACGAATCGAACAGCGGCTCTTTATCTTCCTGCAGATCGCGGTTGTACGAAAGCGGCAAACCCTTAAGCGTCGTCAACAAGCCGGTCAAATTGCCGATTAGGCGACCCGTCTTGCCGCGTGCCAATTCAGCGATGTCGGCGTTCTTTTTCTGCGGCAACATGCTTGATCCTGTTGCGTAGCCGTCGTCGAGCGTGGCGAAACCAAACTCTCGCGAGGTCCACAACACCCACTCCTCGCCGATGCGCGAGAGGTGCGTGCCCAGCAGCGCAATATCGAACAGCGCCTCTGCGACGAAGTCGCGGTCTGCGACCGCATCGAGAGAGTTGGCGAACGGCTCGGCGAAACCGAGTTGCTTGGCGGTGAATGCAGGATCAAGCGGCAGCGACGAACCAGCCAGCGCGCCAGCACCCAGCGGCGAGACGTCGAGCCTCGAAATGGTCTGAAGCAATCGCTCGATGTCGCGCGTGAACGCCCAAGCGTGGGCCAGCAGGTGATGCGCGAGCAACACTGGTTGCGCGCGTTGCAAGTGGGTGTAGCCCGGCAGGTAAACGCCGTCGCTACCCCACCCAGCCTCGTTGGCGCGAACTTCGAGAACGCCGCATAGATCGAGCACCGACTTAGCAAGAACGTTCAGTTCGCGCTTGCACCACAACCGCAGCGCGGTCACGCTCTGGTCGTTGCGACTGCGACCGGTGTGCACTTTGCCGCCAACTGCGCCCGCTATCTCTGTAACACGGCGTTCGATCGAGGTATGAATATCTTCTTCGTCGGCCATGAATATGAAAATGCCATTCTCGAACTCGCTCGCTGCCTGGTGTAGCGCAGCGATGATCTGCTGCGCCTCGTGCTGCGGCAAAATCGAGGCGTGCGCCAAGCCCTGCACATGCGCAACTGAACCCGCGATGTCGTCCCGCCACAGTCGTCTATCGAACGACAGGCTCTCGGTGAAGGCCAACAACTGTTGTGCTGGACCGCTGGCAAAACGGCCGTGCCACAAAGGCTGACCGCCTGTCGATGCGTTGCTCATTTGGTGCGCCTCTTTGTTACTTTCGTTGACGCTCGTTTAGTAACCGCGCCTTTTACCGCGTGGCGTTTGAGTCCTGCCAATTCTGAAATATCTTTCGCTAGTCGCTTAGCGCCGTACTCGCCGCTGGCCAAGCAGAACATCGTGTCGTCGCCGGCCACGGTGCCGACGAGCCCGGCGAGCCGCGAGCGATCAAGCGCTGAGGCAACGACGTGCGCGCAACCAGGCGGCGTGCGCACGACGACCATCGGCTCGCTGACCTGCACATCCGCCACCCACTCGGCGAGCACGCGACGCAACTGTTCTGGCGGGGCGAGACGATCTGGCTCGAATTCTGGTATCGCGTAAATTGTCTCGCCGTCGCCATTGCGCACCTTGACCGTGCCGAGCTCTTCGAGATCGCGCGACACCGTAGCCTGTGTGGCAACAATGCCCAACTTTTTCAGCAGCGCAACGAGTTGCGGCTGATGCGAAACCTCGTGTTCGGAAATGATCCGCGAGATCGCCTGCTGACGCTGGACCTTGGTGCTCATCGTTGTTCCTCCATCAGAAATGCGAGTAGACCCCTCGCGCTGTGCATTCTGTTGTGCGCCTGCTCAAAGACGCGACTTGCCCCAGAGTCGATGACCTCGGCCGCGACCTCGTGCCCACGATGCGCAGGCAAGCAATGCATGAAGATCGCGCTGTCGTCGGCGTTGGCCATCACGCTCGGCGTGATTTGATACCCCGCGAATGCGGTCTCGCGTTTTAGGGTTTCAGACTCTTGACCCATCGAAGTCCAGACATCGGTGTGCACCGCGTGGGCGCCCTTCGCGGCCACGTTGATATCGCGATACTGCTCGACCGAGGCGGCGCCCATTGCGCCGACCTGTTCGAGGTCTTCGGTGGTTGCGTCGTACCCCTCTGGGCAGCCGAGTCGTACATGCATGCCGAGCATGGCGCTGGCCTGCGCCAAAGAACGGGCGACATTGTTGAAGTCACCGATATAGGTAACCGTTTTGCCGGCGAGCGCGCCAATCTGCTGGCGCATCGTCAAGACGTCGGCGAGACCCTGCAACGGGTGCGCGAAATCGCTGAGCATGTTGACGACGGGCACGGTCGATACAGCCGCCATTCTCTGCACAGTTGAATGACTAAACACCCGAGCCGCCAACACCGCGTGGTAGCCACTCATGACCTGAGTGACATCCTCAACGGTCTCGCGAACGTCAAGGCCGACCTCTTCGCCGCGCGCGTATACGGGGTGTCCGCCCAATTGCACTACCGCCATCTCCATGCTGTGCCGCGTGCGGTTCGACGGCTTTTCAAAAATTAGCGCGACGCCCTTGCCGGCCAGCGGTGTACCGAGGCTCGAAATCTTGCGCTCCGCCAGATCGAGTACGTGTCCGAGTTCTGCTGCGCACAAATCGGTGACATCAAGAAAGTTTCGTGACTTAGCGACGTTGTTCATTTGATACTCATTTCAAAACATCGGCCATGATGGCCACAGCTTCATCGATTTCATCTGTACTCACCGTGATCGGCGGGGCCAACCTCAGAGCAGTCGCCGTGACAGCATTCGTCACCAGACCGCGATCCAGCAAGTCGTTGTAAATCATCTTGGCGTCTATGCCTGGCCGCAACTCTGCGCCAAGTAGCAACCCGTGCCCGCGCACGTTGACAATGTTGGGGATCGCTGCCAACGAATTGCGCAGGTACTCGCCCTGCTTACGTGCTAGTTCTGGAGCATCGATCTGTTTCAATACCGTGATCGTGGCACGCGCCGCGGCCGTCGCGATTGCGGTGCCACTGAAAGTGCTGCCGTGGTCGCCAGGTTGCAATACTGCGGCGAACTCTTTCTTCGCCCACAGTGCGCCTATCGGCATGCCGTTGCCCATCGCCTTGGCGAGAGTCACTGCATCTGGTTTGATGCCAGCATGCTCGAATCCAAACCACCTACCAGTACGCGCGAAGCCAGTCTGCACCTCATCCATGATCAACAACACGCCGCGTTCGGTGCACAACTGGCGCACCGCCTGCAAATATTCGGCCGACGCCGGAATCACGCCGCCCTCACCTTGAATCGGTTCGAGTAATACTGCCGCGACGCTGCCATCGACCGCCTGATCGAGCGCGGCAAGATCGCCGAACACGACATGACGAAAACCCTCGGGCATCGGCTGGAACGGTTCGTGCTTGGCGGGTTGACCGGTGGCAGCGAGCGCGGCGAGCGTGCGGCCGTGAAAACTAGCGAGCGCACTCACGACGGCGTGACGACCCCGTCCGCCAAACTTGCGAGCCAACTTGAACGATGCCTCAACCGCCTCTGCCCCGCTGTTGCAAAAAAATACTTGTCCGCCACCGCCGAGCAGTTCATCCACCATCAGCGCGGTCTCGGTAGCCACGGGATTCGTAAAAAAATTGCTGACATGCATCAACGTGCTGGCTTGATCGGAAATCGCCTTGCTCACGACGGGGTGGCTGTGACCGAGCGATGTTACGGCTATGCCGCAGAGAAAATCTAGGTAACGCTTACCGGCAACATCGAAAAGCTCGGTGCCCTGCCCGCGCACGAACATCACCTGCGGCGCACCAAACACTGGGATAAACGGGCACGTCTCGCGACCGTTGAGCAGCGCCTGAGCGATGGGCGTGTTAGCAAAAGCGTGGCTAGTCATTTGGCGGCCAAGTTCGTAGTGGGGATCTCGATCATCGTGCCGACACCAGCGTCGGTGAACAGTTCGATCAGTAAAACGTGGGCGATGCGGCCGTCGAGAATGTGGCTGCGCTTCACACCGTGTTCGAGGGCGTGGATGCAACTCTCCATCTTGGGGATCATGCCGCCGTCGATGCTGCCGTTAGCAATCATCGCGCGAAGTTGTTGCGGTGTTGACTGGCGTACGAGTGTGCTCGCATCACTCGGCACCGAGCGCAAGCCCTCAATGTCGGTCAAGTAAATCAACTTCTCGGCGCCGAGCGCCTCGGCAATTGCGCCGGCCGCGGTGTCGGCGTTGACGTTGTAAGCCTGACCACTGGCGTCAGAGCCGATCGTCGCGATCACTGGCACTGCCCCATCGTCTAAAACGTTTTTAAGAACTGTTGGGTCGACCGATTCGATGTCGCCGACGAAGCCGAGGCTGGCGTCGCGTTGGGTGACGCGCAACAAGCCTGCGTCCTGCCCGGAAACCCCGACTGCCGGGGCGCCGTGCACATTAATCGCCGAAACAAGTTGCGGGTTGACTGTGCCGAGCAGCACCATACTGGCGATCTCGACGGTCTCCGCGTCGGTCACGCGCAAACCGTTACGAAACTCGGGCTTCTTCCCGAGGCGCTCCATCATCGCGCTGATCTGCGGCCCGCCGCCGTGCACGACGACTGGCTTAATACCGACCGCGTGCATCAGTGCGATGTCTTTCGCAAATGTGCTCGCAGCGTTGGCAACGTTCGCGCCCGCCAGCGCGTTGCCGCCGTACTTCACCACCACGATCTTGCCCGAAAACTTTTGGATGTACGGCAACGCCTCGATCAGCAGGGAGGCTGCGGCTTCGCGCGCGGCTG
>Ga0209284_10005466_pt1 | contig 13128 bp, 10 predicted proteins | sample FRY03_FD_187211 | JGI IMG/M metagenome (GOLD analysis project Ga0209284, IMG submission 187211) | Freshwater microbial communities from Lake Fryxell liftoff mats and glacier meltwater in Antarctica - FRY-03 (SPAdes) (version 2) | ecosystem: Environmental > Aquatic > Freshwater > Ice > Glacier... | reverse complement strand
ATGGAGGAAGCCTGGGCCGGGCTGGTGCCCCTCTCGCCCAATCGGGCCAGCCCCAGTCCGACGGCCAGAGTCGTGCGGATGAGCGATCATTCGGCAAAAGCGATAACGTTTTTGTTGGGGACGCTTTTTGGGGCAGTAGATAAATTGCTATAGCACACACATACAAATCAACCGATTTCTAGTCTGACACCCTTTCCCGCTCCACAAAGTTACGGGCCAGGAATAGCCCGGCGATCACCCGCGCGTCGTGGAGTATTCCCTGCTCAATCAAAGATTCAAAGTCGGCCAGTGCCACCGACTCCTGACCGATTTCGTACCCCTCATCCCCGACCAGCCAGGAGGGGGTAAGGTGGCGGGCCAAATAGACAAAACTGCGCACAGTCAGATATTTGGAAAAGGGATGCAATTCCCCCAGAAAGTCCAGACGGCCGGCCTTATAGCCAATCTCCTCCTGCAATTCCAGTTGGGCCGTCTCCTCGTGGCTGCGTCCCGGCGCGGTCTCCCCGCCGGGCAGAATCAGCGTCTGCGTGTCAAAGGCAGCGGAAGGCTCCCACGTGAGAAGAACGTTCCCGTTGTCCAGCAGCGGCACGATCAGCACTTCGTCACCCGTAACAACACATTCCACACCGTCGGCATCACGGCAGATAGCAAAATACTGGCCCTGATAGTCAATCTGTTTCATACGGTTCTCCTGAGCGAAAAACGATTATACACAAGTATAGCAGGGCTGCACGGATAAAAGCAAGCAACAAGAAAACAGGCGAATTCCCCCTCTTGAACTGTGCGTAAAGTGGTGATACAATAGACCCAGGAAATTGGCTATCCGAAGTCACCCGGCTATTCCAACATCCTTATCACACGAACCGCATCTGCAAGGAGTATTCTATGAACCGGTCATTTCTATACACGTGGACAAAGACCGCGGCCAGACAACGCTGGGGGATTCTGGCGGCTGCGCTGCTGATCGGTCTGGCCCTCTTCGCATTGAGCAGCGCAACACGCACCAGCGCCAGCAATGTGAACGTTCTTGCCAATGGCAATTTTGAGGACGGCTTCACCGCCCAGCCTGGCTGCGGCTTTGTGGGCACAGGCTGGGGCTGTTTCACCAACGGCGGCGGGGCCAACTACGGCTTCTATCAGGAGCAGTGGGGGCCGGTCGTCGCCAACGGGGCCAACAGCCAGCTACTCGAAATCAACACCAAAGACAGTTTCCCCGCCGACGCCGACCGCTATTCAGGTATCTACCAGACAGTGCCGGTGGTGGACTGGGCCGAATACGCCCTCGATCTGAAGGGAATGATCCGCACCACAGAAATGGACGGCGACCCCTGGCGCTACCGCGTGCAGGTGGGCTGGAGCGAAGGCAAGACAGCCGATTGGACAAAAGTGAGCAACTGGCAGGATGTGGGCTGGGACAAATACTATCCCCGCGACTCCCCCGGCACATTCAGCAGCTATTCCACAAAGCTGATGGCCGAGGACGACTATCTGACAGTCTATGTACGGGTTTGGAAAAAGTGGGGCGTGGGCGGAATGGAATTGGACGTCAACTTCGACGCCATCAGCCTGACCGGGCCAGCCGTGGGCAGCAAACCCGCAGCCACACCGATGCCGGGCCAGACCCCAGCGCCCACTGCAGTGGCGACTGCGGCAGCGACATCCGTTCCCGTGGCCTCCTGTGGCGGCCAAAACTTCCTTGCCAATGGCGATTTTGAGGGCGGCTTCAACGCCACGGCCAGCGGTCATGTGGGCAAGAGTTGGGGCTGGTTCACCAACGGCGGCGCGGCCAACTACGGCTTCTACGACGAACAGTGGCCGCCTGTGGTCAGCGGTGGCAGCCACGGCCAACTCATCGAACTCAATTCAAAGGGAGTCTACCCAGCAGACGCGGATCGCTATGCGGGCATCTACCAGAAAGTCACAGGACTTAAAACGGGTGCAACCTACCAACTGTCCATCGCCGGTCAGTTGCGGGGTGTGAACGGTGGCCCCGATGCCAACGCCTTTGCCGCCCAGTGGGGCTATACCAGCGGCGGCGAGACCGATTGGGCCACGGTTGGCAACTGGCAGATCGTCGATCTTGGCCCCATCTACGACCGCACGTCGCCCGGACCGATGACGACTGCTACCGTAAAGTTCACGGCTCCGGCCAGCGAAGTCGTCGTCTTCATTCGGGGCTGGAAGAAGTGGGGCACGCCTGAAACAGAGATGGACCTGAATCTGGACAGCATCAGCCTGAACGGCTGCACAGGGACAACCACCACAACACCGCCCAGCACAAGCTGCCAGTATGTGGTCAAACCCGGCGACAGCCTGGCCTGGATCGCGCAGAAGTACGGCGTCTCCATGCAGGCGTTGGCGGCCCAGAACGGTATCTGGAACATCAATATCATTTATGTGGGCCAAGTGTTGACGATTCCCGGCTGCTCAACCGCCCCTGCGCCGACAGCCACAGCCGTGCCCGCGGTCACAGCGACACCGGCGACTCCGACACCCACCCCTACAGCGGGTATGATGCCGAAGACTTACACAGTCAAACCCGGTGACAGCCTGAGCGCCATTGCCGCCCACTTTGGGGTAGACGTCTACTATCTGGCCCAGATGAACGGGATTTGGAACATCAATATCATTTATGTGGGCCAGGTGTTGGTCATTCCGGGGGACTGAGGAAAGAGATACCCCGAGCCATTGCAAAGTAAAAAGAGAGGGGTGGAGTCGCATTGTGACTCCACCCCTCTCTTTTTACGAACGGCAAACTGTCAGCCGGACAGAATCCTCAAACGCCCATCTTTCTATTCCAATGGGCTTAGCCAGCGCTTACCATCCGAACCATCCGCGGCCCACCCCTCGGTAGCGCCGTCATCCGAGCGGATTTGGAACCAGAAGTAGCCGTCCGCATTCTGGGGACCGGCCAGGACTGTAAACTCTGAGCTGTTGCTGACCTGTCTGACAAGGGTTGCGCTTGTCCCTGGCACTGTGCGGATAGTCAACAACTGATTTGCTTCCATCGTCACCCGCACCCGGTCGCCCACCTGCGGCGAGCGATTGACCGGCTGGGGATCGCCAATGCGGGAACTCAGCCACTCGTCAGTTCCGTCGCCCTGTGCGCCCCAGCCCACATTGCCCTGGCCGTCGTCCACCTTCCACCAGATGAAGCTATCAGCGCTGACTGGCCCTTCCAACACAGAAAGACGCTGCCCAAAGCCGAGACGGGTCACCAGAATGCCGGCTGTGCTAGGGGCCTGGCGGATGTTCAGCCCACCAGGCACGGAGACCCGCGCTGGCTGGCCGACAGTCAGCGTGCCCCCGACAACGGGCACTGGCGTAGGCGTGGCGAGGAGAGCCTCCGGCGTAAAGGTGGCTGTCGGCTCGATGATCAGCACTGGCGTGTTGGTGGGCAGGGCAAGCGCGCGCTCGGCCTCGGCGTTGGCGGTGGCCGCAGCAGGTGGAAGCGTCGGCACTGGCGTGGGCCGGGGCTGAAAGCTGCCACAGGCCAAAATCGGCCCGATCCAGAGCAGCGAAAGGGCTAGCAACGGTATCAGCATGACCCGACGATTAGGCGTAGTTTCAACAGTTTCGGATTGATTCATTAACAGCTTCTTGCCCGATTTGAAAATATTAGACGGACTCGGTACAAGGAAGTTTCGCTTTGGCACAGTGCGTTCCTCCTGGCAGGTCTAGTGCAAAATCGCGCCTATAAGTAAATGGCCTTCGTCCAGCGGATGTTGGGCAGTTGGGAAAGCTCTCCAATTATGGGCGACGGTACAGGTTCGTCTGTCCCCAGAACCATAATCGCTTCGCCCCGGGGTGCGCTGCGTCCCACATGCATAAAGCTGATATTGATGTCGGCCTGGCCCAGCAGCGTCCCCACCCGGCCAATCATACCGGGCCGGTCGTTGTGGGAGGCCAGCAGCAGATTCCCCTCGGCGGGGAAGTCCACCCACAGGTCGCCGATAGCGACGATCAGCGGCTCTTCGTGGACAAATGCACCCTGCACAGTGTGGATCACCTGACCGCTGGTCATGCGCAGGGTGAGCATGGACTCGTAGCGCTCTTGATGATGCACCAGCTTGCGCTCCATCACTTGCATCCCCTGCTGCTGGGCCAGCAATTCGGCGTTGACCAGATTAACCCGATCGGCCACCACGCCAGTCAACACCCCTTTGATCGCCCCGGCTTTCACATAGGCCAAATCGTGTTCCGCGATGGGGCCATGCGCGGTGATTTCCAGTCGGTCGATGCCCTGCCCATCCATCTGACGCAGAAAGCGCCCCATTCGTTCCGCCAGGTCGATATACGGAATCAGCGCATTAAGAGATTTGGGCGGCAGAATGGGCGCGTTGACCGCATAGCGGGCCGGGCGACCGTTGAGAACGTCCAGCACTTGCAAGGCCACGTCCTCCGCCACCTTTTCCTGGGCCTCCACAGTGCTGCCGCCCAAATGGGGGGTGAGGATAATTTTTGGGTTGCCCCGCAATGGGCTATCCGCTGGCAACGGCTCCACCTCAAAAACGTCGATGGCCGCGCCGGCGATGTGGCCGCTATTGATGGCCTCGGCCAGGGCTGCTTCTTCGATAATCCCGCCCCGGGCCACATTGAGCAGACGCGCCCCCTGCTTCATCTGGGCCAGCCGCGTCCGATCAATCATATGATGGGTCGTATCGGTCATCGGCACGTGAACGGTCAGGAAATCAGATTGGGCCACCAGTTCGTCCAATGTCACCAGTTCTACACCGCGCTGGGCGGCAAAGTCGGCGGTCACGTAAGGATCGTAAGCGATGACTTTCATCCCCAGCCCCGCGCCCCGCTCGGCCACTTCGCGGGCAATGCGGCCAAAGCCGATGACGCCGAGGGTCTTGCCCCGCACCTCCACGCCCACAAAGTTGGCCCGTTTCCACTGGCCTTCCTGCACGTGCTGGTTGGCAAGGGGAATGCTGCGGGCCAGGGCCATCAGCATCGCAATCGTATGCTCGGCCGCAGCCACCACATTGCCTGTGGGCGCGTTGACCACAATCACACCGGCCTGGGTAGCCGCGTCCAGGTCGATATTATCCACGCCGATGCCAGCGCGGGCCACCACTTGCAGACGAGTGCCGGCGCGCAGAAGCGGCCCGGTCACTTGGGTGCTGCTGCGTACCAGCAGCGCGTCGTAGTCGGGAATTGCTTCGATCAATTGGTCAGGGGTCAGGTCCGTGCGCACGTCTACATCGACATTGGGCGCTTCGTTGAGGGGAACCAGGCCGCTTTCGGCGAGTTTGTCACTCACCAGAATGCGAAAACGTGCGGACATTCGAGTTGTACCTTCCACCTTTGGGATAGTTATCAGTAAGCAGTGAACAGTTGACCAGTCAACTGTAGGTGCGGTTTCTAACCGCACGATAGGGGACATCCCCTGTTTGTGCGGTTAGAAACCGCACCTACGACTGCTTTTTCACATACTTTCCGGCGCGCCCATCCCCATCAAATTCAGGACCCGTGCCAGGGCCGTGCGCGCCGCCAGACTGAGCAGAAGACGGGCGCGGGTCAGTTCGGGCTGGTCGGCGTCCACTACCCGGCACTTTTCGTAGAAGCTGCTGAATGTGCGGGCCAGGTCCAGACTGTAGTGGGTCAGATTGTGGGGCGAGAGCTTCTCCACGGCAAAGTCGATCTGCTCTTCCAACTCCAGAATCTTGCGGATCAAGTCCAGTTCTGCGGGATGGGTGAGCAGAGCCAGGGCCGCGTCGTCGCCGGGCTGGGGTGTGGGATCCGCGGGCATCCCCTCGCTGGCCGCCTTCGCCAGAATCGAACAGATGCGGGCGTGGCTGTATTGGACGTAGAAAACCGGGTTATCGTTTTTCTGTTCCACAGCCAAACCGAGATCGAAGTCTACGCCGCTCTCTGGGCTACGGGTCAGCAGCATAAAACGTACCGCATCCGCGCCCACTTCCTCCACCACCTCGCGCAGGGTAAGGAAGTCGCCGGAGCGCTTACTCATCTTGACTTCCTGGCCGTCCCGCAACAGCTTCACCAGATTGTAAAGTACAATCACCAGCCGCTCCGGCTCCAGCCCCAGCGCGGCCATAATCGCACCCATGCGCGGTACGTGGCCCTGGTGGTCAACGGCCCAGATATTGACCACCCGCTCAAAGCCCCGGCGCACAAATTTGTCGTAATGATAGGCAATGTCGCTGGCAAAATAGGTGGTCATCCCATTCGTTTTTACGACGACTTCGTCCTTCTCATTTTTGGGATAGTTGCTGGCCCGGAACCAGCGCGCACCGTCCCACTCGCCAATATCACCCTTCGCGGCCAGATCGGAGAGCACCTGCTCCACCAGCCCCTCGTCGTGCAGGCTCTGTTCGCTGAACCAGCGGTCAAAAGTGACACCGATCAGCCCCAATTCATCCTTAAGATCAGCCAGAACAATAGCCAATCCCTTTGTCCGCAGTTCGCCCAACAGAGCAGCCTTGGGCATAGAAAGATAGCTATCGCCGACCTCGGCCTGAACCTGCCGGGCATAATCCCGCATATAATCGCCCTGATAGCCACCTTCGGGGACTTCGGCATCCTGGCCGTGGAGTTGCAGATAGCGGGCGTGCAGACTCTGGGCAAAAAGATCGAGCTGATTGCCCACGTCATTGACGTAAAACTCTCGCTGCACGTCGTAGCCCGCCGCGCTCAGCACAGAAGCCAGCGCATCGCCCAGCACAGCGTTGCGCGCGCCGCCGTAGTGGAGCGGGCCGGTCGGGTTGGCGCTGACAAACTCCACCTGCCAGCGTGCGCCCCCGCCCCGGTTGATGCGGCCCAGATTCTCGCCCGCGTCGATAATCCCCCGCACCTGCTCTTGCAGCCAGCGCTCGGCCAGGCGAATGTTGATGAAACCCGGCCCAGCCAATTCCACCCCACCGATCAGTCCGTCCAACGCGGTGTCCTGAGCTGGTAGGTTGAGCCTGTCGAAACCCTGTCGAAGGGGGATGTGCGCCACAATCGACTGGGCAATCTGGCGGGGATTGGTCTTTTCGCCCGTCGCCTGTTTCACCGCCGCGGCGGTGATCAGCGCGATATTTGTGCTGAAATCCCCGTGTTCCGCCTGTTTGGGCCGCTCGATGCTGGGCGCGGCAATCGGAACATCGGGCAATTCGCCCGCTGCCTTGGCCGCGTCCACCGCAGCGCTGATGATTTCTTGAATCTGATCCCGTAACATTGGCAAAACCTTATCGATTGCGTATTGCGTATTTCGTGTTGCGTAAGCAATGGCGATGACCGCACATTGTCCAAAATCGAAATCAGCGCAAATCAATCCAAATCATAAAAATCTGCGTCCGCTCTTATGCCTTTTCCATATCGTACCAATTCGGCCCGACTTCCGCATCCACTTTGAGCGGAATATCCAATTTGTAGGCCGATTCCATCACTTCCACCACCAGCGCGGTCACGGCTTCCCGCTCGGCTTCGGGCATCTCCAGCACCAGCTCGTCGTGGACTTGCAGCAGCATCCGCGCCTGGTAGCCGCCCTCCTGCAAGCGCCTGTGCAGATGGATCATCGCGATTTTGATCACATCGGCGGCTGTGCCCTGAATGGGCGCATTGATGGCCGCCCGCTCCAACGCCTGGCGCTGGGTATAGGGCAGCTTCGCCTGCAACTCCGGGAAGAAGCGCTTGCGCCCCAGGAGTGTCTCCACATAGCCGTCTTCGGTGGCCTTGCGAATCGTCTCGTCGATAAACGTGCGCACCCGCGGATAGGTGGCGAAATATTGGTCCAGAAAGCGCTGGGCCTCGGCGGGTCCCATTTCGGAACGACTGCTCAGGCCATAGGCGCTGACGCCGTAAATGGTGGCGAAATTAATCGTTTTCGCCAGCCCTCGCTGGGAACGGTCCACTTCGTCCAGCGCCACGTCAAAGAGTTTGGACGCGGTGGCGGAGTGAATATCCAAATCCTGGCGGAAGGCTTCCAGCAGCCCCGGCTCCTGGGCCACGTGGGCCAGCACCCGCAACTCCACCTGACTGTAGTCCGCGGCCAGCAGCAGCCAACCCTTTGGCGCGACAAACGCCTTGCGAATCTCCCGCCCCATCTCCGTGCGGATGGGGATGTTCTGCAGATTCGGGCTGTTGCTGCTCAGCCGCCCGGTGGACGATCCGGTCTGGTTGTAGCTGGTGTGCAGGCGGCCCGTCGCCGGGTTGACCAGCACGGGCAATGCGTCCACATAAGTCCCGCGCAATTTTTCCAGTTGCCGCTGCTCCAGAATCAGGTTCAGCGCCTCGGCCTGCTCCGGGTTCAATTCGTCGTTTGAGTTTGCCAGTTTGTCCAGTTCACCCGCGGCAGTGCTGAAGAAACCGGATTTGGTCTTTTTCATCCCCGTTGTCGGGAAACCCATCTCGCCAAAGAGAAGCTGACTCAACTGTTGGGTGCTGCGGATGTTGAACTCGTGGCCGGCGATTTCGTAGAGTCGGGTCTCGCAATAGAGCAGGCGCTCGGCCAGTTGGGTGGACATTTCGGCCAGAAAGTCCGTGTCCAGACGGATGCCCGCCATCTCCATTGCGGCCAGCACAGGCAGCAGGGGCAGTTCGATGCTCTCGTAGAGCGGCCATAGACCGGCCTCCCGCACCCGCGGCTCGTAGAGGTGGAAGAGTTGCAATGTGGCGTCACAGTCCGCGCCGCAATAGGCCCCCACCTGCTCAATCGGCGCGTAATCAATCGTCACCTGCTTGCGCCCGCTGCCGATCAGATCGCTGATTTCGGTCATACGCCAGCCCAATTCCCGCTCGGCGCTGCTCTTCAATCCCAACGAATGGCTGGCCGGATCGAGCAGCCAAGCCAGCGTCATTGTGTCGTGCCACAGCCCCGCCACCGGCAGCCCGTGACGGATGCAGACAACCGCGTCGTATTTGGTGTTGTGGGCCACTTTGGGCCGGTTGACATCGGCAAAAACAGGAGCCAGCGCGGCGCGCACGGTCTCCCACGGCAGTTGTGTTCCCTCCTGATGGGCCACGGGAATATAGGCCGCTTCGCCCTTGCCCCAGGCCACGCCCAAGCCGACCAAAGCGGCCTGCATTGGATCCGTGCCTGTCGTCTCCACGTCAAAGCTGATGAGCGGAGCGGCGCTCAGTTTTTCCACCACTGCCTGCAATGTGGCGGCGTCGGTGACTGTCAGATACGGATTCTCCACAGCCGCGGCAGGCGTTGCGCTGCGCTGGGGTGCGTCCTCGGCGAAGAGGGACAACTGGCCGCCAGCGTCGTTGGCATCCTCCACCGGGACCGCTTCCTCGTCCAGATTGAGTTCCCGAATAAAGCTGCGGAACTCCAATTCCTCAAAGAGACGGCGCAGCCCGGCCCGATCCCAATCCTTCAGGCGGAAGCTGGCCGGGTCAAAGGCGATGTCGTCCAAATCTGTGCCGATTGTGACCAGCCGCACGTTGCGCCGCACTTGCTCCTCGGAGTCGCGCACGCTCTGTTGGGTCTTCGGCCCGCGCACTTCGTCGATGTGGGCGTAGAGGCCGTCGATTGTGCCGTATTTCTGCAAAAACTTGATGGCGCTCTTTTCGCCCACGCCGCTGATGCCGGGAATGTTGTCGGATGTGTCGCCCACCAGCGCCTTCATTTCGATAAACTGGCTGGTGGACAGGCCATAGCGCTCCTCGATTTCGGCAGGACCGTAGGTATCGGTGGTTGGCGTCGGGCCGCCCCGGGTGTAAAGAATGCGTACCCGTTCGCTGACCAGTTGGAACATATCCCGGTCGCCGGTGAGAACGTAGACATCCACGCCCTGCTCACCAGCCTGGCGGGCCAGTGTGCCCAGCACGTCGTCGGCCTCAAAACCAACTTTGGTGACTATCGGAATGTTGAAAGCGCGCAGCAACTCCTCAATGCGGTCCATCTGCGTGCGCATATCGTCGGGCATCCGCTCGCGGGTGGCCTTGTAATCGGGGAATTCTTCGTGCCGCCAGGTGTCGCCCACATCAAAAGCCACGGCCACGTAATCGGGCGCGTACTCTTTCAGAATGCTGAGCAGCTTGCGGGTGAAGCCAAAGACAGCCGTCGTCAATTCACCCCGCTGGGTCATCAGAGGGGTCTTAACGCCGAAATAGGCCCGGTAGGCTTGGGAGTGGCCGTCGATGAGGAGAAGTTTGGGCATAGGGTTTTATTCTATCGCCAGCGAACCCGCGTCCACCAGCTTCTTCACGGAGTCAATCTTCAGAATCGAGCGCAGGGTGCGCAATTTGCGCCCCACATCCAGCCGACAGAGGCCGGTGGGCAGGTCCAGCACATAATTCTTCTGGGAGCGATTGACCAGCACAATGACATCTTTGGGGTCGATCACCCACGTTAGTTGGTCGCCGTTATTTTTTGCCATGACAATTTCCCATTTGGATAAATGAACAATAACCAATATCCGCTATTGTACTAACGCCCTTGGCTTTTGACAAGATCAGCCACGCGAAATCGGGCAGGATTGCGGCTGCCTTTCCCCCGCCAACGGAGTGACTGGCCGACACCCATCCCCACCATCAGGGCAAAACCCGCTGCGTAGAGGAGCAAGAAGGGCACAGACCACCATTTGCCCTGAGCTGCGGCCAGAATGACACCACCCACCGCGTAGAGCGCCAACAATCCCTCGCCCAGCACCAGCGGGTCGAGCGCCAGGGCGTAGCTGCTGTTTTGCCAGGAATCAGCCCGATCCTGCACGCTGAATTTGGGCGTGCGCAGAAAGGGACCGGAACGGTTGGTCAATGCCTGCCAGACGGCCAGCGTATTGTTCAGGCAGAGGCCCATCCCCAGCAGCGTGAGTACAGGCAGATAGGCCCAGCGACGCAGCCACAGCCGACGGGAGAGTCGGCGCTGGGCTACGGCGTAGAGTAGAGGCGGGCCGACTGAGGCAAAACTGAGCCAGGCCAGCGGGCCAAAGGGATCGACGCCCAGCAAGAGAAGTAGGGGCGTAATCAGCAGCAGCAGCAGCAAGAGCGGGTGGATCAGATAGTTGCCCAGATGAAAGAGACCGGCCAGACGCGCAGGCAAAGACCAATCGCTGCGCCAGACCGCGCCGCCCAGCTTTTTGAGCGTCTGTACGCTGCCTTTGGCCCAGCGGAACTGCTGGCGTTTGAAGGCGAGCAGTTGGGGCGGGATTTCAGCCGGTGCGACCAGATCGGGCAGAAAGAGGGGCTGCCAACCGGCCAACTGCGCCCGGTAGCTCAGGTCCAGGTCTTCGCAGAGGGTGTCGGCCTGCCAGCCGCCAACCGCCGGGTCTTCGATGCAGGCCCGCCGCCAGACGCCGCCAGAGCCGTTGAAGCCAAAAGGATAGCCCGCCGATTGACGAGCCGCCTGCTCCACGACAAAATGACCGTCCAATGCCAGGGCCTGGCAGTTGGTCAGGACAGAATAATCCCGGTTCAGGTGACCCCAGCGGGCCTGGACAAAGCCGATCCGGGCGGCTGCGTCGCTCAGGAAATGGGGGATGGCCCGCGCCAGAAAATCGACCGGTGGCTCGAAGTCCGCGTCAAAGAGGGCGATGAAGTCGCCGGTGGCGCTTGCCAGCCCATCCCGCAGCGCGCCGGCTTTGTAGCCTGTGCGTTGGCTGCGGTGAAGAAGCTCCACATTGACGCCCCGCTGTCGCCATTCGTCTACCCGTTGCTGGAGAAGAGCAGTGGTCTGATCGGTTGAATCATCCAGTAATTGTATCTGTAATTGTGCTCGCGGATAATCAAAACGGGCGCAGGCATCGAGCAGGCGAATCACCACGTGGCGCTCGTTGTAAACAGGTAACTGTACGGTCACACGAGGCAGTTCATCCGGGATGTCGGCGGGAAGAGAGAGCGGGGCAGAGCCTTGCAGGCGCAGGGTGAGCCAGAGAGCGTGAAGACCGTACAGGCCCAATCCAATGGCACCGACAGCGTATACAATTTGGACTACTAATGCAAGCCACCCCGCAGTCATAGGGAACCTTTCCAGGGATGATGGGTGAGTCTACAGACAAATGTTCGGTTCACCGCGCAAAAAGAGACCGACGGGGATTCGCCGTCGGCACAGTTGGACAACAACTGTCCCAGTATAGCTGAAAGAGAAGGCCGTACCAAATCGTGGCTGGATACCCGCCAAATACGCTATGCAATTGGGGTGCATTCAAGCTAAATTATTGACGGTTTGATTGCGAGGGTGTGGTATACTATCTTTGGTCCATACCCGTTCGGACTACGAAAACAGCGATGCAGAAAAATTTAGCTTGAATATAACGACACTCCTGTTGCGGGAAAATGGACGATTCGAGGGTTCAATGAATTCTAATCCTACAACCGATTACGCCTCCATAGACTATTCCATTTTCCATACACTGGAGAATGACGTAGCGGATAGTGATCCCGAAGTAATGGTGGAGCTGATTGACATTTTTATCCATGACAGTGCCGACCGCCTGGACGGGATCGATAAGGCCATTGAGCAGGCCGACTACCGCAAAATTGAAATCAGCGCACATTCGCTCAGGTCAAGTTCGGCCACCTTTGGCGCGCGGATACTCTCGGATATCTGCTTTCGTATGGAACAGTCAGCCCGTGCTCGCCAGCGAGAGGGTATTGTTGAAGCCCTGGCGACCATTCGCGAAGAATTTGCCCAAGTGAGTCAACTTTTAAGCACAGAACGGTCCAAGTGGATATAGACAAAGAGAGAGTGACACAAAACATAGATCAGCGTCCGCCGCTACGGGCGGAGGTCATTGTTTCGTATGTTATCGATGCGTGTGCTGGCGACAGCGAACTTGTTCAGCAAATGGTAGACTTCTTTTTGAACAGTGCCGCTAATCTGCACAAAGAGATGGAGACGGGGCTGGCCGAAGAAGATTTTTCGGTTGTGCAGCGAGCTGCCCACTCGCTCAAATCCAGTAGCCGTATGTTTAGCGCAGAGACCCTCGCAAACCTTTGCACTGACACCGAAGGATTGGCCGTGGCCGGTGAGAGAGTAGAAATTGCCAGGCGACTGCCACTGATTCAGGCCGAGATACTCTGGTTAGAGGTTGCACTGCCTCCTTTCTGCGCAGAATTGTTGCAGTAAACGGCTGACAGAACCGCAATGGGTTGGCAGAATCAAAATGCGGAGACTGCATATGCAGTCTCCGCATTTTGATTCTATGGTTGGTGCATTGTCAACTGATTGGGTCTAGT
>Ga0209284_10005463_pt1 | contig 13134 bp, 5 predicted proteins | sample FRY03_FD_187211 | JGI IMG/M metagenome (GOLD analysis project Ga0209284, IMG submission 187211) | Freshwater microbial communities from Lake Fryxell liftoff mats and glacier meltwater in Antarctica - FRY-03 (SPAdes) (version 2) | ecosystem: Environmental > Aquatic > Freshwater > Ice > Glacier... | reverse complement strand
CACGGCTACTGTCGATGTCGCGTTCATAGCAGTGGAGACCGGGACTGGTTCTGCGGCGGGGCGGGCGATCGAGGTCGCCCGGTTTGCGCATCCGAGTGATGGTGCGTCGACGGCCTTCACCGTAGCCTGTGCCCAGCCGGTCGTCTTTGCCGCGACCCAGACAAACGTTTCCCCGAGCAGGCTTCGTTGCGAGGTCGGGCGGGCCGATCCCCTGGGGTTCGATTCATCCTTGCGTCACTATGACCCCGGCGCGGCCCCGCCCGCAGTGCCCGAGCAGGTCGGTTTTATCGCAATGGGCAGAGGCCTTAGCCAAGGGACTGAACCGGACACCAAGCTCGAAATCGGTGAGCTCACCGTCATTCCCGGTGCGCCGGCTGATTGGGTTTCGATTACTTTCTCGGCCTCCTACAGAGATCCCGTCGTTATTGTTTCCCCCGTTTCCCTCGACGAACCTTTTCCTCTATCCCTCTCAGCCCCGTCGTCCCTGCATGTGAGAATCCGAAACCTGACGGCGACGGGTTGTGAGGTTCTCGTAGCGGAGCCTGGTGCCAGTGATACTGAGATCGAGTCGGTCTATTGGATGGTGATGGAGTCGGGTTCTTTCACGGTCGGAGGACGGCAATGGGAAGCGGGAACGGTGATTCTCGGCGGTGACGGGGCCGATGGGGCGACCTTTTCTGCAGTGTTTGCGACGCCTCCCGTACTGCTCGCCCAAGTGGCGAGTTCGGGCAATGCGGACCCAGCCCGGGTGCAGCCAGTCGAGATCGCCATCGATGGTTTGCTGCTTGCGCTGGCGGGAACGCCAGAACCGGGGCTACAAAGTGAAGTCGTTCACTATCTGCGGTCGAACCGGGGAAGGGGGACATGAGTCCCGGGACTGGGCTCAAATTTGAGGCAAAAACGGTCGCTCCGACTCGGCTGAAATGGAGTGCGTGGAGCCGACTTCGTTTTGATGAAACGTATGCCGCGCCCTTTTTCTTTGCTCATGTTCAGGATGATTCCGATGGGCTTCCGCCCGATCTTAGACATCGGAATCTCGCCGAGCGAAAAGTGGATATTTCCGTGAACGAAGACCTCGTCGATAACACGCCCCGCCGGATCGGATTGCTCCTTTTTGGGATACGAAAGATCGGGACGGTGATGGCATGCCTGACGCCTGGGAGGTGAAGTATGGTCTCGACCCCGATTCCCCCAAGTAATCTAAGTGACGCCGGGCTTGATCCCGACGATGACATGCTCACCAATCTCGATGAATATTACCTCGGCACCGATCCCGGAGAAAAGGATACGGACGGCGACGGTATTGATGACTTCCGTGAGGCGACCTCATCCCTCGGTTTTGATCCGAACGAAGCGGACAGCGACGGTGACCTCTTGAGCGACGGCGCGGAATGGAGTATCATCCATGCCTCTTTGTCAGACAGCTTTGCGGCGCAGAGTGACGTCACTCCCGTGGATGATTATGATGGTGACGGGACGAGTAATGCGGCGGAGGAATCGGGTGGGAACGATCCTTTTGATTATTTCAACGGTCAGGCCCCCCGTCTCCTCGCGCTCGAGGAGAGTCCCGGTGGACGGGTTCCCTCGTTCGCGCCGGCGGGTGCGTGGTTGCCGCGCCCCGTCCACCTCCTCATCACCGACCAAAATTCTCAGCCCCTCGCAAATGCTCCCGTGACCCTTGCGGTGATCCGAGGCGGCGGCGTGGTCGCTCTTGCGAGCCGGAATCCGACCGCAGGGGGCACCGCCGGCCGCACCCTGCGGACCGACGCCAACGGACTGCTCTCTATTGATTGGCGACTGGGCGCGGTTCCGAGCGAGGTTCAGACCCTGCTCGCCTTCACCAGGGTCGCGGGCAACCTGCAGCAGCGCACCTTTGTGGCCCACACTCTCGCGGTGGGGACCAGTTGGGATCTCGCGGCGCAGAGTCACTTCATCTCCGCCCGTGGTGTTGATGTCGTCGGCGGGGACGCGGTCGGCTGGAGCAGCGCGGTAGGGAGCGCCAGCTTTGTCGCGTCGGGTGCGGGGCCCGATTTCATCGGCCCCAGCCTCCTCGATTCGCGGTCCTGGTTGCAGTTCGACGGCACCCGCTTCCTTTCGATTGCGCAGGGCCTGCCGTCAGATTCATCTCTCCATTTTGTCCTTAAGCCCGACGCAGCGATCAACTGGCAGGCGGCGACGGGAGGCAATTCCCACGCGAATGCCGTTCGCGGTCTTACTGGCCAGAGGTATCTGCTCGGCGGGAGTCTCCCCGCAGGTGGAGGTTCCCCCCACGTTTTCCATCCCGCCGTAGCGGCGGCGGCGACTTCAGAAGTTAGCTGGATGTCGCATTACACTCACGTGCGGATGCTTACCAACGGGCGATATACCTCCTTAGGCCTCAACAAGCACACTGGTCCGTCTGGCCATAGACCGGACTATCGCTACGATGTCACCAATGCGGCGCACCAGGGCTCGACCCCGAACAATGTCGAACAAAGAAGGAATGCCAACCTTTCCGCTACGACCGGTTTTTTTGAAACACGCCTGGCAGGTTCCACCCCCGCTACGCAAGAGTGGCGGAATGATTTGACGCAAGACACAATGGATTTCAGAGAAGGCGGCGTCTTGATCTTCCGCGAACGGAAAGTGCGATACCGGCTTTGGAACAAAGCAAAGCCCGCCTTTTGGTCTTTCGATGCGAGTCGCATCGGCGCAGTCGCGCCGGGCCTCTCCGTAGGTAGCGATGGGATCAGTTATTTTGAACTCAATCCTCTCTACGCCCCGCAATTGGGGGGATGGGCTGCGCCGCAGTCAGGTTTCGGGCCCTCGGGAGATATATTCTCCTTCCGCACCGCGGGGACAGGAACGAATCGACTGAGCGGCCTCGGTTACAATGGCACCGACCAGCCCGATGGGCTCCCCGCTGCCGGCGGATCGCTCGCGCCATGGTCTTCCCTCGGCGCCTTGCCGGGCGGGGTTCAGGGCTACTCTGGCGGGATCGGTGAGATCGTCGTCCTCCCGGGCGACGCTACCGCCGAGCAGGTCAGGCTCGCCCAAGACCGGCTCGCCGCCCAATACCGTCTCCTCGCACCGGACAGAACCTCTGATGGACTGCCCGACTGGTGGGTTCGCTTTTACCTGGGCGGCTCAACCGCCGGCGGCGACACGGACGGTTTGACTCTGGCCGCCGAGTGGGCGGCGGGGACTCACCCCTATCTTAGTGACTCGGATGGGGATACCATCGACGACGCCAGTGAGTTGGCCGACGGGACCGATCCCCGTAATCCCGACAGCGACGAAGACGGACTCCCCGACAATATCGACCCATCCCCCCTCGCCCCGGCCAACGGTCAGACGCTCGGCCTCCAGCGCCTCGTCGATCTGCTGGCTCTGGATCGTACCACCGACGGGGACAGGGACGGTGACGGAGTGTCAGACTTCGCAGAATGGCAGGTCATCGACCGGTATCCCAACGACGCGATCACCGATCACCGCCATGTAAGGCCCGACGACGACTTCGACGGTGACGACGTCAGTAATTTGCACGAGAGCCAGGACGGCACCTCCCTCACCGACCGCGAGGACTATTTCACCCGCGTCGTCTTCGGAGAACCCTTCGGATCTGTGGCAGCGGCGAATTGGATCGAGGATACGGGTGAAAGTGGGATTGAGTCATCGCGCTTGGTCCGTGCTTCCGCAGGCATTCTCGCCAGAGGAGTGAGTCGCCACGAAGCAGTAGACGGTACCCGCGTCAGGTTCCAATTTCACCCCCTCGTCGCTGGTTCCAATACCGACCAGATCACGATTGGGTTTTCCCCCCGCGGCGAGGGCGGAACGCTCGCCGACTGCGCCCTGACAATTCGTCAAAACAGCAACAACGAGGCCGAGATCCTCTCCGCTGGCGTCCCTCTTCCCGGCGCAGTCCCCATTCTCGTAAGCCCCGACGATCTCCTCGAATTGCGCCTCGAACTCACACCCGACGCCAACAACCTCTATCTCAAGAAAAACCATGTCGAGGTTCTGACCGTGCCACTGCCGCAGGCGTTCGGGATGATCAATGGCGAACTGGCACCGCTCCCGCTCATTGTTTCCCTGAATGCGCAGGGACCGCAGGGAGTTGCAGTGGGAGTAAGGAACCTTCGTTATCGACGGGTCTACGATCCCGATAGCGACGACGATTCACTCCCCGACCGGTGGGAGCAGCGGATCGTGGACGCGTATCCCCAGTTTGCGGGCATAGAGGAGGTCTTTCCCGGCGAAGATCCTGATGACGATGGCTTGACGAACCTCGAGGAATACGAGGCTGGCACTGACCCGACCAATCCCGACACCGATGGTGACGAGATGCCGGATGGGTGGGAGGTTGATTATGGGCTGAATCCGAAAAACCCCGCCGATGGGGCTGAAACCACAAACCCCGACGGCTCCCCCGCAGCCGGCGCCGACGCCGACGGTGACGGTCTTTCCAATATTGCGGAATATCGCTTTGGGTCTCGTCCGGACCGAGTTTCGACGATGAATGACGGGTTCTCCGATATATGGAAACATCGCTGGGATCTCAGCCCGACGGTCGGCCTTACTTCAACAACCGATACTGACGGCGACGGATTGAACTATGAAGAAGAATACACGCACGGCACGAATCCGAAAGTGAAGGACACCGATGGTGACGGGTGGGAAGACGGCTGGGAGGTGGACAACGGGTTTGATCCGGGCAACTCCTTTGACGCCCTGGGCGATTTGGACGGGGATCGTGTCTCTAACTTCGATGAGGTTCTCGCGGGGACAAATCCGAACAACGGTGCCTGGGAGACTCTTACGGTTGGCGGAACGTTCCTCCCAGAGGTGAATGACTTCGACGAATTGCTCACCTCACCATCAGCGATCGCAAATTTCCAATTGTATCGGTCCGGCGAAGTTTTTCGTGAGTTTTCCAAGCCGATGACCGGCCATGGACAGGTAAAACTGAGCGAGAGCGGGCTACCGGTCGCCGTGCTGCCGCTCACCTCCCAGGGTCAGGCAAAAATCTGGGTGGGCGGCGATAACTCGTTCGAGACGCCTCCCGCTCTTAGACAAAGCATTTGGAAGACACTCCCCGGGGGCGATCTTCTGTTGGCCTTCGAAGAGGATCCCGTGGCAGGTTCCTACGCGATCTGGCAGAATGTTTTCCGCCTTGTGGACCCGGCTCGGTCTTCCCTTCGGCGATTGACGCCCCCCGCGCAGGAGAGTTTCCGCACCGATCGGGTCGTCGGCCCCTTGCGAGATGGCACCTATTTAGTCACAGGGCGACCCTTCGCACATGGTCTCAAGACGGACCCGATTACCGGCGCGCGGGAAATGTTCTATTCAGAGCCCCTCTATTTCCAAACGAGGCTTCTTCGACGCGGTTCGTGGATTGATCTTTCTCTGACGAGTGACAATCGCCATTTCTGGGGGATGGATGCGAACGGACGGGGTGACGTCTTGGGGATCGCCGTAAACCCCGTAGCCGATTACCATGATTGGGTGCCCGCATCACCTGAAATCCCCGCGCTATCAGGTGAAATCGCGATCTGGCGCGATGGGGTGTGGATCTACACCGGCCTTCCGAGTTTTCACTACACCCACCTCTCCGAAGACGCACATGCCAATGTCGATGAACCCGGGGGAGGGGTTTGGCTGAAACCACTCTGGCTGGACCTTGCCGAAGATGGCTCCTTCACCACCCTCGTATCCCGTGAACCAGCGCGAATGGCCTTTGGCACGGGGTATTCCCGCCCCGACTTTCCGGAGCACGCCCAGTTCTTTAGCGAATTGATACGGTGGCAGGATGGCGCACTCGTCAGCCTTGCCCAATATCCCCGTGAGGGCGAACTCAACCTACCGAGTTCGGGCGAGGGGTACTCCTACACCCCCGATCGGATCGTCTGGCCGACCTTCGTGGGGAATGATCGGGGCGACGTCGCCGAGACTTCTCGTCAAACCCCCGAGGGACCTGCCGCGACACCCCGCTTCTTTGGGCGGAACGGTGCCACTCGCTCGATTTCGCCCCACGCGCGCCGCGTCACTCGAGACGGCGGCCTACTTTACTCGGATCGATTCGAGTATTGGCAGGTAGCCGACGCAGATCTCGACGGCATCGCCGACGATTGGGAAACTTTCCACGGGCTCTCGTCCGATGAACCCGAAGATGACATCCTTGACCCCGACGAAGATGGCTTGTCCAACTTTGTCGAGTACCGTCTTGGCACTGATCCGAACGAAGACGACACCGATGGCGATGGACTTTACGACGGATGGGAGCATCGTTTTGGCTTCGACCCCTTGAATGAGGATGAAACCGATGTCGACCTGGATGACGATGGGTACGATCTTCTCGAAGAGTCCCTGTATGGAAGTGATCCCAACGATGCATTGAATGATCGTGACGGCGACGGGATGGATGATCGTTACGAGTATTTGAACCTGCTCAATTCCGACGACGCCACCGATGCTGCTCGAGACGACGACTACGACGGGGCCAGCAACCTTTTTGAGTCGCGTATGGGGACCAATCCCAAGGCCCGTGACACCGATGGTGACGGCGTGATTGATTCTCTTGAAATATGGGGATTCCCCACCGATCCCGGAAATGCCGAAGACTTCATCGATTATGGCGGCACCGTAACGATGGCGGCTGGCGCTGAGATGTCCTTCAATCTAGTCGTTCCGAACACGATGGGCCGTGACGTCACCGCCCTGCTCGAACTTGGAGCGGTCGTTTATCATGGGGAAGGAACGCTACCCGACACGACCGGTTGGTTCGAGATCACCGCCCCGCAACCCGCCGCAAGCTGGGAAGATTTTACCCTGCGCGTCACCCTTCGGCCCGGCGCCCATTACCGGGGCGGTACCTTCAGGCTGCCCTTCGCCTTGCGTGAGTCCCTGGGCCGCACTTCTCTCGACGAGCCGGGGGTGCGCGATGACTTCATTGTTTCCAGCGTCTTCGAATTGAAACTCGAACCCGAGATCACCGTTTCCCTCTCGGGCGATTTCACCGCCGTCGCCGAGGGTGCCGCGATGCCGCTTACGGCTGATCTTGTCATTCCATCGGGCCTCGTCCCGAGGGAACTGGAACTCTACTTCAACGGCCATCTTGTCGCCGAATCGGTAGGAACCGCTGCGAATCCGCTAACCACTTCCGTGGCACTTTCCGCTCCCATGTTCTACCGCCTTGGCGACAGCTTCGAGATTACCGCTCGGGTCTATGACAGCACGGGCCGTTCCGGTCCGCTCTCGACCCCGGTCACTGCCATGGTCAATGCGGTCGCCGACTCTCTTGACCTTGACTCCCTTCCCGACTATTGGGAGCAGGCCATCGTCGATATCAATCCCGACGACGGATTCACCGAGGTCTCGCACATTCTGGAGACCGACGACTTCGACGGCGACGGACTGACCAATCTCGAGGAGTTTCTTGGTAAAACAGATCCCACCAACCCCGATGAGAATCGAAACGGTATCTTCGACGGCTGGGAGGACGAACTCGACCTGATTTATACGGGTGCAGACGGAGAAAACCTCGAGACGGATACCGCAGCCGCGTTCACGGGCTGGGCCTCGTCCGGCCTTCAAGCGACGCTGCTTTCACCCATCGGCATTCCGATGACCGTAGACCCGGGGTTCAAATCCGGTTTTGCCGCTTTGGGGCTCGGGGCTGATGCCGGCGTGGGCACGGGGCCGCTGGCCGGCCCTCTTGCGGCCGCCCCGGACTGGACGGTTATTGGCATCTACGAGCCTGCGGCAGAGTTCTTCGATCCCGCCAGTTTCAACCCGAAAGTGCTCCTGAGCCTTCCGGGCTTTGTCGAGGTCTCCGGCGCCGGCGGGATCATCCAAATCACCGAATCACACCCCGATGCCACAGAGCCTGTCTCCGCGGTATCAACGATCGCGGCGATCGCCCCGACCGAGCGTGAGACTTGGGGGATTGCGCTCGTGGGCAACACTGCCGATCCCGCCAGTGTAAGCCTGCAAGTCGGGCCTATCGCCGACTGGCCCGCCCGGGTGACCAGCTTGACCTTGGCCTTGCCGGCGAGGACACGCCAGCTCACCGCTTTTACCCTGGGTGCCCGCACCGCGCCGGCCGCTGGTGAGGCAGGCGACGGCATGGCGAGTTTGCATGGAGCGTGGATCCTCGACGACAGAGCATTTTCGCCCGAGCATCTGCAGCATTACTTCACCACCGTGGCGCCACTGTGGCGGCCTGGCGCGCCAAGTGCCCCCAATGTGGAAATCACAACGCCGGCGCAAAGGTCGCGCTATCCATCGCCCTCCATCATTCATCTCGCGGCGACGGTGACCGAGACAGGCTCGCCAGTGGAACAAGTCGCCTTTTATCAGGGGACAACACTTCTCGGGGTCGATACCACGGCCCCGTTTGAGGGGTTTTGGAGAGTAAGGCAGACCGCCACCTATTTCGTAACGGCCCACGCGACTGCAGCCAATGGCCTCACCGCAGTTTCGGACCCGCGGACTATTATGGTGAAAGGTTCCACCACGGGCGGCAATACCGCGCCGAACTTCCGTCCCGGCTTCAGCCTCGTCGGTCCGACCCAGACAATGCTGCAGTCTCCCTTTACACCCGGCGGACCCGGCGGACCCGGCGGACCCGGCGGACCCGGCGGACCCGGCGGACCGAATCCCGGTCCCGAAAATAGGCCAGAAGACCACGAGAGCGATTTTGACGGCGACGGCAGAACCGACTCGGAAGACTGGGTCGATTACGATGACAAACTCAGTGCCTGGGGTCCGACGGGAGTGCCGCGTTTTGCCGTTATTGAAACGGGGGCTTTCATCCCGTGGCGATCAAATAAATTCGGCATGGTTCTCGGATACAAAGGCACCGAGCCGACCGTTGACGCGGAATGGTACGTGTGGTACCAGGGAGAGTGGGAAAACAAGAAGCTTGATGTTAGCACACTCGGCGGTGACGACACCTCCGGCCAAAAGATGAATGCCATTCCCACCCTTTCCCAGGACTATCCGGTGGCCTACGGCACGGTCAACGGCACCCGTGTCCTCGGCTGTAATGACAACCCCGGCGGGGTCACCCTCGGCTACGCCTTCACCCCGGACGATGGGTTTGTTGCTCTCGAAGAGGCCGCGCCATCCGGGGCCGACGCAAGCGGGATGTCTTTCGGGGGCATCAATGCAAACGGCTTTACCGGCGCTGTCTCCGCTATCGAAACGGACCGTTCCGACGATGGTTGTGAGGAAACGCCCCGCTCCGGTAGCGCCACCTGGACTTTCGGCGGTGTTGTCTCCGATCAGTGGATACCGAAAGATGATGATGATGATGGTGGCGGTGACGACGGAGGTGATGGTGGTGGTGGTCCCGACGACGAACGGTGCGCTCCGAGTAAGGTGCCCGAGGAACCTCCGTTCGACGAAAAGCCGGCCAAGAAGAACCCCTTGCAGCCCACTCACGGAATGATAGGGGCGGTCAAGGCCAGCACTTACTGGACGCTTTGCAAAGAGGAAAAACCTTCCGGCAATGGCGGAGCCGACGCTGAGGCTTACGCCGAGGCTTGGCGGCAGGCCGCCGCGACCTACAACGCCGAGGTCGATGCGTGGACACCTGAAGGCGATCTCCCGTGCCCCAAGTTCGTGCCGCCCCCGGGCAGTGGAGGCAGAGGCGAGGCTGTCGAAGTGGATGTGCCCGAGCGCGGCGAATACCTCTACAATGGACAGACCCAGCCCGCCGCGACGCACCCGCAGTTGCCCGAGATGGCCCTGGCCCTGAGTGACCCGGTCGTGCATCCGACCAGCCCGCCAATCGTCGCCGTGACGAAGGGGAAATGGACAAAGGGCGCGCGGATTCCCGACTCGAAGTGCAGTTGCAATTCAGGCACCTTCACCCGTGAACGGCGCGTGCTTTGGGTGACCCATGATGGAAAAAACGAGTTGGTGGAATTGCGTGATGGTCGGGAGGGAACGCCTATCGATCTGGGCAGTTTTGTCACCGCCGGAGCTGCCGGCGATGACCGCACCTTTACCGTCGGGACCTTCGGGCTGGGCGGACTCTGGGCGGATGGGGAAGTGCATCCGTGGGCGGAGTTGACCGGTGGGAAGAGTATTTCGCTCTGGAACTGGTATGTGGGGCGTAAGGGGCTGAGTTGTGCCAAGGGGGAGAATGGAGGGATGATCCTTGTGCCTGTGGAGATAAGCAACGTGTATTCAAACCAAATTTACGACAACGAATGCCAATCACTTCCAACCCCATACTTCCGATGCGAACCTGACAATCCGATGCTAGTTGGACCTTGGGATGACGAAAAGGTAAGGCTTGCAATGAAAGTGGAAACGACGGCAGATGATGATTTGCGTGCTAAAATCCGAGTTGCGGTGCGTGAAGTCGGAACCGACGAAGTGTCTGAGAGCGAACCGATTTCCCGCGATGGTGAGAAAACCTATTTAGAGTTTGATGCTCCGTCTGTTCGCCGAAAGGCGACCACGATTCCCATCTGGCCGGTTAAGCCCGTTGTCTACGAGGTAGTTCTTGGATATGACGAAAACGATGATGGCGAGTTGTCGGATTCGGAGGTCACAATGGTCTTTGATAAAACACCTGCCATCGACTGCCACGGTGCTACCTATGATGGAGGATCGACTGCGTATAAGGACAAGATTTATGCATTTAGCGCTGACGCATTCGAGGCTGCTAAAACTGAGGTGTCTAACATTGCAAGCGTGTCGAGATTAGCAGGATTCGGATACGCTGCTGACTTAGTAAGTAATTTTTCGGGAGCTATCACTACCGCTCCAGAAGGTGCGACAAGAACCGAAGGACATGCGATCTCACCGGACCAGCCGAAACTGTCGCATCGGGTTGGCGCATATTGGGGAGAGAATTGTGACGCGACCACACACAAGTTTGAGTTTGGCCCGGAAAGTGAAGCATCTGATGATATTGCCAATTCAGAGGCAATTTTTGAAATCGTGCTCCTCGGAACTTTTGACAATGCGGTGAGCCTCGATCTCGATTTTGGAGAAGGAGAATCGACCAAGACGAGCGACTGGTTTTCGTTTCAGGAAAGCGTCGATTTTCTGGATAGCGATGCATATTTTGAACGTGTCTTTCTCGCTTTTGGGAAATGTGACTTGGAAGGAAGCTTCCGCATCCAATATGGTCCGATTTCTGCTAATAATCCCGCCTTGGAGGTGAAAGCATATCAAGTCGTTGGCTACCTTACCGATTTATACGATTTTGCAATAGATTCTCCAGAACCCGGACCGACAACCGCTTTAATACAGGCCGGATATGCATCCATTGCGAGCGGTGACGAAGGCAAGGTTTTTTATTCCGAAGCCTCATTTGATTCTGTTGATTGGATATCTCGAACGATACCGTTTCCGCACTCGAAACCGTTGTTTTATAGTTGGGAAGATGGTTCGGAGGACGTGTGTAAAACGTGCCCGTAAATACAATCTTCGGAAACTTTAAGCCTGATGAAATCAAATATACAGATAGGTATGCTGGCTGCGGTATTCGTGTTAGGTTTTGGCGGGTTGGGAAAGGCGTTCTCACCCGAAGACCTTTCGAGAATAACTGGACTACCAGAGAAAAATATAGCGGTCAAAAATCTTTCTCACAAAGCGAAAAGAGACCCAGAAACGTTGTGGGCCATTGACGTTACCGGAATCGAGAGACGAACGCTTTATCCTTTTACAATTGTTGTGACGAAGAAGGGATCGCTTCTCGACGACGAGAAGCGGAGGGAGTTTTCCAAAATTTTGGGTGATCGAGCTCCGACGGCCGCTATCGCGCAAATCAAAGAATTGGATTTTCCAAACGGTTACGGAATATCAGGCATACCCGCATTTGGCCCGGACGCAGTCATTTACACATCTCTTATGTCTTTAGAGTCTCACGGAGTCGATGTGAAGGTCGCTGTGAGACTAGGGGCAGACTCGACGCCGCTTTTGGAGAAAAACTGGAATGAGGGTTATACAGCGAAGATGCTCGGCGAGTCCGGAATCTCGGAGTTCCTCGAAAAGGTGTGCCGAGGATTGGAATCCTTGAATCCTGACGAACTGATTACATTTGAAGATGCACTTTCTCCAGTTCTGCTTCGGAAAGAAAATGTGAGCAGCGATGGGATCACCCGCAACACCGGGAATGTGGCCGATACCGAACCGGAGTCATCGAAAACCTCCGGAGCTGCTGACAGGCGCGATGGTTCCCAAACCCACATGAATCTGTTTTTGGTTTTATTCATCTTCGGTATTATAATTGTCGGGTATCTGGTGCTAAAACGGTTTCGGAGAAAAGAATGACACGGTCCGGTCGTATTTTCGAGGTGCTTATAATCGCTCTCCCGGTAGTCCTGATTTATTTACTATGGATGTCGACTTCAGGTGCGCCACAGAGGTTCCATATGATAATTTTCGGTTGCTATCTCACCCCGAGTTTGATTGGACTGGTTCTAGCGAAAAAAAAACGCAGGTATTTGCGAGCCACCGTGGCTGCTCATTTGTTTCTGTTGCTGATTTATGCCGGAGTTGCAATATCACAATGGGTCTCCTACCGAACCACACCAAGCCATCACGGCGAGAATCTTTCCGGATTTTTGTGGGTATCCATTTACATGCTTCTTGCATTTTTAACTCCGATCATTTTTTTATCTATCTGGATCGGAACGTCTCAGAAATCCGATGCCTTAAAGGGAGCACCCGACAAACCTCAAAGACCGGTCGACCCTGACAAAGCCACGCACTGAACGGCTGGCGCTGAACTCAACAAGAGCCATCGCTTGGGAAACGCGGGAAACGGGGTCAGAACATGAAAGAAAGCTGGATTGGGAAACGGAAACGGGGTCAGGGAAACGGGGTCATCAGGGAAACGGATCGGAAACGGGGTCAGGGAACCAATTATCAATTTGACAAAGGATCGCTTCTGTAGAACCATCCGAAATGCCTCGTCAGGTGCGAATCGAATACGAAGGAGCTTTCTACCACGTTATGGCGCGTGGCTATCGACGGAACCGAATCTTTGCTTCTCCCAACGGAGCAGATGAGAAGCTCTTCCTCAAGACCCTGGGGGAATGCTGCGAACGCACCGGGATACGGGTTTGGGCGTGGATATTGATGGGGAACCACTACCACCTTCTCATTGAGACCCCCGGAGCCAACCTCGTC
>Ga0209284_10005457_pt1 | contig 13143 bp, 8 predicted proteins | sample FRY03_FD_187211 | JGI IMG/M metagenome (GOLD analysis project Ga0209284, IMG submission 187211) | Freshwater microbial communities from Lake Fryxell liftoff mats and glacier meltwater in Antarctica - FRY-03 (SPAdes) (version 2) | ecosystem: Environmental > Aquatic > Freshwater > Ice > Glacier... | reverse complement strand
CGTCAATCTGCAACTCGTGCAGGGCGCGCCATCGCAAGCAGCGGTGGGCGACGCGTTGACGCTCACCGCCCGCCTCTGGCCCGGTCGCCTCTCCGCCGAAGACTTGGCGGTGGAAGTTGTGATGGGCAGCGAAGCGGGCGACGACTTCGCCGGCGCGCCGACGGTCATCGAAATGCAGCCGGGCGAACGTCACGGGGACGACAGCATCGACTACACAGGAATCCTCGCCCCCGCCGAGAGCGGGCGGCTGGCCGTGGGCATCCGCGTGCGGCCCAGTCACGCGGGGATGGTGCATGGGTATGAGGTGGGGTTGGCGCGCTGGGTGTAGGGGGATTGATGGCGGACGACGGACCGCGGACAAAAAACGCGGCGTGAAGATAAATCTTCACGCCGCGTTTTGGGTGTATTTCACAATTAGGGCGAAAGAGCGGTTGGGGATGTCCACACCGGGCTAAAGACCCGGAGCTAGAAACAGCGCCGGATGAACTCCGGCTTGCCCGCCCATCCAAGCCCCACTTTATGGGGCGCTGCTGCCTAGCCGGGGGACTTCATCCCCCGGTGGCTTGGACGACAAATCATCTCGCCCTACAACTGAAATACACCCCGCGTTTTTTGCGACTTGACATTATTCTTTTCTAGCGGTAAGCTATTGATGCTTGTCTATATTAGGAGACAAAAAGTGGTAACTTAATGGTGATTAACTCTAATGCCCCAGAATAGCTTCTCACTAAATATCATTCCCCATACTAATGAATACCACATATCATCTAATTCAGGCATTACAGGTGAGAGTTCGCATTTTCATGTAGTGCCAAAACAAGAATTGGAACAAATCGTGGAGGCATGGCGGCGGCTTTACACAGCCACGAATAAAATCAGTGATGCACAAAGAATAGGGGAGACTCTTTTTTCTTCTCTTTTCGGAAGTGACATCGGCGTACAATTTGACCGATTTTTGACTATTATTTCATCAAGTCAGATTAATGGATGCGAACTCTTGTTGAAATACCCCCCCGATCCGTTATTACACGAATTGCCATTTGAGCTACTGTTTTATGGCGAGACATTTCTAGCTTTGAGTTCCAATATTCAGCCCGTTAGATATCTTGAACAGCCTCGTCCAGTCAAAGCAGCAAAAATCGATCTACCAATTCGTATACTTCTAACCACTGCTTCACCCCAATCGCGGCCGACTCTTGATGTGTCATCGGAGGAAAATCAGATCAGAGAGGCGCTAAATACCTATGGTAGTGCCATTGATTTGGTTGTGGAGAGAAACGTTTCTTTTGATAGCTTACAGCACAGGCTAGGGCGCGCTGCATTTAGTGATCGTCCATTTCACATTTGGCATCATTCTGGTCATGGTTACTTTGATAATGATGTCACTGAAGACCTATATGGCCTGATATTTTCACAGAGCGACAACGAGGAAATTATTAGTATTCACCGTCTAAACTTAGTAAGTGAAGTTCTCTCCCTGCATTTGGCGGTCATTAACGTGTGCCAAAGTGGAGCGCCATTGGGGCTGTCTACCACGCTTGCCGCTCTAAATGTACCTGCAGCGATTGGGATGAGAACAAATATAAGTGATAAGGCGGCGATAGGCTTCTCTAAAGCACTATATAAGTCAATCTTTGATATGCCTCTTAGTAGTGCCATGAAGAAGGTACGGATATTTCTTGCCACCGATACTGTAGATTCTGTCAATAGCCTTGACTGGTCTTTACCCATTTTACACCTCCGATCAGAAGGTTCAGGGAGTTTACAGATACTGAAATCTGTAATGAACAAACACGACCCCAACCGGTCAACAGAAGAAACTGGAAAACAAAAAGTGATTATAAAGATCGGCACGATAACGGATTCCCCGATCGTGCGTATAATTGGGGTAAAAGGAACATCTTCTAGGGAAGATCCGACTGACGTAACCCTCGATATAGGTACTATTGAACGAATAGACAACCTTGATGTCACGGGGGATTCTTCAGAATAGCCTTTGAGACCAAAAGAGTCAGAGGATTATTATGTCTGAACACGATGACAAGTATGATTCCACACCTAGTATTGAGGATAATGACCCTCCCAATGCCATTTCAGAGACTCCGTCGGTACAAGCCTCTGATGAACCCGCAACTCTAAACCAGGAATCGGATGGTTCGCGCGAGGAAAGTCAATCAACACAATCGAATACTCATCGGTCTGCTATTGGCGAGGGAGAGAGAAAGGATGGAATTAAGGCAGATCCATCAAAGCCTAAAAAACAGCAAGAGTCGGCCAAAGTGGCAGAACAGGAATCTGTCGTAGGCGATGACCAAAGAGAGAATCAGGATAGTCAACGCCGGGATATTGGACAGATTGATGATCCAAAGCCGAAAAACATAATTGGTCAGATTAATAATTATAACTATTTTTCTTCGGAAAAAGGGAGCGAAACTCGTCAATTCTCTTTTGATCCACTGGGTCCCTCAGATCGAAAAAAAATCGAGCAGGTCTATGTACCGAGTCTTCAATATTCAGAATTTGTTAATGGGCCATTCCAGGATACTTCCGGAGACGATGAGAGAGTTTTTGTTTTATGCGGCGAGTCACATGCAGGAAAATTTGCTAGCGCGGTTCACCTTGGACTTGCTCTCCACAACAAAGAACGAAATTCAGAGAAAACCTTCCACATATATAGGTATGTACCAGGAAATATACCTTCTCTCCTTGATTTCATCGATAGTGATAAACTGATCAAGGAAACTGTGTATATTATGGAATTAGCGTTCGAACGCGGAGTTAATATTGCCCATTTGTCCTCTGCGCACATTTCATCTGTAAATAGTGCTCTTAGTTTGTCTAAATCTTTTTTGCTTTTGACGACGGAGCATCCTCAGGAACAGTTTGTGGGCTTACAGGCGAGATCGATATATATCGACAGCCGTAATGAAGTCAACCAAATATTTTCGAATCATCTTGCTTTCTTCAGTAGCAGTCATGCAGAAGTCACAATCTCGACCGACATACATACGGTACTTGAGACGATAAGTGTTGACATAATTCCAAAATTTCTCTACCCATTCCAAATCGACCGATTCTTTGTGATGCTAGGCCGATCTTCAGTAGTCGCCATCACACGGAATAGTGAAATCTCTATAGAGGACTTACTATTTGAGCTCGCTGTCACCGCAGGCAAATTTGATTTGTACCCTGAAAACAACTGGTTCATTTCGCTTACGCCCAACGCACAGATTTATGCAATTCTGTCAGTTTTGTTTGAAGGGGTAAATCGATATGAGGTTGATGAAATATATAGCACTTCGATTGAATTCTTGAGAAACAACGGACTTGATACTCTTCAAGATCCAAGGGAAACAGGTCTGGACGATATTCTCGAAAAAATTCACGCTGAAGAAACCGTAGTAGGTACTTTGCAGTTTGTCGGTGCTGCCTATAAGAATGAAATTATTCGACAGATTCGCAATCACCACCATTTGGTATGGTCGCTCATTGAGGTGTTTCGTGAGCTAATAGAGGATTATAGTGCGCCGTCATTTTGGGAGTTTCGACTGGCGTTAGGGGCAGCCATTGGCCGTATTGGTGTTTTTCATCCTCACAAGCTAGAAAATGTGCTCGTCGATCTTGCACGTCATAAAAAGGGTAGCGTTGCGGCTGTTGCTGGGTACGCTCTAGATGAGTTGTGTCGGAACCATCTATCTACACACTCCTCTTTTGTTCTTGAACTACTCAACAATTGGGCAGAATCTGGCGATCCAGATCTGCAATGGGCGGCGTGTGCATCTATTGAGAGGATATATGACTCCGTAAATGAAATTGAGACAAATAGTGGTGCCGATGACGCGCGAATTGCTGATTCGACTCTTAGGACAATTCATGATCTTCTAACCAAACTCGCCAGAAATTTTGCGTCGTTTAACCAAATGATCCGCATCCGAGCCCTCCATGAAATCCTTGAAGAAGGAAAACTAAAAAACATTCCGGTTGACGGCGATGTCCGCTCTGAAATCCTCGTTACCCTTGAGATAGCCCATGCTATAGAGATACGACTAGCTGCTTGGGCTACGGCTAACCTCAATGCAATCTTTCACGCAATTAGGCGAATGAGTGCCAGAAACGCTGTTAACGTTGTTCGGTTACTCAACGAATGGATTAAGGAGACAGATGATAGCAGTCTGCAACTAATGGCTGCGCATGCCGGGAATCAACTCATCCAGGCGAGTTCGAATCCAAACATCCTTCCAACTGAGGATCGCTATTTTCCTTTAATTGACCTGATATCCCCGTTATTGGCAGTGTCTGTGCCAGGCTTGCCAAACACTGCAGAATTGGTAAGTGATGCTCTTCTGTCTTGGCTGTCTTATCCTGAGTGGAGTCACAAGGTATTCTCCGCCCTTCTCCGACTTGTGAACTGCTTGCCATCCAAAAATCGTAATCTTCTTTGTGTGGCTATTCTTGACCGTTGGCTAGATTGCGATAATGAGGACGCTATTATCATTGCATACGCTATTGCTCGCCGGGCCCATTTAATGAATGGGTTTCCGCCAGATTTGTCGGAGCGGAAGACCGGGCTCATCATCGTTGATGATTCTCGTAAAGCCAGAGTTAATCGTGTTGCCGAATCCATAGGGCGGGTGTTCTATCTGCAATTAAGGTCTCAAATAATTGCCAAATTCTTGTATATGGGCCACAATCAGAGTTCGCCAGAATTTGACAAAGACGAGGTTGTATTTCCAGAACGCATTGGGTCTCCTAAACCTCGTCTATTAGCTCCAATTCTGGAGAAATTTAATGTCACAAACGTCAGTTTTGTGTTGATATTCACGTGGGGTAATATCATTGATTTGGAAGATTTGCTTGCGACGCCCTGGCAAGATAGATTAGTTATTGTATCGCCAGATGAAGATATCGTCTGGCCAGAACCAATCAACATTCTTCATTTGGCGATGGGTAAGTCGATCAATAGATTTTCGAAAATCGAGAATATGATTCAAGAAAAAATTAATGAAGCTGGACAAGCTGCTCATTCTCTTGATGCACCCGAAGAAACCAGTGCCAGTTACCTAGCTTTTGAAACGTCAGATTTCGATATGACCGTTCGGCATTTCGATGAGATGATTGAGAACCTGGATGATCCAGAACATGCTGGTAAAAATTATGATATCGCGCATAGAATTATCAGTGCTATCGTATTTCTATATGAAACATGCCAAAGAGATTGTATTCGATTACTCCAGTCATGGTTATGCAGCGAAGAAATCCGATATCAGTCAATTGGCAATGCAAGCACAAAAGCTATCTTGCGCAATCTGGTTTTTTCAGAGAAAATACCAGATTTAGATGTGCATAATAAATTTTTTGTCCTGATTCCGAGGTTGATTGCCGATGATTTGGGAACAATGGATATTCTTCTACATGCAGCTTGGAAATGGATTGTCGACCGCGAATGGTACGATTTATTTATGACAACATATAATGGAGGTGCTGGGATTGCAGTTCAGATCGTTGAATTGGTTAGGCAAGAATCGTTAGCAGATGTCAGAAAATCCATTTCTGATTGGCGAGAGAATATGAATCTCGCAGAAGACCTAATACAGAACCAGTCCATTGACGCACTAATCGAACAATTCAACTTGCATATTTCGATTCGTCTTCATCAACATTTACCAGAATTACCAAATGGAGAAAAATACTCGTTAATACTCCTGGACTCATCTAGTCGCTACCCTCGCATTCGTCAAACGATCGCTCAAATCTGTAGCCAACTTCTGGCGCTATTTCATGACCTCGATGAAGAAGTATCCAACTTGAATTTACTAGTCTACCGTATGGGCGAGAATATGCCGATTGCTGGCCCAAGAGAGCAGCGAAGTCCTGAAGCTATAATCCCAAACGAAATTGGCGCGCGACCAAGGCTGATTATGCCTATCTTGGATAGGTTTGATTTCCAAAATTTGTCGGCCGTCATCTTGATTACTACACAACCCACTGTTGATCAAGATGATTGGCAGGGTACTCAATGGAATGATGTCATATCTGTATATTCCCCGACTAATCGTGCGATGTGGTCTGATTCAACCAATATTATCCCAGTTCAAGAAAGCCACACTGAAGCAGCTTCAAAAATAGCGAAACAGCTTCGTTTTGCAGCCAGGAGATAGGATTAATGCCAAGAGTCATATGCCCCTTTTGTCTAAAAACACATGATTTTTCAGTTGCAAACGTGTGTACGGAATACACTGAGTCGGTCCCTGCAGTTTATATTCGTGAATATGGCAAAGTGCCTCCTCTGTGGCTGGTCACAGTAGGTTTTTCAAAGCATGGCAAAACCACCTATCTAGCGGCTTTAACCCTTATGCTTGAGCATATTAGTCCAATCTGGCATAATGTGTATTACAGACCTCTTGATACGTTTACGCATCAGAAGATACAGGAAATCCATGTTGAAGCAGAAACTGGAAAAATGCCAGGAAGCACAACTAGACAAGAGGTTTCGCGCCCTCTTCTATTCAGTGTCTACAATTTACCAGAAAGTGGTTCAAGATGTTTGGTGATGTATGATGTGGCTGGTGAAATATTTGATTCTATTGAAAACGTGCAAAACTATGTCCCATCTATCCGTCAGGTCAATACTACTTGGTTTCTGATCAGCCTTGATGATCTATTGAAGGATAAGGAGGGCCGGACAGTCACTGACCTGTTCAATGCCTATCTTTCAGCGATGGAAAGTTTACGATCTGACTTGAAAGACCGCAACTTGATCGTTGTTTTTACTAAAGGTGACAGTTTGACAATTCCAGGTATGCGATCCTATTTAATGTCAGATCCATTGCAGGGCTTAACTGTTCCAGGTGCCACTGCGTCCATTCCGCAGGGATTCTCTATGCCTGAATATCTTGATAGAATGCGTGTAATCTCTGACCAACTGGAGGAATACACTAGATACAATGTCCGGGGTGGTTCTGCTTTTATCAATATGGTCCGGGCAAGTGGCATGAACTTGGTGTTTTCAATAACGTCGGCTCTTGGAGAGAACCCGACGGGGGATCAACGCTTAAACGTACATGCAAATCGTTACAGGGTTTTGGATCCGTTTCTCTGGGCAATTACTCTCGAAAAACCAATATCTTCAAGACCTTTGTACTTGATTGTAGACGGCTCATCAACGAGCCAGAAGATATATGAGCAAAAACTAAACACGTCACTTTCCGATATTCTAGCGGAACACGGCAATGTGACTGTTTTTTATTTGGGTCAATCCAGACCTGCTAGTCAACCTGGCCAGCAGACACCAGCCATACCACCTAGGATATTTAAGCAGAGACTTGTCGGACCAATTCTTGACGAAATTTCACCCAGCGCCAGGGTAATGCTAGTCGCTGCGGGAAGAGTTCTTGACTTAGATGATTTTTATGAGACAATTTGGCGTGATCGGCTCTTATTGGTGACAATGGATGAGGATCGGAACCAGTTGTGGCCGAATTCTTTAGTTTATCGAGATGGGGATGATCCGGTTATTTTTGTAGATCGTCTTCTCAATATTGAGTAAGGAGTTACAATGTTTGCACCTTCATTCGTACTAGACCCAACTGGTTTTCCAATGGTATGGATTGAGCAAATTGATGCTTATATTCACTGGTATCCCGTGACTAAGATTCAGTTTGAGCGTTTTCTTTGTGACACACCTGACAGCCATTTTGATGCTGCTTGGTACGACGAAATAAACGATCTCAATCCACGAGTCTCACCTAGAAATGTACGCCTTGATAACTATTGGCAATCGTTCTTAACCGGAATAAAGCCGGATGAAGTGGAAAGATACGCTAGATGGTGTGGTATGGAGTATTCGATACCGCGTCTAAATGACTGGTTCACTTGTTATCAAATTTTGAAGTCTGAAGACCCGATTGATTCAGACCCAGTCAAAGATGTTGACTTATCGCCAAGAACAAAGGACCTGCTCAGAAATTTGGGTCAGGCTTCCCGAAGTGCCTTGCACGAGGTAGGTTACGATCGTTCACTTGCGGATCAGCTTCTTATGCGGATGGGAGTAATGGAGTGGGTAGAATGCCAAAATCAGAGATCGCGTTGGGGAGGCATGGGTGAAACTTTCCCGAGATTTCATGGTGCATTATTCACGCCAGATTATGGTCAGCCAAGTATACCGAATAACCCCGATGAGATTCGACTTCCTCATTACGGGTTTCGATTGATCAGGAGAAGGCGATGACGGTCATATCTATTGAGATAGAACAGCTTATCTATTCGAGGGTTGAGCCCAATATTTCACCTTGGGGAAAAAACGGCTTCCAAACTGTTTATCGTGCCAATTCCTTGTCCGCCAAGACAATTGAAATAGTTGAAGCTAACGTACAGTGTTTTCGTCCTTCAGTCCCGACTCAGTCTAGATACCAATTCTTTCCCGTAGAAACAGATAAATATGCAATTACTCATAGTGTACAAATCGATCCAAATACAGAGATAGTAGATAGGTCGGGACGGACGGGTGCCTTCATTGCACATTGTGTGATATGCGGTAGAGAATCTCTTGCGAAAATAGAGAACAATCCTTTTGCAATCATTGATTGCTTTGATTTCATTGCTGATCCAGTCAAAATGATTGAAAGATATGGCGACCAACATGGAAACATTCCACTTGCAACGGTTTCCGTCAACTTCCCTCTCAATATCGCTTCCGATGGCTGGAATTCTCATGAAATCAAACCTCTATTAGTGGTTGCACAACATGTATCGAAGTCGCAGAGAAACCTTCAGTCGGTTCTAGCAGTTGGCAAGACAGACGCAACGTTAAGAATGTTACGTCTTCTATTTGAATTGCTCGATCAAGATTCTAGACTCAATTGTTCCTTTGATACATATATTGATGGTTGTCCTGTGAAAAGAGATAAGTACTGGTTGGTTGGTTCACTACGAAGACAGTCGGGTTTTCAAGTCGATGTCTCCATAGATTCACATCGGGTGACTAGTCGTGAAACATTTGAACTGAACAATCAGGATATGTACGCTACATGGCTTAAGGGGGTATTCGAAAAACAGAACCTCCAGATGATTCTAGATAATGCTAGATCAGCACAACAGCTTTCTATAGCATTTTCGCGAAGTCGTACGCCACCTTGGGCTGAAATTTCTGTCGAATCTCAACACGAATTCTTTCAGCTATTCAATGATGAGATTTTGAAGAATATCCAGAAGAGTTTTACCAATATTCTTACTGACAATCTGGCAGATGAACTGACGCAATATGCCCAAACAAAATGGGATTCTGCACAATTGTTGGAGGCTGGAGCAACTCAAAAGCCAAACCGTTCTAATGTGTCAATGCTAGTCCTTGAGTGGCTTGATGGAAGATTAACAACACCAAATAATACAGATTGGGAAAGGATACAGTTTTTAGCGCAGGAAACTGATAACACGCTTCTCCTTTTTGTTGCCGCTACAATGCGTCGAAAACCCGATACAGATGCTAGAGATAGAGCTCTCCAAGAAATGAACGCTGATACATTTCAAAACGCGCTGAAATATATGGCCGATCCAATCCCACCTGTTAACTATATCTCAGGCAAACATCTAGATGTCTTATTGACCAATCCGCAAATTCAAAATGTTCCAGGTTCTGAATTGGTAGATTTGATGATAGCTGTAATCAAGCATGGCGATATCGACAAACTTGCATTATTGTCAGCCAATGTGTCGATATTAGAGAAAAAGGAATTTCAAAGACTTAGAAAAGAACTAAAAAACGAATTATCCTTACCGAAGGAATTCGACCGAGCAATCGCGATACACGAGAAGCGATTAAAGCTGGATAAGAGTATCCTTACTCGTCTACTAAGACGGTAAGGGTGCTGGGTTTTCTAATTATACAGTCAGGAATCGATTGATCTGACATATTTTAGTTGATATCTCGCATATCCATTAACCAAGCTACTTGGAGAAACCTCATGTTCTTCTTTAATAAACGCACGATTTGCCCCTACTGTCTCGCAGAGATTAGATCGCGCAATCACCCAGAACAGTGTCCAGTATGTAAAAACGACCTTCCAGTTCAGTATGTTCATGAATATGATCAACACCCTCCCTTTTTTGTGCAAGTTTTCGGTTGGTCACAGGTTGGGAAGACCGTATATCAACTCGCATTAACATTGATGTTGGTCAAAATGAGTCAGGTTTGGCCAAGGTACTCCCATTCAGCCGCTACAGACTCATCTCAAATCAGAGTTCGCGAGGTTAACCAGTTCCTTGCTCAGGGTGAAATGCCACCTATTACTCAAGTTGGAGAGCAAGAAATCTATGTAATGCTGCTACGGAATATGGAACGATGGGGTGGTCGTACACTTGTGTTACGAGACTGTGCCGGCGAGATATTTGACACGATGGAAGTTCCTGTAGATCAGGCTCCGTTCTTATTAAACACGCCCACCACACTGATGTTTATTAGCTTGCCGGACATACCCCATTCTGAGGGTCGTACTATTGATCAATTGCTCAATAATTATCTAAACACCCTTATGAAAAATCGAGTTGATTTTGGTAAGGAGAGACGCAAGTTAGTTTGCGTACTGACAAAAGCTGACCTAATCGAAGATTTACCAAAAAACCTTCGGAACTACTTAATCAATGATCCACTCTGGGCCGCAGTGAACACGCGCGGTGCTGTACCTCAGATGGATAATCAAAGTATGCAGAAATATCTGGAAACCATGAAGCGAGTAAGTGACGCTATCGAAGCATGGATCCAGCAAGAGGCGCAGGGAAGAACTTTTGTCCGCTTGGCAAAGGATAAAAACATTGACCTGCGATTTTCATTGATATCATCTACAGGTGCAGCAGTAGACAGTAGCGGTTCCATGCTCGAAAATTTATCACCCAGAAGAGTTCTCGATCCTTTCTTTTGGGCAGTAGAACTTCAAAGCAAGTAAAAGATTGGATTCGATTGAAATCACTATGCCAATAGAAAATGGATGCAGTTTCTGTTTCCGCTCATTTGACTCAAAAGACAGCAATGTCACAGACGAGGCTGTTGTTGTATGTTTTCGATGTGGTGCGTTACACCATGCTACATGCTGGCATCAAGTAGGCGCTTGCACAAAATGCAATTTTACAAGATATGAGACAACCGGGATGAGGCAGATCATCCGGTATGAATCTGACATCAATAAAACGGCTACAAATATTAATTCTTCGATAATTGTGTATTTGCTGACTAGTAACATTGATATACAAGTACCCGACACAGTTTCCGAATTCGTGCCACACTATTTTCAGGTTTGGCAGCCAAGAATCGTTCACTTTCTCCGCCATTGGCACGCTGAAGCAACCAAACTGCTTCGGAATTATTATTTGCGTGTCTCAAGATTTCTCTATGAACAGAATAGTGCTTCGGAAACTGCAGCTTTCATTGAAAAACATGTAGAGAAAATTGTAGAATATAGTATCTACATTTTGTTACTACTGTTGATTTATGCTTCTTTTGGATGGTTTTTGGCTCTTAGTTCGAGGAACGGGATGTGAGTAGCTCAACCAGTTGTTACTACTGCTTCAAAGCTTTGGACTCCAACGATCCTAACCCCAAGTATCAGACATTTGTACAATGTACTTCCTGCGAGACTGTGCATCATTCACGCTGCTGGGAGGAAAATGAAGGATGTAGTCGTTGTGGGGCGACCACAAATAGACCATATCGAGCACGGTTTTCAAAGCAGAAGGCTTCAAGCAACAGCCGAGAGGCGGTAGCAATAATCCCTGCAACTATCGTTGATGAAACGGGTCGCAAAATTGATGTGCGAGATTCATATGCAATAAATTCTTCTAGAGCAATTTTTTTTACTGCTTTTCGTACGGTATGGGCAATATTTGTTGGAGGAATGCTAGCAGGATTGGCTTCTTGGGTGAGTGCTTTCACATATCGGATACTGTCGCTTGATACTATCTCCTCAATTACAATTCTAGACATATTTTTTCGAGCATTGCCACCACAACCTGCAATATTTGTCGGAATATTAATGGCAGGAGTGGTGTCAGCGGTCATAATGTTTTCTCGTCCCCGAAGCTTTTTTTGGAAACTGATTCACTTGACTGCGGGGTTCGTAACAGTAGTAGCCACTGACATTACACTATTCCAAGTAACTTTGGCGGATATCGCTATTGTGGTTGGTGAATCGCGTATACCCATTTCTTTGGCGGAGACCCTATATGGTCAAGTGACGGTCTTCATAATTACTGTGATTCTGGTGCCATTGTTTCGTTCGTTGTCGAAGGGGCCGTACTTCTCAATAGACAGGCATCTAGAGTCCCTTACCCTGAAAAATATCTATGGCTTATTGCGACTATTATTTTCAAGTTCGATAGTTGTGACGTTGGTTGCCCTATTTGTTGTGTACGTTTTCATTCCTACAAGTTCTCGTGTTCTTATGCTTGACTTACCAATTCATCTTCCACTAACGACTACTGTATCGGTGAATTTTCTAAGTGCGCTCATCGTTAATATCGGTCTTGCGTCCGTCCTTTTTTGGCTTCCAAGTTATCGATATATAACCTGGAAGCTAGGGATTGGGCGACTAATCATTTTGGTCGCTTGCCTATTTGGGTTTGGCATTGTCTATCGTCAGTCAATTGATCCTAATATGCTCTTACAGATTGTTTCAGTATCTGGTGCGTCAATGATTCTCTGTATCCCCATTCAGCTTTCATTGAGTTAACCAATTAGTTTCAATGAAGAACGTATCTGAGGAACAATGTTATTGCATGAAATCGTTTGATAATAATCCTTTATCCAGACTCTTCAAACTTATGCAGAAACGGTCCCCTATCACTTGATTGTGGTAGGGGACCGTATTTTTGAACATAGCGCTTGCGCAAACAACAAGTGGACAAAAGATAGACGTAACACACATTTGTGTGTTATATTCTTTCAACATGATAGCAAAAACACTTGAAAGGAAGCACTCACAATGCACACCCTCATCACCGGCGGAACCGGACTCATCGGCCGCGCCCTCATAGACAGCCTTATCGCGGACGGCCACACCGTCACCGTCCTCAGCCGCGCGCCCCAGAAACACCAGGCCAGCCTGCCCGCGGGTGTGACAGCCGTGCAGTGGGACGGCAAGACTGCCGAGGGCTGGG
>Ga0209284_10005449_pt1 | contig 13169 bp, 9 predicted proteins | sample FRY03_FD_187211 | JGI IMG/M metagenome (GOLD analysis project Ga0209284, IMG submission 187211) | Freshwater microbial communities from Lake Fryxell liftoff mats and glacier meltwater in Antarctica - FRY-03 (SPAdes) (version 2) | ecosystem: Environmental > Aquatic > Freshwater > Ice > Glacier... | reverse complement strand
CGTCGGATTCTTCTTTCGGAGTTCCCGATTCTCCTTCTCCAGCTCCTCAACTCGCTTCGCCAAACGCGCAATGTCGCAGCGTAACTGCACCACCAGTGACGTCAGCTCAGCGTAGCTCGGTTGTTGACCTTTCCCATTCATACACGGTGTCTATCACACACCGCAAAACTACAAAACCCTAGTTTCAACGTGGAAATGGACAGCTACCTGAAAAACAGCCAGTGCTTTCGAGTGCGAGGTACGGTCGATGCTGCGATTTGTGAGGCAGAATAGTGGTTCAGCCAAACGACAAAAAACATGAGTATTAGAAAACGCCAGTCCCACCAGCCATAGAATATCGAACTTCCAACAACGCACACAACGTGCCGGACCGTCCCGCGACTGTAAAAGTAGGTCAGCAGAAATAGCGGAAGAAAAATAAGAAATGGAAGGGAATTGAATAGCATTGCAATTCAGACAGTTGAGACTTTGGTTTATCGCCCCGCGAGGCGGCTGGAGGTGGCGCGAAGTCCGGCTGGAGACATCGTAATCGCACGGAGAACTGGAGGGCTATTCTTTTCGCCCATGTGCTCCAGGTTTATGGATTCTGCTGTTGGGACCACTGTATCGCCTTCAACAATCGCGGGCCTTATTGAACTGAACCATGCTTGGTCACGCAAAATCCTTAACGCGGCCCCGCTTAATTGCGATTGCATTTATTCCGCTGCAAGTCTGGCAGCTCAGATCTGAGAGCACCTTAAGCCGGATAACACTGCAGATTGCCTTCAACCGGTACCTAGCTTCCCTCAGTGAGCGTCACTTCTGGTCACCGTTTCCGTTTGGATTGAGACCAAACATCTTTCGAAGTTGCGACGCCTCACGTTCGATCGAGAAACTATCGCGAGCTCGCTTCCACCCTGCTTGGCCAAACCGTTGCCTCAGATTCGGGTTCATGCTCATTTGCAGCAATGCAGCAGCATGGGCTTCTATATCGAGCGGTTCGAAAAGAATTCCGGTCTCTCCGTCGACAACCGTTTCACAGACACCGCCGCTTCTCCCTGTAACAACTGGCAGCCCTGCGGCCATTGCCTCCACTACGCTTACTCCATATGACTCTACCTGTTTGGTTCGTCTACCAAAACAGTTGTGAGCCGTGAATACGTCTGCATTTTTCCGAAGGACTTCACCTGTCCGTGCATCGACGGCCCCTAAGAGAGTAATTCTGTTCCCAAACGGAGAAGCTTGCTTTAGCCTCAAGCATTCTTTATACAGAGTTCCATCCCCTGCAATTGTTAATCGACCATTCAATCCATTCTGGCAAGCGAGATCAAACGCCAGCACTGTCAGTTCAGGACCCTTACAATCCACGAGTCGACCGAGATATAGAATATTAATTTCCCTCGACGCTCTATTAATTATTGGCGGTTCTGCGGGAACTGGAACACCAATGTACTTAACAACAATTCTGTCCTCATAGAATCCATCAGAGACAAGACTCGCCTTAGCCAATTCTGAATTCACGATCAATTGGGAATGGCCTGCCAATTGTTTCGCTTTTCCCTTATAACTGCGACTAAAGCGCCTGACCATGGGAAACAATGCTGAACGACAATCCCACGTTATGTCGTAACCATGGCAATGGATATGCAGTGGAATATCTATAGTTTCCCAGACATTCTTAAAACCAAGGGCGAAGTTTAAGTAATGACAAAAGACGGATTTAACGCGAAAGTCCTCAAACACCTGCACCAGAGCACGATCGCCCAGACAGGGCAACCACTTAATCTTGGCTTTTGCCGCAAATCGTATCGCCCTTGGCATCAGGTCAATGACTGGTATTCTTCCATTCCAGTTTGACATCGGGGGGGTGAAAGTTGCGATGGCGCAAACGTCTTCTTCAATTGCATCGATCATGCGACGCAACCAGAGTTCAGACGGACCCGGCCAGTGCGGTATCAGGACTAGTACGCTCATCTATGAATTCTCATTATTGGCGAATGCCTAACGTCTAAGGAGCATCTTCAGACTCCCACCGAGAGGAATCGTGCGTGGAATGGTCACCTGCGTCCAGACCCCAACCTTCATCCTTGCCGCAATCAGCCACCAGAGATTCTTGCCCGCCATTGTAATGGCACAGGCAACTGCAAGCCCCACAGCCCCATAGTGCGTCGCTGCCGGAATGCCTGCCCCGAACAGGAAGGCGAGAGCCACAAGGCTGGAAGTAATCATCGCTCTGTGATGACCAGTCATCAGCAAGCATGCCCCACAACTCCCAGTAAGAGTGGAAACAAGCTGCCCAAAACACAGTATTACGAGAATCAATGCACCCTCGCTGTAGCTCGAGCCGTATACCATCGAGAGAATTCTCCCGGGAAACAAAACAACAGCCAGCAATGCAAGAATCACTGGAATTGCTGTGATTGTCCCAGAAATTCTTAGTATCCTCTGCAATTCAACAATTCGTTTCTGACTGTACAATTCTGGAATTGACGAGATTACGGCAAGGTTTGCAACCACCAATGGCATAGAGATAAGGAAAGTCAGCCGACGTGCAGCCCCAAACATTGCCAGTTCACCATGGGAGCAAAAGGCACCAGCGATCCAGATATCGGTACGTGTCGAGGCGAAAATCAAAAGCTGCGATAACATTAGAGGCAGACACAACGCCAGCATTGCGCTGTAGGAAACATCGGTGGATGCTGATTCTTTCAGCATTGCGAAATCCTGATGCCCGCTTGCAACATTTTGTAGCCGCAATGCCGCAAACGGCAAAAGCGCTCCGATTGAAGCGGCAAATAGCCACATTACCACACTGATCGAAAGCGCACCGAACCAGTAGCATGGAATCAGCATCAACACAAAGACCACGTTCATAAGCAATCCACCCGATTGCGATTCAAAAAGGCTGCGGAACAGTTGATCGTGGTAACCGCAAAGTGAGTCAGCCAGCACGTTTAATCGCGCCATCAGCAAAACGCCAATCGCAACCGCTGCCGTAAGACTCACCGACGATGAAATACTGAACAGAATCCCTCCCCAAAGGAACAGCAACCCAAAGATTACGGTCGCTATTGCAAGCGACGCAAACTCACTGACTCGTAGCCCCTTGCGAAACACCTCGCGTGCAGCTGAGCCCTGTCCGTCCGCGATATTCTTTGAGATGTAGATAACCAAGGCACGATCAAGCCCGGCTCGCCCTATGACTGCGCCAAAATTTACTATGGTCACAAGCAACAGAAACATTCCAAACTCGTCTTTAGTGATGAATCTCGCCAGCAAGACATTCGCCACAAGAGCCGCGCCTATTCCCGCCACCTTGCTGCCTGTCGCAAAAACACCACCGCGAATTACACGTCGCGAAACAGTTGAGCCAGAATCAAACGACTCTCCCGTCGCCGAAGAAACCCTGGGTTTTGATGCCTCCACTCCCGAAACTCCCTGCCCAAAAGCACACACTTTGAAAATTCTTCACGTAACCCCTTGTCAGTAAATGCAGAGGTTTTCGTCACAGCACAGCTACCCCTCAACACCAAATCTCGTACTATTTGCCATCAATAACCATAAGGAACTTTTTCAATACAACCATCCGATCTCCACATCAATTAAATAATACAAAACGTGGTTCCCCACTCTGTGACATAGTTTGCATAAGATTTTAATAAAAAGCAAAATGAATCATCCCAATTCATCATCTGCCATTCGAGTGCTCTTCCGCCTGACTCGCTTTCTAATGCGCTGCAATGGAAAATCTATGGCGAATATAAAAACGCTGGACAGGGCAATCACAACACAAAGAGCCAGAGTGAAACTGGCGAAGCCCCTGACGGAAAACTCATGAAAAGGGTCCCCAAATAGAAGAAACGATGCCACAAATCCGCATTGATAATGCAACAGGTAAACCGGGAACGAAAAATCCCCAATTGCCTTGTCTACTCTGCGACTAATCTGCAAAATTTCGTCGCCGGTTGAAATCCTGAGTACCAATAACCCGCAAATTATAATATTGATATAGACTCCCAACTCTACCAACAGCCCGATCTTAAGAACCGACAGAATCATCCAGCCCAGACAATTGGCAAGCATTCCAATAAATAACTGCCACGAAGCTATTTTTAGCTGAGAGCACATACGCCTCAATCGCTTCGACTTTGAAGCAAAGTAAACGAATGAGCCCACTGAAAACGGAAGAGATGCTGCTGCCACCGGGAAATATCTCGATTCTGGGTTAAGTCCGGCAACGAAACTCCAGAAGACATACACCAGTGAAAGGACTACCCATAATGTAGTCCTCTTTCGCGTACGAGATACCCCCATGCAAATTATTGCATAAAAGAAAAGTTCAATAGTTAGTGCCCATGCGGGGGGTACCAGTCGCGGATTAACTGTATGTGGTTGCCATGACGGAAACACCATCGTCACATTGGAGAAAAACTCACTGACTGAGCTCGGGGTGTAAATACTTGGATGGAATCTCGTCAAGCTACCCTGACCCTGCCACACCAAAAGTAGGACTGAGACCAACGCGGCGGCCCAATATTGAGGATAAAGCCTGAGGAATCGGTTCACTAAAAATGCTCGTCGACCAGACCACGTGTAGCCATAACTCTCGTGCATAATGAGTGTCATTAGATATCCACTAATTATATAAAACCCAAATACCGCATACCTGCCCAACGGCGCAACGCTCGCAAAAAGATGAAACGCCATCACCATCAAGGCAAGGAATGTTCTTAAAAAACCAAACATCTTCATTCATTTCTAAAAAACTTCTTCAGATGATGGTTCTGCCAACAGAACTAATCGGGAACTCGACGTCTGTGAAGCTTAAAAGCTATAGACCCCGACTTTCCCGCTAACGAACCAAACATCATTCCAACACCTCCTTAAGTAAAGGCATGTGCTCTCCCGCAGTTCAGGCTATGGCGGTTATAACGCCTAATCCCAAAGTAGCCTATAGTGGGTACGTCTCCTGAAAAAAACTCGCGACCCAAAGTGTTTATCATCATTGTGATTAGCCTTTTACGCGGTTTTCCGACCTATTTCGGAGGGATGTGTATCGATCTCGTGTTGCATCCCAGTCCCAGAACGGTATAGAAATCAACTCACTAAATCGCTTGCTGTCTTCCTTTACTGCATCGATGACATAGTCAATTACGCCAGCCTCGGGCGGTGCGGGGCGGGGCCGGGGCCGGGGAGCCAAGATTCGGCGCGCGGTTTCTCGGAGACGAGGTGACAATATCGGGTCGAGCAGAATTCGACAGAGGTTCGAGTTGATAAAAGCTTCCATTGACTTTGGCCACAGGCGATTTCCTTCACCTTCGTTGAATTTCTTTTCGAGATCAAGTAGTCTCGGCGCTGCATCGAACCCAAGGAATCTCCCTAGATCCATAAGCGACTGTTGGCGATCTGCAACGTAATGTTCAAACTGAATGATGCGGATATTTTGCCAGCCAAACTGCTCAACCCACGGATCGATTTGCATCGCATATTGACTGATGCTCAAAAAGCGACAATCCGCCTGAAACGCATGCAGCATCGGTAACTCAGCAGCGCCCTTAGCATACGCATGTTGAAAGTGGCTGATTGTGCGGTCGACTGGATTCCGAACGAGATAAACAATTTTTGTGTTTCCACCCAGCAGCTGCCGTGCTCTTTCTGCCGTGCCCTCATAGAACGGTCTTGCAGTATAGTGGGTTGATGCTTCACCTGAAATATGCCCGTCAGGACAATTCTTAAATAAGCGCATATACCGACGGCGGCCGCGTTTCGTCAGTACAGCTGGATAAAGCAAGTCATGGGGCTCTTTGCGGTTCGGGAGGAAGACCTGTGGCTGAACTTTGAGGTCGTTGTACAGCGTCGTTGTTCCGGACTTCATTGCTCCGATAATCAAGAAATTCGGTAGATGCTCTCGCACGTTGTTTTTTCTCCAGCTCAACCCGTATGCCTGTCAGCCTGCATCTGAACCAATAGCCCCCTGATATTCACGCTTTCAGATTCGCTTCGTTTACCTCTAATATTGCGGCAAACAAGCTCAGCAGAAATAAAAATTACCGAGTTACCTCGGAGTCTTCTTCCTGTATAGACCCAACGTCGTCACGCGGTTCCAGCCATGAACTGAGTTCACGGTCCATTATCATCCCCAGTTTGGCGACATCAGCACGAAAAACATCGGCAAGTTCTCTCCGAAGATTCCGGTCCAGAGGTACTCGCTGAGTCCGTTTACTATTCAGGATACTGAGCCACCCGATAATGCCAAATCCCCTGAGGCGGAGTGCGTGCCTGATTTTGAGCAGTACTGCGCCAAGTCGGCTGCCACTATTCACAGGATTCCCAAGCCACTTAATTCGACGGACTTTATTCTCATTCACTCTGGGAAAACTATCACGACTATCAGATGGCACATCCAGAAAGGAAAGAGTTTCCTCATAGATCCTTCTTGGATCCGTTTTGAAATCGTCAAAGAGTATGACTTTGACCTGGCTCGCCGGAAAAATCTCCAGAAGACGTTCTAACTGTTCCCCGGTCTTGGCGACTTTGGTGTAGGAAAGGCACCTTGCGGGAAACCTTCCGGACACAACTGACCGAGGTAGTCTCTCTCCTCGGGAACGTTCTTCCTGCATCTTTAAGGCGTTCTCCAGTGAGACCTGCTCTTCACACTTACTAAACAATAGCTGAGAGTGTAGCGACGGAACCAGTTCGAGTGGATTACGAACCATCACGATAATTCTGGCCAGTGGATTAAAATGTCGAATCAGTTGCACTGCGACAGATGAATAAAGATACCAAACGGATGCTTCACCGACCGCAATGTGTTTATCTGTGGCACCCCGAAACAAGTCGAGATATATTGATTCATCTTGCACATAGATCGGTCGACTAAGGTCTGTCGCAAAATAATGCGGTTCCTTGACCGGGCTCATAAATACCTGGGGGTGGGTTCCAAGATATTTTGCCAACGCTGTAGTTCCCGCTTTCGGTGCACCAACAATAAAGAAATTTGGCGGCTTCATTTTCAGTTTCCGTCTGAACTAAATAGTGCAAATGCCCCGACTTCATCAAAGCTCGCAACTGAGGTCACGAAAGCTGATATGGATTGTGAGTCGTGTCGTTATCGGTGTAGACTGTGCGGGGCAATGTTGCCCTGCGTCGCTGCCATTCGCCTCGCCTGATCCCTTCGTAGCAGACCCAGCCTGTGCAACCGTACCAGATGAATGACAACACAGACCCGTTCGTAAATAATGAATTATCCACCATGCCGTGCAAAAATCCCATCGCTAGAACACAACAAATTACCGACCAAACCCGCGACTCGGTAGCTTGCACCGTTCTCCAGGCCGTTACCATAACTCCAGAATAATAGAGTAAAAACAATAACATTACAAAGCCACCGTGGACGGCAGTCATGCCGAGGAACCAGTTGTGAGCAGCCTGCCCAAGAAACTTTCCCTCTTTAATCCCGAATACCAATTCCAAGGGATTCTCTCGGAAGTACAACAGGTAGTCGCTCCAGATTTCGAGCCGCCCAGTTGTGACGTCGGCTCCACCACGTCTCTCAATTCTGGCTTGCCAGGCATCAGGAAGTGCATTCACAATCGAGTCGTAGGAAGTCAGTAAAAAAAAGGAGCCGGAAAGAACCAGAGTGAAACAAATAACAATCAAAAGAGGGTTTTTTAAGCTTCGAATAATAAAATATAGGGCAGATCCCCCGATCACAAAGACCAACGCTGCTCGTGCTCCAGTAAAGCCAATCCCAATTGTTAACATAATGGCACTCAAAGTCAGCAGGGCTACATGCCAATAATGAAGACTTCGTAAACCTTTAATGGCGACCGCAATGGCGGCCACCACCGCCGCCATATGGTTTCCAGCGGCTGTTGAAATATTACCAAAACCGAGTCGAACATTCTCTTGTCTCGAACCACTAGTAAACCTCGAAGTTCCTTCCTGCAGCAGGAGGTACATCAACGCTAAGGCTGTAAGAAAAAAAAAGAATGTGATATAACCCGGACGCAACAGCGGCTGCAACTCCTTAATTATCAGGGGCAGAAGACAAATGAACGCAAAATATTTCAGAATGTCCACAACGATAAACACATACGTCATGGTCTCGGTGACCGTAAATAGCGATGCCACAGCAATTAACAGTATTGCAAGCAGGAAAAACATAAAAATTAGTCTCTCGGAGACCAACCGCCAAAACTGTGTTAGCACTAGAGACGGATTCAGGATTGCGAAGGTAAGGAGCATCAGATAAGACAATCCCAGCGAATACGTTGCTCGATCCGCATCTGCAGATTCTCCAACTGCATTCATGTTTGCCCGCTTAAGCTCGTACGGAACGCCGAGGAAAAGCGAAATCGCAATACCCGCAAAAAGCAGCCAAGTGACCGCAGGCATTGCTGGATTGGTGTTTCGTACTTGAATTTTGTGCGTCTCAAAACCAGCCAAATGCATGATGACCCCGGATGCTCAACAGAGGTTAAACGTCCAGCGGACGTGATTTGCATGAATACAGCCCTGCATCAGCGAAGCCGCAGGAAGTATTACAGTTGACTATCAAAAAAGGAACTCACGCTCCATCACGCAATTCAGTTTACGAGTTGTAGCGGAAAGAACGCAATTGGATTTCACCGGAAAACAGACTAGGCTAGTTGCGGGCACTTGCGGGGGGTTCCCAGGTTTTGAACCTTTCGCCACGCAGGGAAAAGATTACACCTATTCCAACCGCATAGAACGCAGTCAATGCCTCCCATCCGGACCGACACATCTTTGTTTTCCGCAAGTAAAGGCTCAGAACCAGAATCATTGCCAGTAAAACCGAAACATAGAGCCCAATCGCCTTGTCGAACGCGAACGCTGCGAGAATTGAGAAAAGTACTGCTCCTAAAAACCAAAAGATAAATAGCCAGCGAAGGAGTCTGTGAGACATGAACTTGTAAAGATCCCAGAGAGTGAGGTGCAGCAATCTTGGTCTCATCAAGCGAAAACAGTTAAAGCATCGACAGGCAATTCGCACCTTTCTGCGGTACTCTTCTTTCGGAGTGGCTGCAGTCCGTTCATAAGCAACTGCATTCTGGGCGCGTACAATCCGGTACCCATCGCAAACGATGCTCATTGACGTAAACATGTCGTCAATGATGTCCGGTGGAATTTCACGAAAGAGAGTTCTTCGAATGGCAAAAATTGAACCATCAGCACCCATCACGGATCCCGTGTCACTTTCCTGCTGTTTAAGGTTTTCTTCGAAACGCCAGTAAAATGAGTTGGTGGTTGCTGTCGCCGATTCGCTTTCGTTTGTGTACTTGAGATGACCTACAACGCAGCCGACCAACGGATTATTGAATCCCTGGAGCAAGCGAGGTATGGCGTTTAACTCGTACTCGACATTAGCATCTGTGAAAATAACGAAAGGATCTTCAATTTGTCGAAGCAAAGAATTCATCCCGACGCTTTTGCCTGTTCTCTTTTCACTGACAAGAAGATTAATCTTATCACCATACGATTGTAGTATGGTTGCCGTATTGTCGCTGCAACCATCAGAATAGGTAAATATGTTGAGTTCAACGTTTTTTGTTGCGAGAAACTCACGTATCTTCAGGAGATTTTCTATTCGAGCGCGAATAGGCTTGGCTTCATTGTAAGCACACAAACAAACAGCACATGAAGATGGAAGTGTGTCCAGCGCCGGTTGAGTTTCGTAAATCCTGCTTAATCTCGAAATCCGCTTCGCGAGTACCAATGACAACGGATAAGTAGTGAATGGATGAACTGCAGCAATACCGAAGATGACCGCAATAGAGAGAAATACGATCGACATAACAGTCTTTTTTCGAGAGATTCGTGTGTTCTAATGGGTTGGTTGCATTCAACCAGACCTTTATCTCGAGACAACACTTGATTGGGGGATGTCAAAACTTTAAAACAATTGACAACGGATTCATCGCATTATGCTAAGTCGAAATTCATCGTTGTTCAGTGAGAATCCGAGGGCAACCAGTAACTGCCTCCCCGAAACAAAAAAAGTTCGAAAACTCCAGAAGATTATGAAGTGACCCAGATTAGTTGAAATTTCATCGCTTTTCTTCAGGCATTGTTGGGCGACTTCAATAACAGAGCTAAACTAATCATGAGAAACTCCTATGGATTCTTAGAGTATGAAACCGTTCACATCACGTTGTTTCATCAGTTAGGAAAACTTCACAAACCTGAGTCTCTCCACAGATTTGAATTAAGAGCTTATTTTAATACTGTAAACTCAAATCAGGAAGTATGGTATCGGAAGTAACGCTTCAGCCTGAGCCATGGCAACTCATAAAACTTCCAACTCAGCTGCGCGATGGTCACCGTTAACGCAACCGTCAGGACGTTTCCCAAGAGATATTGCAGAAGCGGCATTCGAAAGTCGAGCGATGACGACAATTTCTCGACGACCGCACGGCTAGCGTGTAAAACTGGCCAGTGAAACACATAAATCCCGTAGGATAGGGTTCCAAACAGGGTCAGCGCTTTGGATGAAAGAACTCTCATCAGAACTGGAGGCAGCATTTCCGCGAAGACAGCTAACAGCAGGCCCGAGAAGAACGCCGCGAAAAGGGAGTATCCAAAAACCGCAACTTCGAAAGAACCTCGGCTGAGTGTACCAAGTTTGATATAGACGGAAATGATTCCCATCAGTGAACACAGCATGAGGAAAATGGCAATTGAGGGAAGTTTTGATGCCGGGCACTGCCGAACTAGCAAGGCGATACACGCCCCCGCAGCCAGAGTGTCAATACGAGCATACGTAAGATGGCGAATCTCCCAGGCATTAAAACCGTTTTCCATCATCATCCACCGCATTGGAAAACCGAAAAAGACCATCAGCAGACTGACTCGAAACAAGCCCTTTTTAGAAAGAAAGTAGACCACGAATGGCCATACCAGATAGAACTGTTCTTCGATTGCGAGCGACCAAAAGTGCCCAAGCCCCGGCAGTTGGTGCTCACCTCTCGCCTGAATGAAATTCTGAACGTAGAACCACAACCAGGCTTGGTTATCCCAAAGCCGCGTATAGTACTCACCTGCTACGACTTTTTCGATACTCGGAATATGAAATCTGGCAAGAAGCGGCAGAAGCAGGAACAGTCCGATCAGAACGCCAAAATATAAGGGAAGGATTCGCACTGAGCGTCGGGCATAAAAATTCAGAAAAAATCGAGGATGCTGCTTGGTATCAACTAAAATTCCAGTGATCAGAAAACCGGAAAGCACGAAGAACAAATCGACACCGCACCACAGCGGACTAATCAGCATCTCAAGAGCTGGAGTAGCGACCGTCAATTCTGGCGACGGTCTCATATGGAACATCAGCACAAGAATAATCGCTATCCCTCGGATGCCGTCAAATGCAGGAATACGCATTTCCTCGAGAGTCACGTTTTCGACAATGCTCCGTGGAGAATTATTGATGATGCTGGAACCGGACATTGGGACCTTCGTAAGCTCATTCTCAAAATATCATCGAAAGCAGAACCATACAGGCGGTTCACTCAAGGGCTGGCGGTTGTAGGTCAACTAACGCCTCGACAGTCTCGCCTACAAGAACGGGAGCTTCACCAGATCCTATAAAGCAGGAGTCAATAGCTTCCTTCCCGTAATAGCACTGTTCGCACGGTTCGCAGGAGGATGAAGTAGTCCAACCACAATGACCAGTTCCGAACGTAGTAGCTGTCCAGCCGGACTCGGTCTTCGTAGCTGGTATTATTTCGACCAGAAACCTGCCAGAGCCCTGTAAGACCGGGGCGGACGCGAAGGTAAAGGGGGTATTTCTCTTGAAATTTTTTAATTTCGATATCTGTATAGATCGGACGGGGCCCAACCAGACTCATATCTCCGACAACGATATTCCACAACTGTGGCAACTCGTCAAGACTGGTTCGTCTTAGGAAGTGCCCGATCTTAGGAATAATCCGCGGATCGTTCTTGAGTTTCAGATCTTTGCACCATTCCACCAGAGCCTCTGGGTTCGCAGCAAGATGCTGACGCAAAACTTCCTCGGAATTCGTGATCATTGTCCGAATTTTCAGAGCACCAAATTGTCGTCCCCCGCGGCCAATTCGCCCATGATGGCGGTAGAATGCCGGTCCCGGAGATACCACCTTGATCCACAGGGCAATGATTACCAATGCCGGAAGACTGACCATCAGTGCTATGATTGCGATGGAGATGTCCATTACTCGCTTGATCAACCGCTGCACAGGAAATAAAAGGCGATCACGAATGTGTATCCCTGGAAGACCTGCCGCGTCAAATGGTTCCACCCACATCGTGGGCATCATCACGTTGCTGTTCAGGACGACCAAGTTGTGAATCAGACTTCCTTGCGTCAAAACCTCGACGACCTCTGATTCTTTTCTGTCGGCAATAGTGGCAATTACCCAATGACATTTTCGCTGGCGACAGACTGAAACAAGGTCAGAGGTCGTTCCAAGAAACTCGAATGATTCAGACTGCCCGGAAAGCCAGTAATCGTTCGGATTCGAATCAACAATTCCCAGAGGCTTGAGACCCCGCTGAGGCTGTCGTTTCAGAAAATCAAAAACCAACCCGGCCTGTCTCCCGCTGCCCACGATAATCACACTTTCTCCCCACCAGCGGAATCGGGCAAACATTCTCCGGAAAGTAAAGCGAGCCAGGGGAGCAAGAAACAGAGTCAGCGGCAATGCAAGACTGATGGTGAGAACTTCATTTGTTGATACTTCACCCACCAGCCCGTTGAGAGCAATCAGTACAAGGAATGAACCACCAACCGAGGTCAGCTGATTCCGAAGCTCTCGCACCGGATTAATTCCAGAAGCCGGAAAAAGTCCTAGAAAACTGCCCCACATGATGTGACACAGGCACACGGCCGTCAAATTGTTCCAAACCCCCGGCGTGTAGTGCCCGTTGCCAAGGAGCCAGGACGCAGCCAGTGACGAAACGACATAACAGGAACTCAACGCCAAGACATCGCCAATCAGCAATGGTAGAGAAGTCAGGATGACTTGGCGATAACGCGAAAGCTCTCCAGAACTTGCTGTGTCCCGAAGTTCGTGACTGTCACTGCCAGACTCATGACCAGGCACAACTGTCGTAAGAGTTGACATCACTTGAGTGCAAATCAGTGGTCGAATAAGTCGTGACGTTTCTTCCACAAGTCGCTCCTTGCTGAG
>Ga0209284_10005448_pt1 | contig 13171 bp, 20 predicted proteins | sample FRY03_FD_187211 | JGI IMG/M metagenome (GOLD analysis project Ga0209284, IMG submission 187211) | Freshwater microbial communities from Lake Fryxell liftoff mats and glacier meltwater in Antarctica - FRY-03 (SPAdes) (version 2) | ecosystem: Environmental > Aquatic > Freshwater > Ice > Glacier... | reverse complement strand
GGTGGTTCCCGCGACGGCGGTGTCGAGCAACGCGGTGATCGAGGCGTTAACCGTGTCACCCCAAGTGCCGGAAAGTTCCCCGGTTACCGGAAGCGCAAGGCCCAAGAGGGCGGTATTTGCTGTTGCCATTTCGTGTCCTTTACGTTACTTCCGTGTCAATTATCGCCCACGCCGGGGTCTGTGTGTCGTCCGTGATGGCCCAGCTAGGCGCTTGCGCCGCATTCACCGGTGTCCAGTTTGCCGCCTCTGCATCGTCGATCAGAAGCCAATTTACTACTCCGAGGCTGCCCGCAAGACCTGCGCTAAACGCACCCATCAAAGCCACGCTGCGGCTTGCCTCGACGAACCCGACAGCCCCGCCTGCTGCAGCCCCCGTAATGGCTACGTCCTTGCTGTGGCCGACGGTACCCGGCGCGGCAGCTGCGGCCGCGCCTGTAAGAGCCACCGAGACGGTGACTCCGGTGCTGCCTGCCGTACCTACGGCGATGACGCTACCCAGCGTAACTAGCGCGGTAACTCCGCTGGCTGCGCCGGCCGCCGCTACGCCGGTAAGAGACTTGCTGCGGGCTACCCCCGCGGTACCGACTGCGCCGCCCGCCGCCACTCCGGTAAGAGACTTGCTGCGGCTAGTCCCCGCGGTACCGACTGCGCCGGCCGCTGCTGCGCCGGTAAGGGCCACCACGATGCTGGGGGCTGTCGTGCCTGCGGCTCCGGCCGCTGCTGCGCCGGTAAGCGCCTTGCTGCGGGCTACCGCGGGGGTGCCGACTGCGCCGGCCGCTGCTGCGCCGGTAAGCGCCTTGCTGCGGCTAGTCCCCGCGGTACCGACTGCGCCGGCCGCTGCTGCGCCGGTAAGGGCCACCACGATGCTGGGGGCTGTCGTGCCTGCGGCTCCGGCCGCGGCTACTCCCGCAGCCTCTAGCGTTCCGCCCCAGCCATTATCACCCCATGCGTCATTGCCCCAGCCGAGCGACATGGCTGCCTTTTACGTTGTTGCCAATCGCAGCAGTGCCGTGGTGGTCGCGTTTGTTGGCATCGTCAGTGTGAACGTACCTGCGGTTACCGTCTGTGAGCCAAAGGTGTGTACGCTGACAGCCGTGTTTCCTTGCGTACTGTTGTAGATCAGTACGGAGTCGAAGGCCGTGGCCAGCGTCACCGACGTGTACGACAGCGACGCCGATGGCGTCCAGTACGCGGTGCCCGCAGTTGCCGATGCGTTGGTGCTGGCCGGGTCCACTGCGTTGGTTACGGCAATGCCGCCGGCCGCGTAGCCTGCACCAGAAACCTCCCCCGAGGCTGAGTACGCAGCGGTGGAGGCATTGACTGTTGCCGACGCAAGAAACAACGCTGCTTTGAACGTGTCCTTAGTGGGCACGGTCAGACTGCCTCTTGACGCCAGCGTAACAGCGCCGAACTGATGCCCACCTACCAGCAGTTTCTCAAGAAAGCTGGTGCACATTGCTTGCGTGTTAGCCATGATATTTCCCCTTACGCGAACAGAGCCGCAGTAACTTCGGCAGGCGCGCCTATTTTTAGGTGTACGTGTGCAGAACGATGGACAAGCTCCCCGGCGAGCCAGTATTCTACCCAGGTGGTGTGCTCGTGGGCATTATCGACGAAACCCTCGCGCTTTTCAAGCGTGGCGGCGTCCATATCACCTTTGGTCGTATTAATGAGCATGTCAATTTCCTCAAACAGAGCGTATTAGGGCACTGGCCGCGGTGTTTGCCGGGAGTGCGATGGTAAAGGTGCTGGCGTTGCTGGTCTTGTCCGCGCCAAAATCTATGATGGCCACAGACCGATCAGCCTTGCTGTTGTTGTACACGAGCGCGCCGCGCGCGACAATGCTCGACCCTGCCCATGCGGGGTTGTCGAAGCTCACGTACGCCGTACTGCCGGAATACGCAACGGTAACATTCGTTAGGGTTAACCCGCCTGCGGCATACCCTACCCCCACAACTTCTTCGGCGGGCGAGTAAACCAGCGTACTAAGCGGTAGCGATGCCGCGGCCGTGTACAGCGCTATCTTCAGCGTGTCCGCGGGTAGGTCATGGATCGCTTGATACAGCTCTGCCTTGAAGCTGTCTGTTTGGCCTTGAGTAATCATCATCGCACCGGAATTCTGAGTTGACCGTCACGATAGGCGTCTGCCCGCTGCTTGCCGTCGCCCAGGTTCTTGAGCAGGGAAATGGATTCACTGTACATTGTCTGATATAGGGCGACCAAATCGGCTTCGCCTTTCATGTAGCGGATGGCCTCCACGAGCGTGCCATTAAGCAGCGCGGAATCGAAGTGCTCACCCAGCCACGTAGTCCCTGCAGTCACAATCGACTCGGGATAGTAGTAGTAGTGCAGCTCGGCGGTGTACGTCAAATCCGGCGTTGGCCCCATTATCAGCGTCAGCTCTGTGGCAACCACCACGCCAGCTACCGACGGCCCAAAGATCGCGTAGTATTTAGGAAGCCCTACGCTTTTCGAGTTCGGGTACGCTTCCCGAATAAAGTTCACGTCCTTATTCAGCAAGAAGGTGTATTTCTCGGTAGCCAAGCCGTAGTCTTCGACTACCGCCAACGAGTACGTGGACAAGTAGTCCGGCGGGCACGCAAGGTACTTGTTGTTGGCGTTGATCGTGCCTGTCATGTTCTTGCGCAGACTGGCAAGCTGCACCGTGTTGTAAATCTTCTGCTCCGCCTGCCTAATCATGGTATCCATGTCAGGCCGCGCCACGGTGTTTACAAAGGTGTTCTCGCAGTAATCAGAGACTGCGGTGACAAGCTCGTCGTAGGTCATGGTTACGCCATGGGTCCGCGGGCCATCACGCCGCGTTCTGCTGCGCCGATGCCGCGTATCTTGATGCCGCTGGTCTTGGCCTTAGCATCGCCCGTCGTCGTGCTGATGTTGCCGACGCTCATGCTGCGGGCGGACAGTCTGCCGAGATTTGGCTCCTTGCCGGGGTTTTTTTCCATGCCGACGGCTTTACCGCTCATGGTGTGCGGCTTGGCGTAGACGGCGGCGTCGCCAATCTCTTTGCCTTTGAACTTTTTACTGAACGTAGCCATACTAGCCCCCCTTCTTTTGTGCAGCTACCTTGGCCATGTTGCGGCCCATTGCCAACATCTGCTCGTTGGTCTTGCCGCCCTTGGTGCCGCCTGACGGCTTGCCGCCACTTTGAACGGGCGCTGTCTTGTCCGCTTGCTTTTTCATATCGAATCCTACGTTGTACTTACCACTACTGTACCCATAACCGCAGTGGACACCAAGTTGTTTGGTGTCAGCGCTGTGTCGAACTGCCTCGCCCCGCCGATGGGGTTCCAGCCCCACTGAAAAACACGACTGCCTTCGCCAAGAGCTCCATTCGCCAGTTGGCCTGACTGGTAGTACGACTGGTCCGGCCGGGGGTTTCGTACCGCCTGCGGGTCGGAAATAGGGTACATGCCCAGCAGCAGCTGCGGCTGGTCGGGGTCCCAGCATGTCGGGCATACCATGATGTTAACGGTCTTGGTCTTAATGACCAAGTTCTTTAGCGCCTTCAGCTTGTACCGCTGACCGCAGCGATCACATTCAGCGATGCTGTGCTTGGCTGAGGAGAACTGGTTAGCCATCTGCTAGCCGATAAACATCTGCCGCGGGACAAACCGCACGCTGGCTTTTTCGCGGTCCTCGTCGCTGGCCATCTGCCAAGCCTCATCATACTGCGCCTTCAAAATCGGCAGACGATCCATGCCGCCAGGAACCTTGAGCGCCAGATAGTATGCCAGACCGGCAACCATACATGGCAGGAACCGAAAAGGCATGTCCATCGTGTTCACGCCCTCGCCAGCGTCTTGAATGCGTCGCAGCCGCCAGTACACAAGCGTGTACGCCTGCGCGCTGTCGGGGACCGGCCAGAGGGTGAACTGCGGGGTATTGAGCCGTTCGATCCAGATTTGGATGGGGCGGGCCTGCGTCTGCTTGTTCGGGATGGTGGAGTACGTCGATACGCTGATCCGCGTAATAGTCAGGTCCGTTTGCGTGGCCGCGCTTCCTATTCCCGTACGAACGACATGTTCCAACAGGTCGACGGTATCTTCCGGCAGCGCGTACGTGGCCTGCCCCGGGACCAGCGAAACGGAGCCCTGCTCCATCGTGAACATGTTTATGCCGCGGTTTGCCCAGTCTGCAAACAGCAGGTTCAGCGACCGGCGAGCCGTGCGAAGGTCATAGCCCGTTCGCATCTCCGAACCTGCGCGTTCAAACGCTTCCTCACACACCTCGGTGAGGTCCATATTGAACGCAGCCACGCCTGAAGTGGTCATTACCGCATCGTCCCGCGAGTCTTGCCGCGTTGTGCCAAGCCGTCGCCGCGCGACGTTACAGCGCCGCCCTTGGCGTACTTGGCAACTTTACCGCCGTGTTTCATTCCGGCTTCGGCGGCGTCTTTGAAGTTGGCTCGGTTTTTGATTGCGCGTACCGCGGCCGCCGGCAGACTGGCTTTCGCGCGGTCAACCGCGGCTGGAGCGCGGCTGGCCATACGTCCCATGGCTGCCTCGCCCGCAAGCGGGCCCATGCCCGGAACCATAGCTAGTGCCATCATGAGGTTGGCCGCGTTGTCGCCCGTTTCCGACCCCGTTCGGTAGCTGCTTGTCTCTTCGCCGTCCGCTGTTGGTGTCGGGCCCGCGCCGGGCTTTCCGCCTGTCGGTATCTGTGCCAGCATCTCTTCGGTGGTCAGCGCCGCAGGTTTGCCGCGCCCCCGGCCTTCGTTGCTGTAGTCGGCCGCAGGTTTGACGCGCCCCCGGCCTTCGTTGCTGTAGTCGGCCGCAGGTTTGACGCGCCCCCGGCCTTCGTTGTTGTAGTCGGCCGCAGGGGCCGCGCGGGTTCCGCGACGGGTAAGCCCTTTCTGCGCGTTCAGGTAGTCGCGCAGGTTGTCAAACCCCGACTCCGCCAGCTGTTTTTTTGTGACGGTCGCTGTCTTTGCTTTGGTTGCCGCCGGAACGTCAGCATCGCGGGCGTTGTCGTCAACAAACTTTCGTGCGCGCGCACGAGTGTCATCATCGATGTTGGGGTTCTGTGCCATGTTGGGCTCCTTAGCAGATTTTGCCGCGAGTCTTGCCCCTGGCCTCGATGCCGCCACCTTTGGCGTACTTGGCCATGCCCATCTGCTTCTTGTCGAAGGCATCCTCTTTTTTGGAGCCCTCCTTGCCTTTGCCCTTGACTTCCACGTCTTTGCCTGATTTTTCAAACTTGGCAAACGGATTAACGCCTTTTTTAGCCATACCACCACCTCTTGAAAGTTTTAACACCGTACCCGAACCGCCCTTGTGCTCTTGAGCATCGTGCTCTCGAAAAGCCTTTTTGATGAGCGCCTTGTCTTGAGCCTTATCTGTTTTTGCAGATTCCATGTTTGCTCCTTAGCACTTCCACCGCGCCAGCGACGCGGCCTTGCGCGTAGGCCGGCCCTTCTCGTCTTTCATCGGTCCCGGCATGCCAGACATCCGTGCGCAAAAAGAGTTCTTGCGTGCGCCGCCTGCTGGCTGTGGTGCCTTGAGGTTGCTGCCTGTTGCTACGTTGTACTTGGCGCGGCCCTTGGCCGTAAGCCCTGCGCCCTTGGAGGTAGCGAGCTTTTCGCCGCGCCCGACGGACAGCTTGGGGGCTGCTTTAGCCATAGAATGCCACCGCAGAAGCACTTGCTGAACACGTTACTATTAGGCTGGTGCTGCACAGGACTCCCTCACCAGGGAGCAGCATATGCACTGGACCAGCTGCGGTCGCCGTGTACACAAACAGCGTTGTGCCCCCGTCCAACACCGTGACAGTGGCAGCAGCAGCTGCGCTGATACTGAGCGCCTTCAGTCGAACGCGCCCCGCATACACCGTGGTGGCTGTACTAGCCGGGCAAGTCGCCGGGCGTACGTCAGTCTGTTGCATATCAGTACCCCGAGTTTTTTACACAGAAGCGATAGCCGTGCCTGCAGGAGAAATCCAGTTTGTGCCATCACCCACGGCAACGCACGGTGCGCCCGCCAGCCCATTGGACACGTAGATGATCTGCCCCGCGGGCTTGGTCGCCAGTGCGTTGGCCGAAGTAACGGTGTAGGTGGGGAGAGTGGCGGTGCCGGTAATAGCGCCGACAAAACCATTGGTGGATGTCACCGGGCCGCTAAAAGTCGTTGAGGACATGATGTGTTCCTACTTTAAGGTCATGCAATTGGTAGGTTCATCTGCCGGGGCAGTTTGCATAACCGAGTGGGCCCGGATACCTGTTTATACCACGGCCGGCGGCAAAAAACAACAGGCGCAAAAAAGGCCCCGAAGGGCCTTTTTAGTAAGGGTAAACCCTTACTTTTACGCCGAACCGGGCGATCCGAAGATGCCCAAACTGTCCGAGACGCCGAACGAGTACCGTTCGCGCGCTTTGTAGCGCACGTTGCCGGTATCGAAGTCACCATCCATTTTGGTGTCCAGGGCCGTACGCACAAAGTGCTTCAGGCCGTTAGGTACATCCGTCATCAGGAACCACGCATTGGTGTCCGTCAGATAGTGGTTGATGCAGTAGCCATCGGGGATAGAACCGTTGTTCTTGATCGCGTTGATGTCGTTGTCTGCAGTGCCAACGCGGAGGTTGGTTTCCAGCAAACGAGTAGCAACGAACTGCAGAGCCGGCGGGATCACCAGTTTCTTCGGCTTGGCCGCAATCAGAAGTCCGCGCTCGTCGGTCCACGCGGCGATCTGAATCACTGCGTTTTCCAAAGAGGTTTCATTCAGGTCAGCACTCGTCGCTGGGCGGTTGCTGTTGGTGCCACCAGAAACAAGCGGGTGGGCTGTCGAACACAGAACCACGCCATCACCGTAGGTAGGGTTGCCCGAACCAGTGAAAGCGGTGTTCAGGATCGCGGCAGCCTTGACCTGCTTGGTGTACGCCATTGCCCGGGCCAGACCCTTGGTGTAACGGGCGCTCAGAGCGTCATACAGGTTGTCCTCGACCGCTTCTTCCGTGATGGAGAAGCCCATTGCGATGGTCTCGTGGTTGTAACGAGCCGTCCACGCCTCCTGCGCATTGTCATAGGCGATGGATTGGCCCTCGTTCTTGACAGGTGCAGCGGAGAAGCCAGACAGTTTCGTCTCTTCCTCGAAAGATCGCTCGGAACTCTCGGTCTCGTAGATTTCCTTGTGCTCTTCGCCGTAGCGGGCGTACTCCAGGCCGAACAGCGCGTTCAGGCCGGGGAGCAGTTCTTTGAGTAGTTGTGCGCGTGAGATTGCCATGATTTAGCTCCTTAGATGCCGACGGCGTTGCTGTAGGAATGCTGACCCGGATTGAACTTCACGAGGATGTCCGTATACGCGTCACCGACCACAGAGAAACCCACCATGTTGACGAAACCGACGACGCGGAAGGCAGCAGCAGCGGTTTGGCTGGTGGTGCTGACAGCGGAGGTGGAGTTGCCATTCTGGGTGGAGCCCGTACTGCCGCTTTGGGCGGCGGCGAAAAACACGTTTTGGCCGAGAGCGGTTTGGGCCAGAGAGCCGTCTGCCTGCACTTGGAAAACGCAACGGTCATCGTCAATGACATACGCCATCACGACACCCGTGGTGCCAGAAGGGTAGTATTGACCGAAGATCGTCTGACCTTGTGCATTCACGTACTGGCAGCCAACGAAAACGCCGACAGTGCCTGCAGGGAATGCATTGGTGGAGCCGTCCGCGCCCGTGGCGGTCACGACGTTCAGGTAACCCGCGGCGTTCGTTGCAACAACCTGTCCGAAGAAGATGTTGCTGGCGTAGCCGGCGGGATCGATGAGAAAGGATCGGGTGCTGCCGGCATACGGCAGCCCGCCCAACTCGTTTACGGCTTTTAGGCCATAGGGGGTAGCACTTGAGGACATGAGGTACTCCTAGAACTTACAGGTTTTTTCCAAAGCTGACGGTGCTCTTTCTGTCACTGAACAACGGCATCCTCGGGTCGTTTTCGCGCATGAAGTTGTTGTCTACCGAAGACATCTGCGATGCAGCGCTCTTCTGGTAATACTCGTCACGACTACGCGCTTTGGCACTTGACATTTTGCAAAGCATAAGCCCGCCTATTTCCACATTTCCTCCGGCTGAAGTACCAAAAAGCATTAGCTCTGGGTGATCCTCAGCCTTAACGGGCGTCCAGCCTTCGCGTAGCTTCAGAGATACGTTGGTCGGCATGGCCTGCCCCAGGACATGGGTGGCAATCCAGCGGTACGCGACACCCGGCTCGGGTGTTGGGTCGGGCAGATTGTTAGGCGGTACGTACACTTCACGAACTTCTTTTTCGCGGGACACGAGGTCACGGGGGGTGCGGGTTTCAGCCATTTCAAGATTCCAGTTTAGCCACTTGCGCAGCATATTGTTGTGGGGTTAGTCCAAACTTTTTTGCAATTGCCAAGGCAGATTGGGTCAGTTGAACACGCCGTACTCCCGACGAACGACTCGCAGGAGCAACAACGGAAGCTGGTCGTCTGGCAGCGTTGTTTGCCGTTTTTTCGTTGCCGAACACTTCGGGAAAGGTTGACTGCATGCGCGCGTCAATTCTCTCAAAATAATCAGAACTTTGCGGGTCTACACCCGAATTTACTAGTTTTTGATGCAGCCCTAGTGCGAAGCTGGTAACTTCTTCAAACCCGTCAGAACCGAACCACTGGTTTTTTGCCTGCCAGCGCAGAGATTGCTCGTCCGGTTCTGCTGATTTGTTTGCGTATTGCCGCGTTTGTACAGCATCCGAGGTAACTTGTAAAGGGGTCGGACGATAATTCTTTGCTGTTTCGAGCCGCATCTTCGCGTCAGTGAACGCTTCCTGCGCTTCAATGATGGCGTCGGTATCGAATGCTTCCTGCGCAGTCTTGTATCGCTGCCGGGCGTTGGCCAGCTCTTGCTCGGCCGCGCCCTTGGCGTGGGCGGCCATGTTCTGGTTGCCGTTGTCGGCGTACTTCTTCAGGTTCTGGTTCTCTTCCAGCAGTTTTTGCGTGAAGTTTTCCAGTTCCTGCTTCTCCCGCATGGTGGTCTCTTTGGCGCGGCGCTCGTCATGGCGCGCGTGCGTGAGTTCCTTGATGCGGGTACGCACATTGGCCGAGTACGACTCGATTTCAGCGTCGGAAGGGTCTTGGACGGCCTTGGTGAGGGGCTGCCGGCCCTTATCCGGCTCTGGCGTGTCATCAATAACGTCAATATCAAACTCGTCGGCCTTGCTCGTTTTCTTGGCTTCGATCTCGTCCGGAAACTCAAATTCTTCCATTTCTTGCTCCTTAAACGCGTGTAATACCACGGGGGTCTTCGACCACAGCGTCGATTTGGTCGTCGTTCAACAACCGGAATTCTTTGCCATGAATCTTGAATCGCGTACCTGAGTAAGTACGAACCAGCACAAAATCACCTGCCTTGCACCATGCGCCCGTCGGGAATTTTGTGCTGTCTGAATACGCATCTGGACCTAGTTTCACAACAAACAGCACCGTTGTGGCGGCCTCTTCGCTCTTCATGTACGCGTCAGCTTTCAGGAGCGCCGACCCGTCAAAAGTCTCTGCTGTTTCGGGGACTACACACAACAGCTTCCACCCGGTAGGGTTGGGCATGGCAGTGGCGCGCGGCTCCGTACTCTCTTGCATTGCTACGCCCGGCGGCAAAAGCAGCCCCTCCATCGGTACCAACAACAAATTACTCATCTTGCTTCTCCAGTTTTTCAAGCAGGTCTATAACATAACGCTCTGCGATGGCTAGGCCCTGAATCACCCCGCAAAGTTTTCGGTACTCTTCTATGGTGGCGCAGCCGCCACCCGCGCAGTCGTCTGCGTAGTTGTTCATATCCGTGCGTATTTGTGTGCGCAATACGCTGGCGAATTTATGGATCATGTCTGTTCCGTGGGTTTCTGTTTATCGGCGGTAGCTTTGTGCTTGGCAATATCGACCCCCATCTGCACGCCAGCCTGGGTCTGCTGCGCATTCATCTTTCCTTGCTCGGCCTGCCGTTCGCCCTGCATGCGCTCTTTTTCTAGCTCCAGCTTGGCCAGTGACAGCGCTGTATCCGTTCCTATTTTTTGGATTTGCTTTTCGGCAATCTGCGCTTTCAGCTGCAGCTCCTGCTGCTTGTTCTGAGCTTGCGCTTGGGCCTGCTGGGCCTTGATCTGCACTTCCTGCTGCTGTATCTGCAGGGCCTGCTGCTTAATTTGCAGCTCTTGCTGTTGCATCTGCACCACAGGGTCTTGCTGTTGCTGCTGAGCCTGCTGCTGCGCCGCCTGCGCTTGGTTCTGCTGTAGCGTCTGCTGCGCCGCCTGCGCCATCATGCCCGACAGCGCCAGCTCCACTTGTGGGGGCAGCTTCTCGTCTTCTGGGGGCAGTGGCATACCCAACTGCTGCTCGATCTGTGCCCGGTAGGCATACCCTACGTGCTCGGCAACGTGCGCTGTCAGGGCGGCCTGAATCTGCCCCGCCTTGGGGTTCTGGCCAATCAGCTGCATCACCGTCGGGTCTTGCATCATGGCCATGTGCACGGCGATGTGCGCTTGGTGGTCCTGATAGAAAAACGCCTTGCTTGGCTCTAGCCGCAGCAGCGCCATGTTTTCCGAAACGGGGTCTTTCGGTTTCTGGTCTTCCGGCAGCGGCACCAGCTTGTCGGCATTCTTTACACCCATAACTTCGAGCATGGCCCGGTGCAGCTGGGGCATGTCGTAGATGTCTGGGGCCATCTGTGCCATCTGCAGCACCGCTTGGTACTGCACCACGCGCTGGCTCAGGGTTGCCGCGTTGGGGTCGCTCACGGGCAGGATGTCCACGTCTTCGTAGTCGGTGCGCTTGGCCTGCGGCCCGCCCACGTCCGGCTCAAACGTATAGTCCGGCTCCGTGTAGTCCCGGATGATGCCCGCTAGCAGCTGGAGCTCCTGCTTGAAGCTGAAGTGCACGCGCGCCTGCACCGCCGTCATGATCTTCAGCTGGCGCTCCAGCAGCGCCAGCGTGGTGCCGACGGGCGCGTTGGCCGACATCTCTCCCACGTTCATGTCCGCGGTCGAGGCGAAACGGCGGCCCTCGTCTACGATGTTCTGCAGCAGCGAGTACAGAACCGCCGACGGCTCCTTGTAGGGCAGCGGCAGGATGCTGTCGCGCAGCGTACCTGAACCGATGTCTACATCGCGGAACTCTCCGGGGGCAATCGGTGTGTCATCACCCTTAATGCGAAGTCCTCGGGATTTAAGTCCTCCCGGTAAATTAGACAGCGTGCCAGCGTCAACCAGCTGTCGCATGATGCTGGTGGCAGACTTGGCAAAACCACCGATGAGGTGGAAGAGGCCGAAGCCGTAAGCACCAAAGCCGGGAATGTACTGGTAGTGTACAAAATGCTGCCGTTTAAGTTGCAGGGCATCGTTTTCCTCCCAGTTGCGGCGAATCGCCAGCACGTCGTTGGTGCCTTTGATGTAAGTTACCACATACGGCAGCGCTATGCCCGTTTCTTCGCCGTCGGCGTCGGTGTCTTCATGTCCCGGCATGTCCATGTCCACATGGCTCTCGGCGATGATGTACCGGTCGTCGTTGATGTCGCTAAAGCCCGTCTCTTTGTCCTTGGCCTGCTGAATCTCGTCTGACACCTTGGGCGGGTCCGGCAGATCAAAATCCCGGTAGAACCCCGCTTTTTGCAGTTTGCGCAGCTCGTTCTTCGTCTTTCGCATCAGGTGTGTTACGCGGTAGCACATGGACATGTCTGACGTGCCATACGGAATCAGCATATCTTCTGCCGGAACGAAGATCGACACCTGCCGGCCCAGGCTCGGGTCGTAGTAGACCTTCTTGAACGATGAGCCGGCAGCTGGCAGCGACCACATCATTCGCTCGTGCTCCGGGCGAAACTCCTTCATCACCTCGGTTAGCTGATAGTTCATGTCAGTCTCGACGCGCGCCGCCGACTGCTTCTTCTCCGGCGTTTCCTTGCCGATAATTTTGGTACGCACCGGGCCCGCGGCCGGGAACGTCTCCGTCACGGTCTCCGACTGGAACCGCACCACGGCCTCCGTAATCATGGGATGGAACACGCCGCACGCGCCGGACCACGGCTCTGTGCGCTCCTCGATCTGCAGCCCCAGCAACTTCAAACCGTCGGTGTAAGCCTTCTCCCACTCCTTGCGGGACGCCTTGTCGTTGTCGATGTCCGCATCGAGGTCCGACAGCATACTGGACATGTCCCCCTCATCCATCTCTTCGGCCAAGTTGGCGTTGAAATCTTCGGGGGTGTCGTCTACGATTTCCAGCACATCTTCAGGATTTCCTAGATCAATCTCGATGGCCGTAAGGCCCGTGTCATCCGCGGCGTCCGCGCCTGTAGGGGCTTGGTAGAAAGATTTGTCAATGTTCGTGGCCATAGCGGTCCTTAATAATAGGCAGCGGTGCGCCGGCGGTACTCAACCGGCGGGTCCTTTTGGTCGGATTGTAGGCGGATCAACCCGCCGGCACGAAAGCGCATCAGGGCTTGGCTGCAGCAGTCAACATTTTCATCGTGCTCCCCGTTTGGGAACTCAGCGATCTCGTCGATGACGGCGTGCGCCCAGCGCCTGTCGGGGGCCCACACCATGCCGGAGGCAAACATGTCGGCTACGGAGTTGATCCGCGCGCGCTTGTCGGCTCCGCGGCTGGGCGTGTACTCGTCCACAGGGATTCCGATTTTTCGGAGCTCCTGGATCAGTGGTGCGCCGGCAGCCTTCTTCTCGATGATGACCATATCCGGCTTCCACTCCTTGTAATACTCCAGCGCGAACTGCTTGAGCTCAGGAAACTCCTTGCGCCCGGTCCATGCATCGAGCAAGATGAGCTGGTCCTGCTCCTGCTCCGGGTTGTACCAAATGCCCCACGTCTGTACTCCGCTGGGGTCGGCCGAATCGTGCTTCCCGTGGGCGGTATCCCAGCTCTGCAGTATCAAGGTGCAGGGCGGGGGGTCTTTTTTCTCCCATATCCGCCACCATTCGCGTTTTATGAGGGCCCCTTCCTCGCTGGTGGGCTCCTGCATGTACTGCGCGGCCCAAAACTGCGGAAACATGCCTGCTTTCTTGGCCAAAAGCTGGTCAACTGGCCACTGCTCAGGCCACAGCGACTTCCCGGAGGGCATTATGGCGGGGAAACGCACCTCGTGCCACGGCAAACTCTCCGGGTTATTCTCTGCCCACGCCAGCGCACGGCCTATAGGGTCCTTCTTGCCCCA
>Ga0209284_10005447_pt1 | contig 13176 bp, 15 predicted proteins | sample FRY03_FD_187211 | JGI IMG/M metagenome (GOLD analysis project Ga0209284, IMG submission 187211) | Freshwater microbial communities from Lake Fryxell liftoff mats and glacier meltwater in Antarctica - FRY-03 (SPAdes) (version 2) | ecosystem: Environmental > Aquatic > Freshwater > Ice > Glacier... | reverse complement strand
AAAGCAGTATAAGATGAATAGTGGTCAGATGGAGCAGCAAGTCAGACGTCATATGGATGGTGCAAAGTCGGAAGATAGAGCTAATCTCTATAAAGAAATTTACAGTAAAAAGGAATAGGACATGAACATGAAGCAGGGAACGTGTAAAAAGAGTGATTCTTCATCAAAAATGATGAAGGAAGGGATTTCAAAAGCTATGAAAAGTGCTGATAAAAAGAAGCCAGTGGCCATGAAAAGTGCTGACAATAAAGCAGCAAAGGGGAAGAAGAAATGAGAATAGCATTTATAGCAGCAAAAGAAGCAGTTACTCGCGTTGTTGATAGAGTTTTTGACTTAGTTGGAGACGATATTGACAAAGAGCTTGTATCTGAAATTAGAGATTTGGCTAGAAAGCTTAACAAAAGAGCTGACGAAGAAGAGAAGCGATTAGCATAGAAAAGTCTTTAGTAGCTATTATGAGCAGTCTGACTACTCATAATAGTTCAAGTATCATTTAACAATTAAGGAATCACAATGGCTAAAGTTTATCAGCTTCCAACTTCGGTCCCTGGGACTGTTGAAGTTTTCCCGAATCAAAAGTATGCGATTTTTGGCGATAGCCTTGCTACAGTAACGACTGCTGGCTATCTTAATGAAGCATCACTCGACACTTTCCCTGTCTCTGCAAGTGACATTATTTCTGCTTTCTATGACTACGATAAGAACACCGGGGCCGGCTCTTACGCAGTATTCACTGTAGCAATAAGCAATCTTGGTGTAATTACTCTGTCTGCATGGGCTAATCCCGGTGAAGTTGTTCTTCCTGTTTCTATTGGCGATTTCGCTGTATTTGCAGATACAGAGGGAACTCTGAAGAGCGTAACGAAAGCCAATGGCACTGAAGCAACTAACGCTGTTACTGCTAGCGGACTAGTTGGAGTTATCACGACTTCTGCTTTGACAACTGCAGCGGCAGGTAGCTATGAGATTACGTGGACCAATACCCTTATCGCAGCGACAAGTTCTATTCAGTTAACGCTGATGGGCGGAACAAATACAATGAAGAACGTGCAATTACAAGTTGTTCCCGGCGCTGGTTCAGCAGTAGTGACTATTTATAACCTTTCTGCAGCTTCTGCTCTAGACGGAACGATAATCTTAGCATATACTGTTCTATAGTAAGACACGACGTGTTGTTTGAGAGTCTCCGGAATCTCCGTATCTTGCACTCCGGCCTCTAGAGAATCCCAAAAAAACCCTGTTACTAATCACTCCAGGGGGAGTTTCTCTAGGGGTTTTACTATTTTAAAAGCCAAATACTCCAATCTCTCATCTCTCTCTATAGAAATCAAACTCTATTGCCGATACATAATCTCTCTGCTACTCTCTAAATGTGTACATGCACAGCAATTGTTAAACGAGACTCATGCGTAATTGAGGTTTTTGTAGCGTGACGGCGTAATAGTTCGGACACCTAGCCGTTTTAGGGATTTACCGTGGCGGGGTTAATAGCTTAGAGGGAAATTATGGATAATGTGATGTCAGAGAATGAAAATTTTAATACTAATCAAGGTAGCGTTGAGCAGCCTGCGAAGCCTCAAGAAAGGACTTTTAGACAGTCTGACCTGAACGAAATCGTTGGTCGCGCAAAGCATGAAGCTGTAGAGAGTTATAAGCGTCAAAACGCAAACGTATCTCATCAAAGTGGAATGTCTGAAGACGAAGTGCGAAGACTGACTAGCGAAGAAGTTTCTCGTCAGAGAGACAAGTGGCAAGCAGAGCAGCAGGAAGCCGCAAATGCAGCCACGGTTCAACGCATTGTTAGTGCGTATCAGTCGAAAATAGCAGGCATCAATGAAAAGTATTCTGACTACAACGAAGTTTCTGAAGGTTTGAACATGGGTGTTTACCCAAACGTTGTTCAGATGCTGGCAGAAAACGTTGATAATGCTGATGACGTTCTTTATGAGCTCTCTAAAAATAGAAGCAAGTTAAATCAATTACAGTCGACTTACGAAAGAAGTCCGAAAGATGCTGTATACGATTTGCAAAGACTAGCTAAATCTATCAAAGAGAACACGAAAGTTATGTCTTCAAAGCAAGCAGCTACACCGTTATCTCAGCAAAGACCTTCTAGCCCTGGCGTTGGCTCTCCTGTTTCTTCCATGTCGGCTTTGAAATCAAAGTACCGCGGTTAGATGCGGGGAGCTCTTGATAATCGAACATAACGAGGAACTTTAAAATGGCTGTTTATCCAAGTAATATCTTACAGCAAGTACAGACGTACCAACGTTCTGGCTTGGCCCTTCTGCAAAACATGTGTTGCCACATCTCAACGGCTAACACAAAGTTTAAAGATTTTGACAAGATTCAAGCTAATCTTGGCTCGAGTGTAACTTTCGACTTACCACCTCGCGCCACAACATCTGCTGGTTTGGTTGCTTCTTGGCAAGCTGCTACACAACGTGTACAAACACTAACTTGCGATCAAGCTAACAATGCTGCATTCAGCGTCACATCTCAAGAAAGAATCTTCAATCTTGAAAAAGGCGAAGAAGATTACATGAAGGTGTTCGGTAAGTCCTTTATCGCTGAGCTTGCTGCACAAGTAGAAGGCAACGTGGCTAAAAACTGGGTCTCCGGTGTTCGTAGTCAGCTAGATGATTCAGTAAACACAGCTTCCGGCCCATATCGCTTCTACGGAAACGGCTCCACAGCTTTGTCTTCGTATCAGCAATTAGCTCAGTCCATTATGTTTTTCAAGAACTATGGCGCTGTTCACGACGGAATTAAAGTGTATCTTCCTGATACAGTAGTACCTGGCATTGTAGGAAGTGGACTGAATCAGTTCGCACCAATTCGTAACGATGCAATCGCCAACTCTTGGGATATTGGTGATTTTGGAACTCCTCCGGTCAATTACTATAGATCTAATCTGATGCCTCTTCACGTTTCCGGTAACACAGGTGTAGACCAAAATACATTAACTGTTGTTTCGACAAACGATCCTACTGGTAAGAACATCACACAAATCACTGTAAGCGGTGCTACAAATAGTGACTCGAATGCTGTTTTCTCCGGAGATTTGTTCCAGTTCCAAGACGGTGTATCTAGCCAGCCCAACATGCGTTATTTGACTTTCATCGGTCATTTCCCGAGCGCTAACCCGGTTCAGTTTCGCGCTACTGCTGACTCTGCTGCTGATGCTAGTGGTAACGTTGTTCTGAATATCTTCCCAGCTTTAAACTCAGCCGGCGGACAGAATCAAAACATGAACAACCCTATTGCTGCAGGAATGCAAATCAAAGGTCTAGTGTCGCATCGTGCAGGCGGAATATCAGGCGGAGATGCTATGTACTTAGCTATGCCAAGACTTCCAGAGCAAGACCCGTATGCCACTTCTAGTGAGTACGATGACAGCACCGGTGTGTCTATGCGTATGACCTATGGTTCGGTATTTGGACAAAATCAGTCTGGTATCATTTATGATGAAACGCATGGTTCGTTGATAATTCCGGAGTACGCCATGAGAATGATCATTCCTCTTAGTCAGGGTTAATGACTCTCGCATGATCTTGTTGTAGAATATACAATCTACAACAAAATCATTGAGATTAAAATGCCTTGCGATATTGCTGTAAATGATTGCATCATATGCGGAAAAGATAAGAGGGAGGGTTCTTGGCCAGAGCGCCATGCCAGGTGCAGGTCTTGCTTCTCGGAGCAGACTAAGGCAAACAGACTGAAAAGAATGTCTGCTAAGGGGATTGAGCCAAAAAGAATTGGTAAAAGTCCTAACTGTTACTGGTGCGGAGCTCTGAAAGAGAATCCGAAATCTGGTCTTTGCAACCCTTGTCGAGCTGAAGAGGCTAGGCAGTATCGAGCTAAGAAAAGAGCTGATAAAGGATTGCTTCCTTTTGGTGAGGGAAGAGGTCCGAACTGCACAAGCTGTGGAGTAGTCAGGGAGAATCCTAAGGCTGGATACTGCAATAAGTGCGCCAGGGAAAAGAATAAGGCTGCAGAAGCGGCTAGAGTAGCGAAGGGACTGCCTTCTTACAAGGAGGGTATAAGCCCAAACTGCTATAGCTGCGGAAAGCTGAATGAGAATCCGAAGAAAGGCTATTGCTATGAATGTCGCAATATTAATTCAAGGGCCAGGTCTCTGGTTAGCGGCGAGGTTAAATCTCATCGCTCAGGGGTCTGCAAGACTTGTGGTCAAGGATATGTTCATCAAAGAACGTGTGGCTGCGCTGAATTAGTAAAGATAGCGAGACAAGAAAAGCGCGATGATAAAAATTCTGTGGAATTCTTTATAAGGGAATCCGCCAGAAGAATGGTTGGAAGGGCAATAAAGAAAGGTATTTTAATCAAACAGATATGCGAAGTTTGCGGAAATGATAATGTGGATGCGCATCATGAAGACTATACTCAGCCCTTGAAGGTTATGTGGTTATGTAGGCTTCATCATATGCGCCTTCACGCTGAGAAACTCAAATTAAATAAGGACTTTTAATATGGCAATTGCACAAATACAGAACGATCCGATCTATTCGTTACCGTTTCAATATATCTCCGGTCTAGACCTTTCTATCGCTTCTACAAAAGTAATTGCGATCGCTCCAGGTCAAGCAAGAGATTCTAATGACATCCTCGATATGCCTGTTGGGTATCAAGACATTCAGGGAACTACATCTCCAGAGACTCTGTTCAGCGGATATCGCCAGCCTCTGCTAGTTAATACAGCTGTTGTCGGTGTGAACGGATTAGATGCAGGCGCTTTAGCTGCAAGTTCTCAGTATGCGATTTATTTGATTGCGGATTCTCGCGGGTATAAGAAAGAAGCTGGTATTATGACATTGTCTAGCAATGCGCATCCTCTTTTACCATTCGGTTATGACTCGCTAAGACTTCTTGGTTTTGTTTCTACAAATGCTTCTACAAACTTTGTGTTTGCCACAAACAAGCCGCAAATGATGAAGAGCGCTAAGACTTATGTTTTAGCTCCAGCTGTTTCCGGGCTTTCTGGCGGTACTTCTACTACTTTTGCTACTGTTGATTTGAACGCTGCTATTCCTTTGGCGACACTACCGAACGTTATTGCTACTTTAGCTGTAACTTTCATTCCTGTTGCTGCTGGCTCTCTAGCTAAGTTCAGACCATCTGGTTCCGCAGCGACAACTGGTTTAGTAACTATCTCAGCAGTTGCTGCTGGTGTTGCTCAGACTCAGTATATTCAAGTGATTTGCGGTGTTGACACTTCAAAGACAGGTATTGATTACTTAGTAAGCTCGGCTTCAGATAGCCTAAGCTTTTCTGTAGTTAGCTATACAGGTGTTCCTCTAGAAGCATATCCTGCTTAGTATTTATGACTTAAGATAAAGATATGCCCCTTAACGGGGCATTTCTTTTTGTACTAAGTATTAGCAACTCTCTCTCGATAATCCATTACTCCTTTGACGTAATGGAGTCCTCCAATAATTATGAAATCTCTTGCAAATGGCATCCATTCATATCCCATGTAGTTAAAGAAGATAATGAGATAGAACAATATAGAAGATGTATATAACATAGCTTCTGTAAAGGATTTCTCTCTAAATCCCATGAAAAGAGATATAAGTAAATTAATCACCTGAGTTGCCCAAGAATGTAGAGCCATAATTATGGCTATTTAAGATAGACCTATTGTTTGTAACAAATCTATTGACCGCAGCTGGTGCGTAGCGTGCATAAGCCAGTCCTGCCGCATAACGAACATATTGATTACTAATCGGTGCTGTAATCCCTATCCCGAGATTGGCACCATGGATAGCGCCCTTAGCGCAGCTACAGCCCATTTCAGAGTAAGTCATATCGTCAGTAGCCATATAATCCATGGTTGTAATCATTCCACATCCCACAATAGGGAAAAATATAACTGGATTCCCACCTGATATGTCTTTCGTGTTGTTGATATCTATTTTAATCATATTCACTCCATTAGTTGCTATACACCCTTACAATTAGGTGCTATGCGCCCTTACCATTAATTGCTGTAAGACCATATAATTGTATACGTACTGTTACTTGTTGTAAACAGCAATGTTGATATTTATTTACAAATTATTGAGAATACCTATGCTCATGCAGCGTTGATATTTTGTGATAAACTCAATACATAGTCTTTTGAAGGAATCAGATCATGTCTTATACAGCGCAGCAACTCATTAGCCGTGCCTGGTATCTATCAGGCATTGTCTCTAGAAGCTTGCAGACGCCTACTGGAAGTCAGATATCTGAAGGCTTAGAGATGCTGAACTCTTTGCTGAACTTTAAGCAGATTGATACAGACCTCATACCTTATTACACTTATATAGAGATGCCTTTAGTAGCGGGAGAAGAGTTCTATTTCTTGCCGTACGTAGCTTCTGTAGAGTCAGCTACGTTTAATATTGATGTGATTCGCTATCCGATGCAGTCAACAACTCGAAGAAATTATTACGCATCGGCAAGGACAGATAATATAAGCTCTCTGCCTTTTAACTGGAATTTCAATCGCTCGCTTGGTGGCGGAAATCTTGCCGTGTATTTTAAGCCAGACTCGGACTATGCATTAAAGATGATGGTGAAGCTATTTCTTGTTGATGTAGAGCTTACTACTGACATGACAAACGTTAGCGAGACGGTTCCTTACACATTCATCAATAGCGCAAATCAGGGCTACGACACGGGCTATCTAGAGTACTTGAGATATAGCTTGGCGAGATACATGTGCTCGGAGTATGGAATACTGTTTAATCCTCAGTCTGAGCAAATATTGAATGCAATGGAGCGAGAGCTAATGTACGTTTCTCCCCCTGATTTGAGCAACAAAAAGGCATCTATATTGAACGCAAATCGCAACAATGGAATGACATATGCTCAAGTTTCTATTGGTCAAGGATGGAGTCCATCCTAGGCCTATTGAACATAGTGGCCCAATATCTTGTCCAGAGACGTCTAAATTTTATTATTGATTGATTGCCCCTATTTTTTATGAGATGGTTTTTTCATATTGTGTAAAAAAGGATGTATATGATTAATAAGTTTATAGACATAGATGAGGCTGTCCGGGTTATGGGCATGACAAGAATTGAGATTTTCGATAGATTAGCGAGCGGAACTTTTCCAAGTTCCATTGAAAGCAATTTGAACCGGTTTTCTTGGGCTCTTGAAGAAGTGCAGGCCATCGCACAGGCTATTCGCGACGGGGCCTGTGATAGGCATATTAAGAATATCATTGGAACTATATATTATTGCAGGAAAAAGCCGTCGAGAATTTTACCTAAAGCATTCCCGGTTTATATTCCTGGGGGGGGCTCAAGTGCCACCATTAATGCGCGCGATATTTTTCCTCTTAACGGATATGTTTCTGTGCAGGAGCTTTGCGATAAAGATCGTAAAGACCTTGGGCTGGATAACAACGAGTATGCATACGGAAAGATTGTCAGAGGTCAAATAGGCAACATGAGTGAAGATAATGCAGACTTAATAGCTAAAGAGGATATGGGCGTCACCTTCAAAAGAGATCGTGGATTGAAATTCATAAGCGGGCTTGAGCGGTATTTGCTCGTAAAAGAATCTGACCTTATAGCCATATTGGCCATTTAATATTTCACACCTTACGTACCTTTGCGAGAATTTAGAAATTGCCTGATGCAACCCCTTATACCAAAAATTATAAGTTGTCATGGAGTTATATTATCTAGCTGAGTATCAATAACATGATCAACCTCTAAACCCTTTAGGGGTTGAAATTGGATTGCTAAGTGTACCCGCAGTGTATGCTGCAGCTATAATAGAGTCATTCGCATCGAACTTAAGATTCTTATGATTAACAGAGGCCCTAACTTTCAGCAAACCCCATTGAATATGGTGGGGTCCAGCACTTTTGGTAGATACCCCAAAATATCTATCGAAAAGACTTATAACATGTTTCAGTCTGACACAGCCTTAGTCCCTTATTCTGGATATAAGATTGCGGTCAGCTCTTCCAGGCTTCTAGATGCTAATGAGGGCCGCGGTATATTTTCTAGCATAAAGTTTGGAAGACTTGTTGTGGTGCAAGGCTCTGATGTCTTTCTGGTTAACATCAATTATTCTCAAAGCTTAGATGAGGTTACGTCTTCACAAGTCGTAAAAATTGGCGCCTTGCAATCCCAGACTGGTGTTGTTTACATATCGGAGAATAATAAGCCTCAGATTGGTATCTCTGACGGAACTAATTTCTACTTGTACGATCCGACCCTTACCCCTTCATTTAAGGTAATACCCTTGAATTTTAAAGCGGGTTATCTCTCATTTCATAACTCAAGATTTATTCTTGCGGCTAGTAATGACACGGCAATCGTTTTGGGTGTTGTTGCGGAGAACTCATGGAGGCTATCCGATCCTAATAACGGCGAAGTATGGCCAAGCACAGCGAGATATGTCGGACTGTTACAAACAAAGGCCGATAATGTTCAAGCCGTTGTAAGATTACCTTCCAAGGGAAATATGATTCTAGTCATGGGAACTAACGTGACAGAGCCCTGGTTTGACGTAGGAGGCCAGTTATTTCCTTATCAACGTAATGCTCAGATGAATATCGATTATGGCTGTCTTAACCCCGCCACAGTGGCCTACATGGATGAGTTTGTTGTATGGCTGGCAATCAATGAATCTTCCGGCCCAGTAATCATGGCATCGTCTGGAGGAGACCCCAAAAAAATAACAACAGATGGTATCGACTATCTTTTCTCTACGCTGGAAAATCCTCAAGACGCTCAGGGCTTTCTCTACAGACAAGATGGTCATCTGTTTTATCACATTAACTTTTACTCAGATAATATCTCCCTATTCTACGATTTCAATACAGGCAAGATTTACAACGCTTGTGACGTTAACATGAATTACTTCATAGCAAGCCAGGTCGCATTCTTTAGAAATCAGTATTATTTCGTAACCAAAAATAACGGAAATATCTTTGCTCTGGATACAACAATCACTTCATATGAAGACGTATCTAATAATGGCACGGTGTCTATAAGTCAAATACCTCGGATTAGAATTTGCTCAAATATCAGGCAGATGAGCCAAGAGTATAGCATTATAAATGATATAGGATTCACCATTGAGTCAGGGGACACTCCGTACTATCAGCAGGCTGGCAACGAAAGCAACTTATCATTAGCTGTCCCTCGGGTCGATTTGTCTCTGTCTATTGATGGGGGTGCAACTTTTGGTCAATCATGGGGCCAGACACTTCCTTCCATCGGCAAGAGAAAGAACAAGCTTGCTTACTGGGGTCTTGGAGCTGCCAATGATGCTGTGATGCAGTTCAGATTTTGGAGCTACGGCAGGATTGTTGTTCTCGATGGCGAATGTAATTGCCGAATATAGGCACGAGAATGAGATTTCGTCATATAATTAATCAATACGCGTACGAGGAGTAAACGATGGATTACGAAAGATATATAGGGCTGTTCCCGGATATGCCCAGAGCCTCTCCGGCTGTAGATGCTGATGGAAATATGAATCACATATGGCTGTTAGGACTATCTAATCTTTTTCAGGCCTTGCAGGTGAATTTCAAGCCGACAGGAATTATGGTTCCCAGGCTAACGCAGGCTGATATTGACATTATTGAGGCATCGTACGCTCCGTACGTCGGCGCTCCTCTTCCCATCGGCGTAGAGGACATTAGCGGCCAGCTTGTGTTTGACTTGACAAATAGCGTGTCTAAGCAGTTCGTTATTACATACGACGTATCCACTCCATTCGACATACTTACGGCAGGATGGAGAATTCTGCAATACGTATAACAACTAATAAATTAAGGAATACATTATGCCATTTTCAAATCTTTACGGACTGTATAAAGACCCTGGTAAAGCCGCTTCGCAATATACGAACCAGGTTCCTGGCGAGACTCAGAAATTCAATCAGCCTTATATAGACAGAGGTCAGTCTTATATGGATGCCATGGACCCTTCTGTTAGACAGGGTATTTCCAATCCCGGTCAGTTCCAGAACGACATAAATCAGAACTATACGCAATCTAAAGGTTATCAGTTTTCTCTAGATGAGCAGCTTGGGGCAGCGCAGAATGCAGCGGCAGCTGGCGGAATGGCTGGAAGTCCCATGCATCAGCAGCAAAACATGCAGCTAGCCAACAATATTGCTCAGCAAGACTTTAATACCTGGGCTGACAGGAATGCTAATTTGTATGGCATGAACATGAATTCTGCTAATCAAGGGATAGACCGCGGTCAGAACGCTTCGAATCGCCAATCTGACGCAGTATCCACATCGCTCAATCAGAATGCAGGGTATGCAAGCGACAACGCACAGAGACACAACATGATGGTTAATGCTTTTGCAAAGAACATTGGTAGCATGTTTGGGCTTACCGGTGAAGACAAGAATGGTAATAGCGACGGGGTAATGAGTCAAGATGGATTTTCTAAGCTTCTAAAATTTATATTGGGCAGAGGTTAATATGGCATATACATTTCAGCCAGTGGGGGCAAGAGAATCTGATGTTCTCTCGGGAGATTTAGTGTCTAATGCTTTGAGTTCTTATGACAGGAACAGGCGTAGGCAGTTTCAGTTTGATGAGGAGCTTCAGAAGTCATTAGCCGCTCAAGAACAGGCTAAGCAACAGCAAGAAGAAGCAAGACGCTCAAGGAATTACACTTGGGACGGGGGCGCTATGCAGGACCCGAGTCAGCCGCAGCAGATGAATTCTCAAATGCAGCAGCAACAGCAGATGCCAGTTAATGCTCAAATGTCTAATCAGGATATGAGCGATTACTTTCAATCACAGACGGATATGTCTCAGCCTAATTTGCGATCGGAAATTAGCAATCAGATGAATGGGCAAGGACAGGGCCAGCGTGAAAAACCGCCGCTTCCGGCAGCTCTTAGCTATATGAGTTCTAAGGGAATAAAGCCAGTGGAGTTCAATAGAAATGGAAAGGCCTATTACCAGACTCCCTTTGGAGATTATGAAATAGGGCCCGCTGCGCCGACGGACTTTGATAAAGATTTGCAAAAGGCCAATGTTGATCAAATCAAGGAAATAGACAAAGCGTACACTGCTGTATCCGGCGTTTTAGAGAACGCTCGGCACTTGCAAGAAATGACAGAATCCCCTGGGTTCGATGAAGCTTTCTCGGATAGTACTTTCCAATTTAAGCGATGGGCTGATAACTGGTACACAGAGAGAAGAGGTGATCCTGCTGTCGCAGACTTAAGAGCGCGTTTTGGAAACACAGCGAGAAGCATGGTTCTTGCTATGAGCAAAGAGATCAAGGGGAGCCTGACGAATAGAGAGCTAGGATTCCTGGAAGCCACCAAGCCAGGGGCTAATGATTCTCCTCGAGATATCAGGTCAAAAGTCAGAAATATCCTTGAGCTAGCAGAGAAATCCAGAAATAGATTATCTCTACAGAGAAAGTTCATGGAGCAGGGTTACTCTGTTATCGAAGCTACAGAGATGTCCGAGAATATGATTTACGGCGCGAACGAAGATAAGAAAAAATCTGAAAGCGCTTCTGGGAAAGAAGAGTCTCAAAGCGACATATCCCAAGGGATAGCTAGTTCCATGGGGGGTGGCGATATGCCTGGACCTGGGAACAACTATGATCCGATGTATATGAGTGAATCTTTCGCTGCGCAGAATAATGAAGGCGGTATGGGCCAAGAAAACCCAGGGCAGCTCGATGAGAATTCAAAAAGACAGGCAATTATGCAGGCTATGTCTCAATTGCCGGCTGGAGCTTTGGAGAATATGCTTTACGGAGCTGGAGAGAGCACTCTAGGCGCGCTTGGGAAATTAGGCTCTGCTGCGAGCTACTTGACAAAAGATGTTCCTCAAATGGCGCTGGATTCACTCGGGGATTTCACGAAAGGAGCTGTAACTCAGGCGCTGCAAAGCACGCATGACAACGTTCGCTCTGTAGCCAATGCCCCGGTAGATTTTTACGATTATCTTTCGGGGAATACTGGTGAGAACGCAATGCGGATAAAGCCTGTTCAGTTTGCCAATGAAAATCCAGAGAGCTCGGCAGAGTCGCTTGGTCAGTACGCTGGAAGCTTTGCTGCCGCTGTTCCTGTTGGGATGGCAACTGAAGCCGCTGTAGGAAAACTTATGGGTGCCATAGGTTCCGCCGGTGGAGCTCCTTTTGCGAACTACATGAGGCGGATTTTGTCAACAGGCGTAGTTGGTGGCGCGGGCGGTGCGCTTTTGGGCGAAGGAGACAGGGAAAAGTCTGGCGCTTTAGGGACGGCCGCTGGGGTTGCAACCGGAACGGTTCTGGGAGGCATGGAATATTACAAAAGACTAGGGTTTAAAAATGTTGCCGATAAAGTCGCCCGTAACTTTGTGAGTGAAAAGACAGCGCGCGGAGACGCCATTAATAAAATCGTAAAGCAAGGAGAGGCGAGTGGGGCTAATAAGCACTTGAAAAAAATAAGCATACCAAAAGAGCTCGCTTCTAAGTTTCCAGACAGCATTCATTCCGTCAAGATGTTCAATGATAATCCTACGGTGGATAATCTTCAAAAAGCCATATCTGCAGTAAATACGGCTTCCTATAATATAGGATCGACAGGTAAGAACACTCTTTCTGATGCTAATCAAGGGGCTTTGAGAAAGCTTTCTTTGAATATGAGGGGGGTTCTTGATAGCGCATTTACAGCTATAAATCTTCCGGGTCAGGGAGATCTGCTGGATAAAGCTTTGTCGGAATACGGTAAGCTCGGACCGCTCTTAGATAGCAAACCCCTTAAGGCTTACCTAAATAATCCTGCGTCGAACGCTAGGGCAGAAGCTTTGGTTAAGGCTATGCTTAAAGACAATGTATCATCTGAGATTTTAAGTAATGCCGTTCCGGAACTGGCGAACACCAAAAACGCAGGGATTGCAGCTAAATTAGCTGCCGCGGCAGCTACTGCTACAACAGCGTACGAGGCCGCGCCTTATGCATTCAGAGCTATGACAGAATAATACAAGGAATGGTAAAATGACAGTAAACACAGAACTTCTTGTTCCTACAACATCTTTCCAGGAAATCCTAGTAGATAGTAATGGCAACCCTATGGCAGCAGGTGTAATAACCTGCTATCGCGATAACAATAGAGCCATATTAAAAAATTGGTATTACCAGTCTGGAATACCGGGGGCGTATACTTACGTAG
>Ga0209284_10005445_pt1 | contig 13183 bp, 9 predicted proteins | sample FRY03_FD_187211 | JGI IMG/M metagenome (GOLD analysis project Ga0209284, IMG submission 187211) | Freshwater microbial communities from Lake Fryxell liftoff mats and glacier meltwater in Antarctica - FRY-03 (SPAdes) (version 2) | ecosystem: Environmental > Aquatic > Freshwater > Ice > Glacier... | reverse complement strand
TGGCTGGACCGCACAGTCTCGATCACCAAGACGGTATTGGACCGCGTAGCGGCAAACCCGTCGATGCGCGCGCCAACGAAGATATTATTGGTCGGCGGTTCGACTTACATGCCGCAAGTTCAGGAGCGACTTGCCCAGGAGTTTCCGAATCTGGAATTGAAGCAACAAGATCCGAACCAGATTGTCGCTAAAGGCGCCGCGATCTTCGGCCTGAAGATGGTCCTCGAAGACAAGGCCATCGAGATCATCAACGAGCAAGCACCGACGGGAAAGACCGTCGATAATATGGACTCCGTGAGTCAGAGCGACCGGGCCTCTGCCTTCGCCAAGGCGGGCGAGAGTTACGGCCTCGCGTCGAACGCCGCCATCGAGCTGGGAACGCAGACGGTGGGCAACGTGACGTCTCGCAGTTTCGGGTTGCAGGTCTATATCGAACAATTGAAGGAGATGAGAATCGCCAACTTGGTACATGTCGATGATTCAGTCCCGCTTAACGTGACGAAGACGTTTGGCACGATGGAGAACAATCAGACGTCGGTGAGCATTGTGATCTTCGAGAATGAGATGCGCACGACCGATGCAGAGAAAGAGAATCTGGTAGAAGAAGTCAGTTGCAAACGCTTGGCCGAAGCCCAACTGGACCTGGGTGCCCCCTATCCCAAGGGCTCGCCTATTGATGTGTCGTTCAAGCTTTCGGCTGACGGATTGCTGGATATCTTGGCCCGGCACACCCATACCGGCAAAGAAGTCGAGGTGCATCTCAAGGTCGAAGGGGCGATGTCTGCCGAAGAGGTGGCAAAGTCGAAATCGCATGTGGCGGGCTTGGCGGTGAGTTAGAGTCTGTCCGGAATAGATATGCCTTGAAACACAATGAATTGGAATAAACGTCCCATTTTAACATTGGTGGTTCAATCCACTGTTCCCAAGGGATTTAGCTGCGTCCTGCGATTCCTTTGTAGATCAGCACTCCTAGCAAGGCCGCAAAAACACTGTGTTTATTTCCGGATAGACTCTTAATCACGAAGGGGTGGCAGCATGGCCAAGAAAGCAGTCGGAATCGATCTGGGAACGACAAATTCCGTGGTTGCCGTGGTCGATGACTCGGGCAAGGCGGTCGTGCTACCCAATCGGCACGGCAAGCCAATTACGCCGTCGGTTGTGTGGTTCGACGAAAATCGCGTCATCGTCGGCGAAGAAGCCAAGGAGGAAATGCGAGTTGGCGGAAGAGTGGCGTCGTTCTTCAAACGGATGATGGGTGATGCGGACTTCCGCTTTGTCTCCGCCAACGTCGAACGCTCCGCCATCGAGCTTTCGTCGTGCGTGCTGCGTAGCTTGAAGGAAGATGCCGAACGCGGTTTGGGATACCCGGTCACCGACGCCGTGATCACAGTCCCCGCCTACTTTCACGATCCGCAGCGCAAGGCCACGCTCGAGGCCGGGCGGCTGGCCGGTCTGAACGTGCTGCAACTCATCAACGAGCCTACCGCTGCGGCGATTGCCTATGGCACCACGAAAGAGGTGAAAGGTACGCGCAAGGTTCTGGTCTACGATCTCGGGGGCGGAACGTTCGACGTCACGCTGCTCGAGATTTCTCCCGAGCAGACGCGCGTGCTCACCAGCGCCGGGGACGCCGAACTCGGAGGCAAGGACTGGGACGCCCGGGTTGTCGATTATCTAGCGGCCGAATTTCTACGTGAATACGGGGTCAACCCACTCGAGGACGCGGTGGCCATCGGCGATGTCTGGGTCGCCGCCGAGGATGCGAAGCGGGCGCTCACCGACCGGCAATCGACAACCGTCTTCATCGCTCACGAGGGTGAAAGGGGTCGCTATACATTCAGCCGGGCCCAGTTCGAGGAGTTGTGCCAGGATCTCGTCGATCGAACATACGAAACCGTGCGCGAGGTGCTGAACTCTCAGAAGCTAAGCGCCTCGGATGTCGACGAGGTGCTACTGGTCGGCGGATCGACGCGAATGCCGATGATTCAGCAGGGATTGACAAAGCTCTTTGGCCACGAGCCAAGCCACGGCGTTAATGTCGACGAGGCCGTCGCGCTGGGAGCCGCCATTTGTGCCCAGGCGCATTCGGCTTGGGGGCCCACGGGATTGGCAGCCCTTGCGCCGGGCGAAACCACGGGCCAGGGGATGCTGCTGGGCAGGTCGCGTGTCATTGATGTGACACCCCATAGCTTGGGAATGATCGCCATCAATGAAGACAATTCGGCCTATTTGAATTCGATCATTCTGCCGAAAGATCAGCCCGTTCCGCGGCGCGAGTCGCGCCCTTATCAGCATCACACGCGCCCTGACGAGGATAACCTGCTGGAAATCTTCATGACGCAGGGCGAGCGTGAGGCGGTCGACCAGGTGATTTACCTCGGCCGCTACGTGATTCCCAGGGTGCCGCACGAATCGGGCGGCGTGGCAGTCGTCAACATCGACTACGCGTATGACTTGAGTGGGTCGGTTCAAGTTTCGGCGCGGCTCAAATCAACCGACGTCGAGCTGCCAGTGAAGATCGAACCGCTGCCGGGTGACGTTCCGCAGCGATTCCTGTCGCCGCCGCCGAAGCCGGTGATTCCGCACGTGACGGTGTATCTCGCTTTCGACCTGTCGGGATCGATGTCAGGCGAGCCGCTCGAAGAGGCCCAAAAGGCGGCGGTAGCGTTTCTCGGCCAAGTCGACCTGTCGCATTGTTCGATGGGTGTGATCGCCGTGGCCGATTCGACGAAAACCGTTTTGAAGGCTTCGCAAGACGCCTCAAAGATCAAGAGTGCAATCAAGAGCCTGCACATTGGAATGGTTGGCGGCGGCAACGACGCGCATCCCTTCGATGAGGCCATGAGTTTGCTGAAGCAAACGAAGCCTCCCAGATTCTTGATCACCCTAGCGGACGGCGTGTGGTCGAATCAGGGCCTAGCGATCAAACGAGCGAAAGCACTGCACCAGGCCGAGATCGACGTCATTGCTATCGGCTTCGGCGGCGCAGACCGTGCGTTCCTGAAAGCGATCGCCTCTTGTGATGAGGGAAGCTTTTTCACGTCGCTCTCCGGGCTTACCACGACATTTTCATCCATTGCGCAGGTCATCACTCGAACCCAGGGCGGTCACTCAACTACTCCCGCTGCCGGGCAGCAGGCTAAGTCTGGGTTCTGGGGATTGCTCGCCGGAGCGAAGCGCTGATGAAGGTATTTTGGTCATGAGTAAACGCCCTAACTTTTATCGTCTTCTGCGTCTCGACCCTTCCGAGGATTCGTGGCCAGCAATTGAACGGCGCATCGAAGAAGTTAAACGCAAATCCAACACCGTGAGTACCGACGCCGCCAAGGGCGAGGAGCGTGAGTCGCAGGCATTCAAGATTTATCTCGGCGAAAAGGGAAATCCTAAAGCCGACACCATCTATGTCGTGATGCAGGATTCCGCCGCGAGAAAGGCGGAAGCCAAGGCCCGTAGAGAGGAATTGCTTGAGGAGGAAAGACTCTCGCGTCGATGCTGCGCGTGCTGCAGAATCGCGGCAGCTATGCCCGAAAGGAACTCGCCGAAATCGCTCGGCTAGTTCCGGGCTTCGACGAGGCAGCTATTAAGGCCAGCCTCGTCAAGCTTGGCGTTCCCGAGGACACGACAGCGGCGGCGAAAACCGCTCGGCCCAAAGCACGGCCGATGCTCGATGGGACCGCGGCGCTCAGCATCGAAAACGATCTGAAGGGGCTCCATCTCGCGTCGCTATATGATTTCCTCGAAATGGACCTGAAACCGGTGTCCGGTCCGGCCCGCATCGAGGCCGCATGTCGGGCGCAGGATGAAGTAATTGGCAAGCTGATCGAGGGCACACCTGAGAAAAAGGTCCGCAACGCAATTCTCAGTCATGCTCGGAAGCATTTGCTCGATCGCGGCAACAAGGAAAAGTACGACAACTATCTGAGTGAACGCGAGCTTCGAAAGATCGACTTCCTGATTCGATTGGCTGGAGGCGAAAAGAAAGTCATCACGGATAATGCGATGGAGACGATCATCAAGGAAGCCCACGTCAAGGGCGCAACGCCCCAGCGCATCAGAGAATACGTTGAGGAATGGGTCGCTGGAACCAAGGCATTTACCTTGGCCATTGGAAAAACCATTGTGGCGGAACGCCTGTTGTCGTGCGGGTTTTGCGGTTCGCTCGCGAGCGCCATCGCGCAAGACAAGTGCTCGGACTGCGGTCGGCCGCTCAAGTTGGCCTGTCCTAATCCTGCGTGCAAGGAAATTGTTCCGACGCAGCATGCGTGCTGTTCGGCGTGCGGCTATACCACGGGAGACGCACCGTACGTGGAGCGACTGCTTAAGGAGGGAGCGGCGTACCTGAACGCGACACGGTTCGCACAAACCCGGAGCAGCGCTGAGGAAATTCTGAACCTTTGGCCTGGATACGCGCTCGCGGTCGAACTGCTCGCCAAAGCCAAGGAAGGGATCGCGGATCAAGGCAAGTTGCGCGGTCAGCTTGAGGAACTCATTCGGTTGCGTAAGTTGCTGCACGCCCAGCGGCTGGCAGGGCAACTCGTCGCAAACGGTCAGCCGGTCGACGCCGCCACCGAGCGGCAGATAACAGCAGGCATCGACCGCGCACGGGAGGCCTGCAAGGAAGCGTCGCGGCTGGCGCTTCAGGGAAACAGCGAGAAGGCGCTGGAAAAGTATGTCGAAACGCTCACTCATTGCGTCGACATGTCGGAGGCGTCAACGGCGATCAGCAAGTATCCGCCGCCCGCGCCTCATGGGCTGAGTGTATCCGCGGGCCGGTCCTTGGTCCGTCTGCAATGGCAATGCACGGGCGAGCGGAAGGGAACGACATTCGTTGTGCGTCGCAAGCGCGGCGGGTTGCCGGCCAGCATGACCGACGGCGAAGAACTGGCCCGAGTCAGCGGCAATCAATTCGATGATACGAAGTCGGAAGGTGGCTACGCCTATTATTACGCGGTCTACAGCGTTTGGGGCGAAACGCCTTCGCTCAAGGCTGCGGTTTCGGGCGGGGTGCTTTATCCGGCACCGGTCACGGGGTTGTCAGCGACGTCGACCGACGGAGTTGCCCGGCTGACTTGGAGGAAGCCGCCCCCCTGCGAACTCGTGGAAGTGACGCGTGAACCTGGCGGCAAACGGGAGAGAGTCCGTGGGGAGGAGTTCACCGAAGATGGCCTGAAAGTCGGCGCTACCGTCACCTACAGCGTCGTGGCGGTATATCCCGATCCCACGTCGCCGGGGCAGTTCGCTCGATCCACGGCCGAGCAAATCGTTGTCACGGTCAGTCGTCGACCCACGGCGGTGATGAATTTGATCGCGACGGTGGTAGGGAATCGCGCCAAGCTGCAATGGACTCCGCCAAGCGTCGGACGCTTGGAGATTCGCCTAGGCTCAAAGCAACCGGAAAACGGAATTGTCGGTTCGTTGATTGATGTGGCCGAGGCCCGGGCTTTAGGTGAAGGGGCGGCGAGGCTGGGCTTCGACAGCGCTGAGGTTTCGCTACCAAAATCCGGCCAGTTATTTCTCGTACCGATCACCATCGAGGGTTCGACCGCCATCGTGGGCCAATGGCGGCATATTGCGAACCTGCCGGAGGTGATCAATCTGCAGTGTCGCCCCTTGGTTCAAGGTGCCGTGAAGCTGATCTGGGATTGGCCAGACGGAATCGATGTCGTTCGCATCTCTCTCCATGCCGTTTCCGATGACGCTGCGAGAACCCTTGTGCTTGAAAGGTCCGAGGAAGTTACTCGGAACGCCTTTCATCGGAACGGAGATGTCTGGCACGTCCGATGTACTCGCTCACGCCCCTATCGGATCACCGTTGCCTCAAAGGCTCCGCACGGGGGTTTCTACTCCACAGGGATCAGTCGCATCGAATCGTTTGGTCACGAAACGCGCGTCACATATCAGCTATCGTCTGGTCGCATGTTTTGGTCGAACAATGGTACTCCAAAGATTGAACTTCGCGTTGATGCACACGACGTCTGCGAACTGAGTGAGATTGTTGTTGTCGGGCTACCGGATAGGCTGCCCACTCGAATAGAAGACGGTGAAGTTCTTCACGAAGCCGATCGCATTGTTTTCCATGACGGACGTGCGGAATTGCCGCTCGAAGTTTCAGGGCTAGCCACGTCCCTATATGTGAAACTTTTCCTGAAGCACCCTAACCAACACCCTGGACTCCGCCTGGTGCCGGCGACAAAGGACAAGCTACTACTAAAGCGATGACTTACACCTCAGGGCCAAATCGATGCTCACTCAACTTTCGTGCCATTTTTTCAACCAAACATGTCCATTTTGTTTTGATGTGTTTCGGTTCCCGAAAGCTCCCTTTCGATGCGGGAACCTGTCGTGTCCCGGTCGCACACCAGACCCAGAGCTAAAATCTCACTGGCCTATGATGGCTGCTGGAGCGCAGGGAAAGGTTCTGAACCCAAGTGCCTCTAAGCGAGGCCAAGTCGTCTGCGATGCGTGCCAGCGACCAAGCAAGGATCGCATCTGTCCGACTTGTCATGTAACACTTCCGTCGACATTCGGTCAGTGCCCCAATGCAATCATCGCAGTGATTGGCGCAAAGAATTCGGGAAAGAGCCATTACATTGCTACTCTCGTTGAGGAAATCCGCAACAGAGTCGGACCGATGATGAACGTCACATTGTCGCCACAGGATGACTTCACCATTCAACGGTTCGCCCGTGACTTTCGCGATCCGCTCTACAACAAACGACGAGCACTCGACGTCACGGCTTCGGGGGTACGGGACGCAAACGTGCGGCTTCCTATGGTCTTCAACCTTCAATTCGGTGGAAAGGATCTGTTCGGCAGGCGGAAGATCACACGCACGATCACCCTCGTTTTTTTTGATACGGCAGGTGAGGATTTGAATTCAGAAGCCACGATGGCAACGGTAAATCGGTACATATACCGATCAAGCGGTATCATTCTCCTTCTTGATCCTAGGCAAATACCTCATGTAAGGGGACTTCTTCCCGATCCTCCCGATCCCGGAGAAGTCATGATCGATACACGTGACATCCTCTCGCGAACCGCGAAGCTAATCCGCAATGGACGCGGAATGGGGCCGAATCGCATGATTAAGACTCCATTGGCTGTGGCCTTCTCAAAGTTCGACGAACTGGAGTCGATTGTTGATGGTAGCCTTACCGTTCTTACTTCCCGGTCGGCGGGGCAGTACGATGCAGCCGAAGCAATTGCGGTCAGTGATGAAATTGAGTCGCTTTTAGCATCGTGGCAACAGGGAGGGCTAGTGCATGAGCTTCGCAGCTGGTTCTCGACGGTGGCGTTTTTCGGAGTCAGCTCTCTCGGCTGCAAAAAGAATCCCGATGAGACGCTGCCGCGACTCGACCCGCGCCGTGTGGAGGATCCGTTCTTATGGCTATTGTACCGTTTAGGCTATGTCAAGGCGGCAAGGTGAGGTGTATGCGATGAACATAGAGCAAATGGTATACACCTCGTGCAAGCGAGGGATAGGGGCCGGACCAGGATTCCAGACTCAGGCGACCAGCCCTGGCCTGACTTGGGAGCATCGATTCGAGCTCGAGCAGCTTCAGGCGTACCGCTATCCCCGCGGTCTGCCGACTAACCCAACGCCGCAGGACATTCGCCGGTACTGCCCGCCCAATTATCAACTTACTCAATTCACTGACGGACATACGGCGGTCACGCGCTCCGCATACGCGGGTGCCGACTATTCAGGACGCCGTGGTAACTTCATTGCGCATTCACTGGTGCTGCCTCCAGTGAGTGATATTTGGCCGATTGACCTTTCGCTTTGGGGCGAGTGGCGGGAGACGGTGACCGACGAGCCGCCGCAGTTGAACGCCATCGATCCATCTGCGGTAAGGATCGCCTCTCCCTCACTCGACTTCGCGTCACTTGCGTCATTCATACGCGAAAAGGCGGACCGTTTTGAACGCTTGGCCGTAATGCTCGACGCACTGCTATCGTCAAGGGTTGCAAATCGCCCAGTTATCATTCGAGATAGCGTTGCAAATCTGACTGGCTGGCTAGGTTGCCTTACGAAACTGCTTCCACGCAATATGAGCCCCTGTTTCACGTTTGCTTCGTTTGTCAATTCGCAGTTAGCGGGCGTAGATATTCAATGTACAACTCCCGACAGTGATCTAAAGATCTCAAGCGAGGAGCTGGACTACCGGGCGTTCGCGTTTGATTTGGTCGACGAACGGTTCAGTAATGTTGCGAGCGCGAAGGACAGTTGCGGACATATTCTCGCTGGCAAACTTCGCGACACTCCCGATTGGTTTCATTCGTTTCACCACTTCTCCGAGCGGTTCTCGTTTGAGCCGGATTCCGACCGGTTGCAGTGTTTGTTAACGTGTTTCGCGCTAGCTGATGGCGGATCGTCAATACCCCCCCAATCCTGCGAACGCATTCCTGATGCGATCGGCTTTGCTGGTTCAGCACTCCGCCAAGATGAGGATGGGAACTCAATGATCAGCCGCCTTGTCGAGCGAGCTGTCCAAATTGCGAAGACTGCTCCGGCAGAACGACTTCGCGTCTCTGAGGGACTCAGAAAGTTGGCGACGACTGCATCAAGCCCACAATTTCGTAGCGTCGCCGTCCATTCTTCCGTACGGCTGATCCACGACGAGTTATTGGACGGGGGAGCGAACTGGAGGCCGCTTCTGTCGAAACTAGATGATATCGCACGCGAGATGGATTTTCGTCATTCTGAATTGCAATCGCTACTTCTTCGTTCTGACGTGCTGAAACAGATTGCTGTTGCTCACCAGAATGCTCCGGAGCACATGCAACACCTGCTGCACTTCCTAGCGATGCGTGCTGAGAGGACCAACGCTTCTTCGGCAGGTATCTCTCAGGCATTTCGCGATGCTCTCGCTTCCCTGATCGCTGCTACAAGCCATGCAAAAATTGTCGGCCCACTGCTTGCAGTGACGGCAGAAAGCGGGGGGCAACGTGCATTCTGCGAACTGTGTATCGAGCTCGCGGACGGGACTTCGGATGCGTCCATCTGTGACGCTGTTGGCATGGGTGTAGCCAACGCACTTGACCACGCCTTTGCGTCGAACGCGTCAGAGGTTCGGCAGTCACTGATAAAGCAGGACCAACTGGGAATACTGTTGCTAGAATTGAATTACCGATCGAAGAACGTGAATGCGAATTTCGGTGGGTTTCTTGATTGCCTCAGCAGTTTACGTAAATCGCTTCCCAGGCGAAGGAAAGCAGAACTTGTTCCCGTCGTTGTTGCTGCCTGGCGAAACGCATCGCGTGACACTCGCGATGGTATTGCAACCTGGCTCTTTAGCCATTCGGACATCGTGGCTGAAATCGACTCGAAAGTAGCAGGGGAAATGATCGGAGTGATGGCAGCACAGATCCCGCTTGATCGCTTTGATCGCCAGGCATCTGCTCTTGCCAACACTGTTCAGAAGTTGTGCAAGGTGGCGAGGTGCGACGCGCCGGTTCAGATTCCGTTACGTGTGTTTCTGGAGAACCTGTGTCGTGGCCGAACGCGTAGCCTTACTGAAGTGCATTCAGCATGGTCTGCGCTCGGTCCGCAAGTTGATCCTTCCACGGGGAGTGCCGTCGTTGCCCAATCGTTGTTCCCGCTCCTTGCGATGACCCGAGTACCAAAGGAACATATAGGGGTTCTCGAGTGGGCTTGCAGCGTTGGTGGGCAGGAAGGCGTGGGCGTTGAGTACAGAAGAGTGCTCAAGAGTAAGGAGTTTGCGAACATTTCACCTGATGCCGCTGGTGCCTTCGTCGTTGCCACACTGGCTGTGGGAGCCCCAAGCTCCGCACTTGAGCGGTTGCTCGAATGCGCAAACCAGGAACTCGATTCTTGGCTCCATTCACTTTCGGGCAAGAGCTATGCGGAACTGAATCGGTATGTTCGTTCGTATCAAAAGGAGCTGAGTAAGGATAAGATCAATGAGTGGTCCGCTCGCCGTACCCGTGCCGATTGTAAAAGGCGTTCTTTGCTTGGTCGCATCCTTCGTTTTGTTGGACTGCGCGTGTATCTACTGTTGTTCTGACTGGAGGCTGCGATCAGACAATAGACATGCACGTCGCACTTAATGCATTTGGAGATTAAGAGAAAATGCCCCAGTTAATTGCGGGTCTGATTGCATTGGTCATCGCGTTCTACGTCATTGTCTACGTGATCATCCCAGGCACGATGATCCTTGTTGCAGTGGGCGCGGCTTGGGGGGCGATGCACGCAATTGGAAACTATTGTGCCGCACTTGCGGCAAACATTCGTTTGGAGCAGCCCTGGATTCCGTGAGCGTATATGCCATCCACATCTTATCCTGCGGTTAAGCACTATTGGTTCGGAAAGGCGTACCGCGATATGGCGGCGTCAATCAAAGACGCCCATGAGCGGAACTTGAGAAGCGCGCAAGGATACTGGCAGCATGTCGGGGAAGGAAACTGGCTTGCCAACATCTTTTGCGGAACGGCAGCCGTGATGGTAGTTGTGGCCGGCACGGTGGTGTGGATTTGTTTGGTTCCGCTTCACGTGGCAATAGTCGCGATCATCGCGCTACTCATCATGCTCGCATATGGTGTAATGGATGTCTGCGAGCGGTGCTACTTGCTGTATAAGGGATGGTCGACTTTCTGCCGGCATTGCGGCGAAAAAGTGTCGCTTCCGGAATACCAATGCCCAAAGTGCCGAAAATGGCATTCTCGGCTGCGTCCGTCATCGTACGGAATCTTCGGGCACAGGTGCTGTTGTGGTGAATTGATGCCATGCACGTTTCTATCGACGCGACATACGTTGACAGCGAGATGCCCTCACGAACACTGTCGAAAGCCTTTGGACGCTGACGTGGACACTCGCAGCACTACTGCGGTGATCGCACTGATTGGGCCGCCGAATTCAGGCAAGACGGGGTTTATGGTTGCCGCGATGGACACGTTGATCAACAAGATCGCCCCTAAGCGAATCTTGGACTTTCGATTCACTGATCGGCTGTCGGAGGAGTTCTTTGACGACGAAAAAAAGTCAATTGTGATGTCTGGTAGTACGCGAAAGACAGTGGACAACAAGCCTCCTGCGTTTAACGGTTTCTTTCACTCGAAGGACGGCCGAGTTCGGCACCAAGTGTATTTCTTCGATGCCGCCGGAGAGATCTTCCTTTCAACGGACCGGATGCACGGCCACTACCAGTTCAAACATGTCACAGGTGGGATAATTCTGATTGATCCATTCAGCCTGACTGGAGTGAAGCAGAAATATGGAGCCTCACTTAAGAAGCAAGGACTTGATAGCATGATCACGCAAGAGGAGGCAATCGACGTGCTCGACCGATTCCTGATTGGCATGCAGCGCCATTTCGGTTTGAAACCGGACCGACTCGTAAAATGTCCATACGCCGTAGTCGTGACAAAATTGGACCTATGTGGTTTACACCGAGAACTAAAGTTAGGAGCGATCCCTCCTGGGGCCACAACGGAAGAGCAACGTCAGCTATCGAGTGATCACATTCGGTCACGATTACAAGAATGGGGCGCGACAGGTTTGGTCAGCCAAATTGAGGCACGCTTCTCAAATACCATGTATTTTGCAGCTGCACCAATTCAACTGAAAATCTCTTCGACGGGGCATGAAGCAAAACTTGCAGGTATCGGCGTGGCCAGTCCCTTGCTTTGGATTCTAGAGATGGCGAAAGATCCACTCGCGATCTAAACAAGTCGGAGGAAAAAGGGTCAGGATCCAAAAAGGTTGACTGGGTAATTCGTGATGCATCAGAACTTCAAAAGGAGACCAAGATGCCGCGACCACCACGTGCCGATGTTGCAGGACATCTTTAGCATGCTTTAAATCGTTGTAATCAGCGAGACGCGATTTTTCACAAGGATGGCGACTATGAAGCGTTCGATTGGGTCTTGAACGAAGGACTGCAGAAGTTCCCAGTTGACTGAACGCAATGCTTTGGCCGGAGGGTTAGTGGAAAAAGCGGAGGACTGGAGGTTCGGAGGGCTATTCAACTGGTTGGGTGGACACTGTGGGATCAAGCTCGCCAAATGGCCGGTACCGCGTCTTCTTATTCGGCTCGAAAGGGTGAATCGGGTGGTAAGCGAAAAGGAGGCAGAGCAGTTAAAGCGAAGCATCGCCAGGGGCCAGCCTTTTGGTGATGCCGGTTGGGTCGAAACAACCGCACGTCAATACAACCTTGAATCCACACTACGAAAACGAGGCCGACCACGCAAGTTTACCCATGCCGCCAATTAGGCTCCTGACCCTTTTTCTTTTTCCTCGCTCAAAAGCATAGGTTCACCACCGGTCAGCACGACATCCGGAGCGGAACTGTCAGCAACACGACAACGAAGCTCGTCAAGCGACCATGCCGAACCTTCAGGCTTCCACGAAGTATACGGCGTGTCACAGAACCAACATCGCAGGTTACAACCGGAGGTACGAATGAACAGGGACTGCGCCCCGGCCCACGGACCTTCTCCTTGAATCGATTCAAAAATCTCGGCTATCTGCACAGGTGTTGCATCAAAAAGGAATGGTGACAATGTCGCCCAGTGGCGGAACCGCCACAGAATATCGAGTTGCCGGACTAGATGCCGCGCACTGGTCAGTGACTTCTCAAGGAAATCAAAAACGTTCGTTTTGCTCGGGGAAAAAATGCCTGACACTTCCAGAATCCAGGTTTTGCACAAACCCCGAATCCGCCCATTGCCCGGATCGGTCAATGTGATGGTGAGCCAAAAAAATCAATCCTCTCTCTGTTCCGCTTCTTTGACAGTTCCTGGAAGTTTGTTGCTGATAGCTGCCAAATCTTCGAGACTTTTATCGAGCCCGGCGGGTCTTCCATTCGGTGCTGCCTGGCATTCCACGGTCAACATCTGAGCGGCTGTCAGAATCTCACCGTAGATTGCTTCGTGGGGTCCCGCCGGACGATTGCCTTTATCTTCAAGGAGACTTACGAGTACGGACACCTGATCAGCAGGTTCCGATGACGTCGCGGCACTCGCCACCTGATCTGCAACAGCCTGCTTAACGCTTAATGCGTACGCATCTGCATCTTTTGAATCATCAGTGAAGGGAACAGTACTTTCCCCTGAACCGCATCCAATACTTGTACTGGCCAATATTGTCAGCAGAGTTACTTTGCTAAGCATTGAAAACATACTTTGAGCTTTCTTCATCCGAGAATTCAAAATAAAAAAACCA
>Ga0209284_10005444_pt1 | contig 13185 bp, 10 predicted proteins | sample FRY03_FD_187211 | JGI IMG/M metagenome (GOLD analysis project Ga0209284, IMG submission 187211) | Freshwater microbial communities from Lake Fryxell liftoff mats and glacier meltwater in Antarctica - FRY-03 (SPAdes) (version 2) | ecosystem: Environmental > Aquatic > Freshwater > Ice > Glacier... | reverse complement strand
GTGCTACGAGAACCATCCATAATAAAACGAAAAATGCGACCCAAACTGAGCCGCATTTTTGCATTATATATTCGTGAGTAACTATCAATTCTTAATGAACCTCAAAGCCGAACTTGAACTTTGGTGCTTCACAAAATAAATTCCTTTAGATAAGTCAGAGACTGATAGTATTCCTTGTTTTTCTTTGTTCAAGTTAATTTCTATAACCAATTGTCCAAGCGAATTGTAAAACTGAACAAGTCCTATTGCATTATCCGAACTCAATTGAACGAAATCATTTGATGGATTTGGTGAAATCGAAAGCATGGAAGTATTCGAAGGCTGTTCAATACCTAAACCAATTAATGCTAAGTTTTGAGATGAGGTATTGGTTCCACAAACATTGGTAACAGTCAAAGTTGCTTCAAATTGGCCTGTGCTCGGATACGTATGCAAAACCATTCCACTGCTTGTATTGTCAATTGTTCCGTCAGTATTAAAATCCCAAGCAAATGTATTTCCAGAGGCCGCGGCAATTGGTGTGAACGAAATGCTTAGTCCGTTTTGCTCTAACCACGTAAATGCAGCGCTTGGAGTTACATTTTCAGAAATTATAATTTGGTCGGTAGCTGAACATCCTTCCGCATTTGTAACTGTAACTGAATAAGTTCCACCAAAGAAAACATTTATTAAAGGAGTAACTGGACCGTGAGCCCATAAATAAGTTGTTGACCCTGCACCTGCGTTTAGTGAAATTGATTGACTATTGCAGATTGTTTGGTCTGGACCTAAATTAACACTTGGAGCACTTGCTGTTGTAACAGTTATCGAATCTACAGCGTTGCATCCTGCTTCACTGAATGCAATTACAGAGTAGGTTCCCGCTTGAGTTACAGATATTGTTGGAGTTGTAGCTCCATTTGACCATAATATGCCATTATAGCCGCTAGTTTCAACTAGACCAGTAATACCTCCAAACGGAGATATAGGTGTAATTCCGCTTAGATTAAGGAAAATATCGTTCCCACTTCCGTCTTTCCCTGTCTGAGTGCCGTCCGCATTGCGAAACACGATAAATAATCCATTTACTGGTGTACCTGCATCAATGCCATAATAATCATTCACATTAATGGTTATTCTCCAAACATTATTTCCAGCAACAGTCATTTGTCCCAAGCCATCATCTAAGCCCCAATTGCCAGTCCAAGGTGTAACTGGACCTCCAAAAGGTAAAGATTCATAGGTAGAATGCATGTAAACATTCGTCGCTCCAACAAGTCCTGTTTGACCTTGCGTAGCATCGTAAATGATGGTTAATGAATCTCCTTCGGGCGATATTGAAATTCCAGGAGACAAAATTAAAGGCGTTGAGCCACAAATTAATGCATCTGCGCCAAGGCTAATGGAACCGCCTGAAACACCGGTAATTTGAATTGTATCACGTGCTGTTAAACTCCCTAAAGTTACTTCAACCCAATATTGACCAGTGGCATCAACTAAAATGCTTGACGTTTCATCGCCAGTTGACCATAAATATGTATCATAAATATCATCAACCTGTACTACTAATGGGAAATTTGCCGTACAAACAACCGTGTCATTTCCAAGAATAACTGATACGGTTGGATTACTTACACTGTAGGAGAAGTTTCCGCTATCGCCATTGTTTATGAAGTTCAAACTTATTAAATCAAAATCTACGATAGGGCTATCAATTGTAGTAGAAAAGGCATAAAAAGATACTGTTGCGCCGTTAGGTTGGGCAGGAATGGCAACACTTACAGATGATGCTACCACAGTCATGGGAATAATAACGCTCGTTGCAAAATTATCTAACGAATAACGTAAATAGAATTTCTCCTCTAGCGATGGATTCCCTGACAAAGCAGCTGTTACAACAACTGGATCAGCAGGTGTAATTCCAGAACTTGGCAAAAACGAAAGTGAATTAAAGCTTACAGGATCACTTGAGGTTGCCATCACAATAGCTCGCGTGGCTTGGTATCCTTGATCTTGCCAGTTAATAGTATAGTAATTATCATTCTCAACTGCAATGGAATTATCAACTCCATCATTAAATTGATAATCTTGAATGGTATTCATAACAACATTCACTCCTGCCCACTTATTAGCGTATGGGTTTCCAGTGGGACCCGAAGTAAAAAGCCAGGCGTATGTTCCAGCACTTGTATCAGCTCCTGTGGCTGCAATATGAATGGTTGTTTGCCAACGTCTTTGTCCTACCGATATTGGCGTAACGCCTCCACTTACCTGCGTAGAACTGCCAAATACTGATCCCGCAGTTGGTGGATTGATGAAATTATTCCATTGGCCAGGGAGGTTTAATCCTTCTGGTTCAAAGATTTGTGCTTGTATGCTAGAACTGAAGCTTAGCAGAGCACCTAGCACCAAGGTGCAATAAAAAAGTATACGTCGATTGTATTTCATTTTAAGAAAACTTTTAGTCTTGAGTGTCAAATTTACACTCTTCTTAGAACCAAGCAAACAAAGACTTAATTTTGCTTTAAAATAATTCCAGTTTCATGGAAATAAGCCTCACTACTCCCGCCCTACTTTTTCCAGCAATATCCTTATTGCTGCTTGCTTATACCAATCGCTTTTTAGCCATCGCAAACCTAATTCGCGGGCTTCGAAAACAATATGAGAGCCACCCAGAGATGAATCTTTTAGAACAAATTCAGCTACTTCGCAAGCGTATTATACTTATCCGCAATATGCAGGCATTTGGAATTGCTAGTATTTTTAGTTGCGTTTTAACGATGTTCGCTGTCTTTGTAGGTTATCCATTTCTGGCAAACCTTCTTTTCGGTTTAAGTCTACTTATAATGTCGGCCTCTTTGCTCATATCATTTCGTGAAACCATGCTTTCTGTTAATGCATTAAAAATCGAGTTAAGTCGCACAGAACAATTAAAATAGGAGATTTATATTTTAGGTTATTTCCCCTCTCGGTGGAATGGTAAACAGTTCACAATCAATTGTTTTGTCTATTGTTTAAACCTTGTTTGTCATCAAACTCCAAGCAATGATTTCATTTGGAAACTAAACTTTCAACATTGTGCTGCTGCTGTATTCTATGTTTTATTCCTTAATTGCTATTTTTCTTTTCCAATTCAGTATTCTGAATTTTATATTGTCATATATTAAACCAATTATCAATAATGAAGCAGGTATAATTAAAACGTAAAGCTGATAATAGGAATAAAAAACACCACCCAAAATACCGCCTGTAAAAAAGTATGCGATTATTCTCAACCGCAGTTTAATTGTCGATACAAGTTTGACTTTCGGTTCTTTTTCTTTGTAAAAAAACAACTGAGATAATTCAATTCCTAAATCAGTAAAAAGACCTGTCAAATGCGTTGTTCTCACAATTGCACCTGAAATTCGCGTTACCAACGAATTTTGTAAACCCATAGCGAAGAGTAAACTAAAGGCAATTATGTTCGAATAGTTAGCGATTAAACTTTGTCCAAAAAATGCTATTACAAATAAAATTACGCACTCAATAATAGTTGGAATAACATAAATTAATTGCACGTTTTTTCTTGATATAATTTCTACGAGTAGGCTAGAAACAAAAGAACCTAAAAAGAAAAAAAAGATGAATAAAAAATATGTTAAACTTTCAGAGTAATGCAGTTTAAAAACTTCATCGAGGAAAAATGCAAAGTGTCCAGTTACATTTGTTGTTAATCGTTTAACAGATAAAAAGCCTACAACATTAACAATTCCCGCAACTAATGAAAGTAAGGAAGCAATTTTCTTGTTTTGGTCTATGGTTCTTGCCTTTCCTTGATGTCTAAACATTGTTTTTTTACATATTTGATGTTGCTTACTGTAAAAGAAAAAAGCTAAGTACTCAATATCATCAATTTCATTCAATTATCAACACCCCAATTATTAAACACTAAGTAGAGTCTGTCTTCAGAGTCTCCTGATGTCTTTGCACTAGACCGAAAAATGCTCATTTACAAAAGTAAACTGCGCTTTTTCGGTCTTCGTGCTTCTAATCAGAAGCCTCTATAGTTCAAACTCCTGACTCTGTGCAAAGACACTAAGTAACGATTTCATTCTTTCTGGTAACTTAACCTTCACCCAAGAACCAATTTCTAGGTACTTTTTAATCCATTCAATCTTACTGGCCTGATCCTTAAAACTTAGAATTTGCGGTTGACTCAGAACCATTTCGCCCTTACTGAAATATTCATTCTGAAACTCAACAATGTCTAATTCTATTCCTAGCTGTTTCATCACCTCAAATACAGAGATAATGGTGTCAAGCTCACGAATGCCAGTTTCATTTAACTGAAGCACTCGTAGCAGGTGATACATTTTTTCACTCGCCGCAAAGCTGATACTTGTTTCATCGAGTTTAACTTCCCAACTAATTGCATCGGCGGCTAATTGCTCCAATCTTGTGATATACAAGTTACCGTTTTCAAAAAGGTGACGCAAATCGGCATTCACAACATTTTCTAGGTTATTTAAGAGAACCTTTGGTATGGGTAAACGTGCGTTGCTCATCACTTTCATGATGTTATAGTGGCGTCGGTAAATGCTCCTAAAATCCTCCTCAGCCTGAATCACATCCTTTCGAATAATCTGATTGAGCACTTTTCGCTGTTCGTCCTTAAATAAATTCCACAAAGAAAATTTTTCAGGACCAAAATAGGTTTGCATAATTCCAATTACGCCAGCAACCTTCGAATCATTAAATGCTTCTGTTATCTCGGCTTTCATATTGGCGTAAGCACCTGCTTCAATAAACGAGCTCGAATTGCCTAAAATATGATTTTGACCGAGCCAGATTACTGCAAAATAGAACTTCTTAACACTATGAGTAATTAAGGAATGTACGCGAGTTTGTCCAACCGCCATGCGAAGAGTTCCAGCTTCAAGCCTCAAATAATCATCACTTTCTGCTCGGTAATTACAGATATTCATTAATTCTGGAATATCATCAAACAAAGAAGCGACCGCATAATGCGAACCCACGCGAGACAAAGTTAATCGGCTAGGCTGAACATATTCTTTGTGAATGTTAGCTCCGTTTTTCAGAGCTGGAACATTGCTAGGTGCAAGCTCTAGCTGTTGTAAAAAATCCTTCTCCAGCACAATACTACTTTCACTTTCGGCCAGTTGAATTGCACGGTTAGCATATTGTAAAATCTGGGTTGTTTCAATACCTGAAATCTCATCGAAAAACCAGCCGCAACTTGTGTACATCAGCATTTCATTTCGCTGCATTTCAAGCAATCGAATAACCTTAGTTTTATGATCTCCTTCCGGAACAGATTTACAATGCTTTAGAAAAAATGCCTCCAATCGTGCATCGCTTCTGTCTAAAACGATTGATATATAATCATTTCGGGCCTTCCAAGGATCTTGAATATACAGACTCAGTTCCTTTTCGAAGACACCTTTCAAATCATCCCGTAGGTTATCTAGGGCATTTCTCAGAGGAGCCCTCCAGAGCTGATGCCAACCTGCATTCATGCCAGAACTACATCCACAATCGGCTCTCCAACGCTCAATACCATGAACGCAACTCCATGAACTGTTGTCATAGATACGAACTTCATCTATTGGCGGAAATTTTTCTAAATAATTCGCATAATTTATAATCGTTCCGAGTTCATTTTTTTCGATGTAATCCAGACAAAAAGCCAAAGCCATATCGCCATGCAAATGATGGTGACCATAACTTTCGCCATCTGTTGCAACATGAACCAAGTGAGGCTCTTGAATCGATTGGTCTTCAGTTAGTCTACGTGCAAATTCTTTCCCATCAATCAACAAACCCTTGAAAGCAATGTCTTGAGAAATTGAGCCATCATAAAAGAAAAGACTTATCGTTTTTCCGCTCGGCAGATTACATAAATAAGGCTTTCTAGTATCTATACGTTCACCTGAAACGTCCATCCACTCTCCATTTTTCGGTTTTATCTCATGTGCTTGTCGAGGTGCTAAAATTGTGAACTTAATCCCATTTTCGGCTAAAACTTCCAAGGTTTCAGTATCAACAGCAGTTTCTGCAAGCCACATTCCTTCCGGTTTCCTGCGAAATCGAGATTCAAAATCGCGAATTCCCCAGATAACCTGCGTTTCTTTGTCGCAACGATTCGCCAAAGGCATAATTATATGATTGTAAACTTGGGCTAAAGCGTTTCCGTGTCCGTTATTCTTTAAACGACTTCTTTCATCAGCATCCAAAACGGCCTGATAGGCTTTAGCATCATAGATCTCCATCCATTGAAGCAATGTTGGACCGAAGTTGAAACTAATACGCTCGTAATTATTTACAATGTTTACAATGTTATCGTCTTCATCAAGAATCCTCGAAAATCCATTTGGACTGTAGGATTCATGGGAGATTCTTTCGTTCCAATCGTGGAAAGGATAAGCAGAATCTTGTTGTTCAATCACTTCAAGCCAAGCATTTTCGCGAGGTGGTTGGTAGAAATGACCGTGAATGCAGATATATTTTGTCATAATGTGAAACCAAATCGATTTCCAATTTCTGGAGGAGGCAATGATAAATAATTAATTCCTGAGCAATGCTTTTAGTTTGTCAACACAAGGAAAAACTGCGTGGCTCAATGTTAGAATCCAAACCGAAGGAAAGCCTTGAATTATAGAGCATTTCAGAATAAATATTACCTAAAGCGAATGGTTTGTGAAAGTGTGTAAATGACGCTTAGAAATAAAAGCAATGTGCTAATTTTCAAATTCATAGCTTAGCAAACGTAAGAATGTGAATAAAATCACGTTTGATGCTCATCGTTTTTCATAAATTTGCAAAACATAAACCTGACAGCTTATGAACGAAAATTATCAGGATGATCACACTACAGATGTTGCTGTCAGACGATTTGAGAAGATGCTGCGTGAAAACGCAAACTATTTTTTCGATCTTGATGACTTAGAGAATATTGTAGAATTCTACATTATTGAAAACCATCATCATAAAGCTCTCAAGGCAATAACGTACGCCAAGGGGCAGTATCCAGATTCGACGTATTTTACACTTCGAAAATCCCAGCTTCTATCGGCTGAAGGACAATACGATGCGGCACTTAGTCTATTAGATGAAGTGGAAATATTTGAGCCGGGAAACCCTGAGATTTTCATGACCCGTGGAGGCATTTATTCGATGCTTAATAAGCCAAACGAAGCAATAAAAGCCTACAAGGCAGCTTTAAGAATAGATCGAAGAATTGAAGAACTGTATTTATTCATTGCATTCGAATTTCAAAATCAGAATCAACATGCTAAAGCGGCGCGATATCTGCGTAAATGCTTGATGTTAAATCCTGAGAATGAATCTGCTATCTATGAAATGTCGTTCTGTTTTGATGCTGCAAATAAGTATGAAGCTGGAATCAAGTATTTCAATTCTTTCCTCGACGATCATGCATATTCCAAAACAGCTTGGTATGCATTAGGTCACCTTTACAGTAAATTACAGAATTACAAAAAAGCTATTGAAGCCTTTGATTTTGCGATAGTTGTTGATGAAACATTTGCAGCGGCTTGGTTTAATAAAGCCAATTGTCTTGCTGCGAGCGAGCTATATGAAGATGCAATTGTTTCTTACAAGGAATTATTCAAACTCGAAGAGCCAGACGCGTTTACTTTTCTTTACATCGGTGAATGTTACGAGAATTTAGATAAGTACACTGAGGCCTTGAAATATTACCGCAAGTCGGCTGAGTTAGATGAATTTTTGCCTGATGCATGGATTGGAATAGGTGTAGTTCTCGATTTTCTTGATAGAACCAATGAATCACTTGCGCACATCAAGAAGGGAATCAACTTAGATCCAACGCGAGGTACCTTTTGGTTCATCTTGGGAGATTTACAGCTTAAGCTTGGATTTCATGCCGAGGGTGAAGAATCTTATCGTAAGGTGATCGAGTTTGAGCCTGAAAACGAAGAAATATGGGTATTCTTATCCAATTTACTAATGGAGCGCGGCCATAGCGATGAGGCCGTTACGCTTATGCAAGAATGTATGAAGTATCATACTGGCAATGCACGTTTGATTTTTCAATCTTGCGAGGTAGAACTTAGTGCAGGACATGATCGTTCTGCATACGTTTTGGCTGAAGTTGCAATTGCACTTGATAAAGAAATGGCAGCTAAAATGCTGCTCGAACTGAGCCGATTTGGAATGAACTCCAATATTCGTGGGCTTATAGAAAGAAATTAGCAGATAAATGAATAAAATCCTTCCCCACCTGCCTGAACGCAGCCAACAACCCAGAGATTCAGGCTTAACAATGATGATGGACAAAGGTCTTAGTCTCCGCCAAGCGGAAGATTTTATTACCGCCTCAGGTCATTTAGCTGATATCATAAAACTTGGCTTTGGAACCTCTATCGTTTCGAACAACCTAAAAGAAAAAATCAGACTTTACCATTCTGCTGGAATGCGCGTATACGTTGGAGGAACTTTATTCGAAGCATTCGCAATTCGTTCAATGATTGATGAATATCGTCGTTTTATTGACGATTTAGGTCTTGAAACCGTTGAAGTTTCAGATGGTTCCATCATTCTAGATCACAAAATAAAATGCGAGTATATTTCAAATCTTTCTAAACATTACCGAGTACTATCTGAAGTTGGTTCAAAAGAAGCGGGCATCTTAATTTCTCCTGTAAAGTGGATTTCAATGATGAAAGCCGAATTAGATGCCGGTTCATGGAAAGTTATTGCTGAAGCACGGGAAAGCGGAAACGTCGGAATTTACCGTCCGAATGGAACAGCTCACGTGATGTTGGTGAATCGTATTTTATCTAAAATCCCCGGCGATAAGATACTTTGGGAAGCACCAGTGAAATCTCAACAAGCATGGTTTATTAAGCATCTTGGCGCGAATGTTAACCTTGGAAACATAGCTCACGACGATGTTATTCCATTAGAAACATTAAGATTAGGGTTAAGAGGTGATACTTTTTTCGAGTTTTTGCCAGGTGAATTTGCGCATCTAAAACAAATTGCCGATTAACTATGAATGAAATTACTGTTCAAGAATTGAATGAGTGGCGCAAGACAAACAAGCCACATCAATTGATAGATGTTCGAGAAGAATACGAAAACGAATCGGTTTGTATCCAAGGAGCTCAACTCATTCCTATGGGTAAAATTCCTGATCATCTAAGCGATATTCGCACCGATGTTCCAGTAGTTTTACAATGTAAATCAGGTGGTAGATCGGGTAATGTTGCACGATACCTTGAAGGCCGAGGATATACGAATGTAATCAATCTTAAAGGCGGAATTTTCGCTTGGATTGATGAGATTGAGCCTACACTAAATAAATATTAGTCATGCGGGAATATGCCTTGCTTGGCAAATCGCTCGTACATTCCTTTTCGCCAACTTATTTCAAAGCGAAATTCGAATTCGAAGGTATATTGGATGCTCGTTACTACGCCAAAGAATTAGCAGACCTGAACGATTTGCCGAATTGGCTCTTGTTATCTCCAGAAATTCATGGATTTAATGTCACAATTCCATACAAACGAGATATTTGCGCCTTTATAGATGAACTTTACGGTCCTGCAGCAGGATTGCAAGTGGTTAACACTGTCGTTGTTGAACGTAACGTGGAGGATTTTGAAGGACAAAAAATCCTTGGTCTCCGTTTAAAAGGTTTTAATACCGATATATTTGGATTTAAAGAATCAATCAAACCCTTGATGCGACCTTGGTTTGAGCGAGCATTAATTCTAGGAACAGGCGCTAGTGCTTCTTCAGTTGCGTATGTTCTTTACAAACTAGGTATCGACACTCTCTTTGTTAGCCGCAACCCTCAAGGTGAACAAGAAATTGGATGGGAAGAGATCAATGAACATGTAATGCGTTTCCATCCATTAATTATTAATACGAGTCCCATTGGTCAATTTCCTGATAGTGAAGCCTTTCCTCCTATTCCATATGCAGAAATTACCGAAAAACATTTGGTGTACGACTTAATCTATAATCCGCAGGAAACAGCCTTACTAGCTAAAGCAAAAGCGCAAGGCGCGATGGTGCACAATGGAGAATCTATGCTGCGAATGCAAGCAGATCAAAGTTGGAAAACGTGGATGAATGCCAGGAGCAGTGGGGTTTAGTTACCTAATTTTGCATTCACGGTAAATGACATTGAAATTCGCAAAGAAAGAGACTCGGAGATTATTAAATCATTGATCCCGTATATCTTAAATTGCATATCTGCTTGTTTAAAAAATTCTTTCAATTCAAATCCCTCGTCTACAAAAGTTACAGATGATGAAGTGTAAAACTCTCCTAAATCTCTTGAGGCAAATATCAAATTACCGGCACCTTGGTTATTCAATCTAATGTCGATACGACTAAAATAATCGAGGGTTTTACCTGGCTCAGTGGTTTCGATTTTGATTTCTTTAATTTTTACTGATTTTAGGTTATTAACTGTAAATCCTTGAGCAGCGAGTTCATTGGTGATACCTGTCTGAATATCATGTGTTCCAAGTAATATTTCACCTGTTTGAGAAGTTGTATCTACAACAACTGTATAGGATTCGTATTCTTTCGAATAGTCAAGTGGTTCTACAGTTTTTTTACATGCCGAAATAGTCACAATTACAAATAAGGCAATTAGTATTAGAGAAGGAAAGGTTCTCATGATATTATGATTTTGCTGCAAGATACAAATTGTATAGAGCAAAAATCTGCATCCTAAAAAATCGCCGCAATTCCTACATTTGGAGAATGAAAAAAAAGGTTCTTATTTCTCTCGTCTCATTGGTGTTGAATTCAGTCGCTTTAAATGCCCAAAAGCCTCTTAGCGATTTGTCCAAAGCTCCGTTAATGATGGTGTTAAAGAATAATTCAGTTTCTACTTATCCCGTCAGATTTGAAGAGTCTGATTCTACGCGAATTACTCGAAAGAATGGCGACACAACTAGAATAGAATACTTTGTTAGGTATACGGATAGAGGAAAAGCTGTTCGAGGTGGAGTTCGTAAAACGAGAATAACAAAAGATAAAATTAGCATATGGCAAAATGATACGCTGAGGGTTGAAGTCAAACGACAAAGTGAACGGCACACGGGAACACTTGGAGGGATAAAAGGAAAAGTTATTCGTGAATTAATTCCTTCGCAACACCCCACAATCCATGCTACAGAGCAATACATGTTTGAAGACGACAAGCTATATTTTATCATTTACCGACCAGAGCTTGGATTGGTAGAGCTTGAATCATCGAAAGATTTTCAATATAGAAGAATGATTGGTAATTTTTTTACTGACGTTTGTAAATATCCGTCTGGAGGAGGAACATATACTGAGCTAAATAGGACTTTAACAAAGGGCGATGAGCTGCAAATCTTATTCAATTTTCAAAGATTGAATGAAGAAGGAACGGAATTTATTTCTATTCCTGATCGAATATTGAAAATCAAACTTGGTGAATTTCTCCCTTACAGTGACCCTACTAAAATGAATTTTGAAAGCGAGGTCACAGATCTTGCAAATTCAACTGTATTTGATGAAACATCTGGTGTAATTGAGTTTTTTGATGAAGGATTTGCTATTAACCAACAAATTTACTTAAGAGATTCGCTCTATCCCAGAACGATAAGGATATTTGCACCTGATGCAGAGAATCGAGTTCATCCATTTTATCCTGCGATTGACCTATCTGGATCTTTAATAGAAGCGAGCTATGAGCATGAAAGGTTTATAGGGCAGACCAAATTTCAAATTACGTCCTATTGGAATTCAAGTGGTTCAAACCGATTGAGTTTTCTTCCTGAATTCGCTTTCCCTTGGAGAGATAATGCCGAAAATTATCAAGGAAGCCCAGTGTACTTAAAATTGGGAAATAAGATTCATGGCAAACCCTATGAATCTCCAAAAAACGAAAAGCCTCATTTTTCTCGCGTGCAGGTAAGCCAAGACTCTCTATTTCTTGAGGTTTTTTCAGATTTAAAGCAAAATATTACCATTGAACTGCAGCAAGTAGATGGAACTACAATTAAGCAATTGAAACAATCTCATGGTATTCGAGAAGGAATAACTAGGATTCCGTTTGAAAAATTGGACTTAACTTATGGTTCTCAGGTAGATATCGTATTAATTACAAAAGTCAATGACGAGGCAATTGAGCATCAGCGTTTTAGATATATTCAAAATAATTAAGCCATTATTAAATGAAGTATAAATTACTAGGTCACAGTGGATTAAGAGTTTCGGAACTATGCTTAGGCACAATGACCTTTGGTTTAGAATGGGGTTGGGGTTCTGATAAAGAACAAAGTCGCGAAGTCTTTAATACTTATGCGAATGCAGGAGGAAACTTTGTCGATACTGCAAACTTATACACCCTTGGAACAAGTGAGAAATGGCTAGGGGAGTTTATTGCTGATGATCGTGACCATTTTATTTTAGCAACAAAATACGCACTTAAAGATCGAGACGGCGACCCTAATTTCGCTGGTAATCATCGAAAAAACATGATGCGTTCAGTTACGCAAAGTTTGAAGAGATTAAATACTGAATCGATTGATCTACTCTGGATTCATGCTTGGGATTTCACTACTTCGCCAGAAGAAGTTATGCGTGGTTTAGACGATTTAATCACACGTGGATTGGTGCATTACATTGGCATAAGCGACACTCCCGCTTGGATTGTTTCTCGTTGTAATACGTTGGCTGAACTTCGCGGATGGAATCGTTTTGCCGCCCTGCAGGTCGAATATAGCTTATTGCAAAGAACTCCTGAAGCCGATTTACTTCCCATGGCAAAAGCGCTAGATTTAGCAGTTACGCCTTGGGCACCATTAGCTGGTGGAGCATTAACAGGAAAATACCTTGCTTCTGGTTCTGGGGAGGGCCGAGTAAAAGAGATCAGTGAGCGTAGAAATGAACGTGCTTTAAAAATTGCCCAAGCAGTTGTTGATGCAGCTAAAAGAATTGGTTGTTCTCCAGCTCAACTGGCAATTCAATGGACTCGTCAACGTGATCAATTGGTGATTCCAATTGTTGGAGCCCGCACTGCAACTCAATTGCAAGATAGTCTTGATGTTGTGAATTTGATTATACCCGAAAATGAGTTAAACTTATTAAATGAGTTAACTGCAAACGCGTATGGTTTCCCTCACGAATTTTTGAAATCTGACGGAGTTCGCGATGTGTTATTTGCAGGAA
>Ga0209284_10005441_pt1 | contig 13194 bp, 10 predicted proteins | sample FRY03_FD_187211 | JGI IMG/M metagenome (GOLD analysis project Ga0209284, IMG submission 187211) | Freshwater microbial communities from Lake Fryxell liftoff mats and glacier meltwater in Antarctica - FRY-03 (SPAdes) (version 2) | ecosystem: Environmental > Aquatic > Freshwater > Ice > Glacier... | reverse complement strand
CAACTGCTACGCCAAGTGCTACACCGACTCCGTTCCCGACCGCCACACCAAGCAATACGGCTACGTCAGCACCAACATCGACCCCCGTCATTCTGCGTTCCTATAGTGATGAGCAGAATCGGTTTACTGTCATTTTGCCCAGGGGATGGAGCCAACAGGACGCTGGTAATAAGACTACCTTTATTTCAACGGATCGGTCCGCGCAATTTACGATCCAGGAACTTGCCGGCTTGGGATCAACATCTTCCCTCACTGCTGTCGTCGACATCTATGTGGCGAGCGGTGAGTTGGGGGTCCAGGACCCAGCGCCAATCGGTAACGGCAGCCAGCGCACTATCAGCGGGTTGGTTGCCGTTGCCCAACGCTACAACGCCGGCATTCTGGGAATCCCTGTTGAGGTCACGGTAGTAGCTTTTGAACGAGATAACCAGCGGTTTGTCGTAGCGGCTATCATACGCGCTGATCTTGTGAATGAATACGCTCCGTGGATCGAGGCGGCCTTTGCCGATTTCGAACTTTCTGCCTTGCCCCCCACGGCGACACCGACCCACACCTATACACCAACACGGACCCATACAGCAACATCCACCCGCACGGCAACATCCACCCGCACGGCAACATCCACCCGCACGGCAACATCCACCCGCACGGCAACATCCACCCGCACAGCAACGCCCGCCCATACCGCCACACCAGCGGCAACGAGTACACCGCTGGCCACCAATACGCCCACTGTTACTCCGACCAGCGGTCCTCCCACATCCACGTTTACTCCGGCGCCCCCACCCACCCCGGCGCCCACACCAATACCGGCCCCGCCGGGGGTGGTCACTGATTTTGAGTCCTTTGGCAACTGGCGGCGAGGGGATCAACCATACGGTACCTTTGTCCAGTCCAACGAACAGGCACAGAGTGGTCGCTTCGCTGGCAAACTAACCTATAATTTTCCCGCGAGCGCGGGCAATCAGAATTTTGTTGTCTTCCTACGATCTATTCCCATCAGCGGTCAGCCGACTCAACTCACAGCCTGGGTGCATGGGGGGGGGCGCGGCAATTTCCTCAATATCTGGGTGCAGGATGGAGCTAGACAGATTTGGCAGTTCACTTTTGGGCGGATTCAACACACAGGTTGGCAACAGGTGATCGCCCCCTTGGATGTGACAGCCCCCTGGCCGAATGGGAAGGTGAGTGCGGATACTGGGGCGACCAGCCTGACCTATCCTCTTACTCTTATAGCGTTGGTAGTAGATGCACCGGAAGGGAGCATAGGTGGCGGCACGATCTACATTGATGACATTGCAGGCGCAAGCAGTGGGGATGCCGTTCCTCCTTCCTCAGGGTCTTCCGGTGGTGACGGTGCAGTTCAGCCTCCAGCAGCCCCATCCCCCACTGCGGTCACTGCTCCTCCCGCCGAGTCCCCACCCGCATCTGTTTCCGGGCGCATTGCTTATGGAGCCTGGAATGGGAGTGCCAATCGATCCGAAGTTTATGTACACAACGCAGGTACAGGCCAAAACATCGGCACTTATACTAACAGTGGTCAGCCTGATATTCATCCCAATGGCTCACCCTTTGTGATGAACGGCACAGGTGGCGGCAAGAATAATCTGATGCGCTACGATTCCGACGGGAACGACGATGCCATTAGCCTGAATACAGAAGATCAGCGTCCCAATTATGCGGTCAATGGTCAGCGTTTGATCTTTACATCTACTAAGCAGGGGGATGGTCGTTCTCGCATCTATCGCCAGGGAGATTTCCGGAATCCAGTACCAGCAGAAGTACTCTATTTCGGCGGTCGGGAAATACTAGGCGATTATGCCGTCTACCTGGACAACTGGTATATCGCCTATTATGGCTGTGACTATTGGGTCAATAACAGTAACTGCGGCATCTATGCTACCTTTGCCAATGGGGACCAACCGCTCAAGGCGACCAATCATACCAGTGATCGGCCCACCGATAATCTGAGCAACCGTATTCTCTTTATGACAAGGGAACAGCAGAATGATGGACAGGGAGAAAACAACAATTGGGATGTCTATGTTGTGAACCCTGATGGTTCGGGACTGCAACGGCTGACAGATAGCCCTGGGCGGGATGGTCTGGCTGCGAGTTCGCCAGATGGCCGTGCCATCGCTTTTGTCTCAGACAGGGACGGCTATTGGGCGCTCTATGTGATGAATGCTGATGGCAGCAATCAGCGCCGTCTGGCCGCGCTGGTCAATGGCTTTGGTGGTGGCGAATTTGACTGGACCAACGAACGTCTTAGCTGGGGGCCGTGACCAATCCGTGTTCCGCTATTTTTTTCGGAGGAGAGCAGATGGCAGCTGATCTAATTCAGGCTAATTACGAACGATTGGCAGAACTGGCAACCCGCTTCCAGCAACAAGCTGACCTGGTGCTGGAAATGACCCAGCAGGTTAACCGGGGCATGGCCGCTCTGCAAGAGGGAGGCTGGCAGGGAGAAGGGATTCAAGCATTTTCTGAGGAGATGGGGGTTGAAGTTTTACCTGCTGTCGGCCGTCTGGAACAGGCCCTGTTTGAAGCACAGCGGGTAACCCTGCACGTTGCCGAAGCCATACGAACCGCTGAGGAAGAGGCCGCGCGTCTATTTGATGGGCAAGGTAATGTCGCCGGAGAAACAGATAGCGGTGGTATCCAAGGGTCCAATGCGGTACATACAACGAATGGGGCTGGCACGCCCGCTCCGTCTGTGGAACAGGTTCTGACAAACGGAAAAGAAAACATTGGCAAGGTGTTCAACGAGCAGTACATGGAAGGGATGATTGGACGTGTAGAAACTGGGGCAAACACCCCCAGGCTCAATCAGGCCATGGAAGACCTTCTCGATAATGTGCGCAGGGGGAACCGCGATCTTGGTTCTGTGGGACAGACGTTGGGCGAAATCGCGCAATTGCGCGGTGTCGATCCGGCTACCCTACGTGAACAGTATCAAAATGTTTTCTTACCGTTATGGGATAATGCGGTACACAAAGGAGATATCGATCTAAAACGTCAACCCGACCGACTGGGATTGACGGAGTATATGGGATCAACAGTTTCGCTTCGCTATGGGCGTGCAACGGGTGATATATTTGGCATGGACGCCAGCCTTGGTTCCGTATTAAATCCTACTGGTGGTATGGTCGGCCCCGCCAGTAATGCATATCGCCCTCACCCTAATGATGCTATTGGTTACCACGGCGTATTCCATGATCTAGGCGGCTATTTATTGAACGAGCAGGGGATTGGACCGGGTTATGACTATCTCAACCGAGATCCCTGGATATTCCCAAATAACTCCCCCCAAATAACAGGCCAAGTATCTGGGATTGCTTGGTGGACATCGAAACATTCAGAATTAGGCGTACAAACTGATATAGGACGTGCTTTACTGGATAATCCTATCCGTGTGTTACCAAACTTTATTGAAGCCCCAATTCTCAGCGGTGTGGGTTTTCTTGAGGATCATGGCGTGACTTACTTGCGACCAAAAATGGGATCGATCAACAGCGCGATTGGAGATGTTCTACTCATGGAGAATGACGTCAAAAAAGTATGGGATACGTTTTTTTAAATGGCGCTCTTGGCAAAGCCAGTCACAATCTTTTTGGATCAAGGAGCAATGAATGCAAGCAAAGTTGACGACCACTGAATTAGCCTATCTGCTGCACACTCACGGTGCAAACAGCGTACTCGGTTTGGATGACGCTACCTTTTTCCCGCAGGACGAGAATGTGCGACGCACCCTCCAGTCAGATGGTTTTGCTGCATTGCAAAAAAATGGTTGGCTGGTCCCAGAAGGGAATGCATTTCACACAAATTCAACCATGATGCTGCTCGCCGCCGTTCTGGCTGCCCCGGAGTGGGTACTGGTCGTGGGTCGAATTGTAGAGAACGGCGCGGGGCAACAACTTCTGACCTATTCCGTAGCTCAGGAATATCTGGTGGAGCAATTCCAGGCAGATGACGGCGAATATGTCCTGACTCGGATTGAAGATAAGGAGATTCTACTCAATCGGCTTTATAATACTTTTCGAACTCTGGAAACTCATTCATTCACTGACAGCGTGTCTGTTGAAGCCACCATATTTGGTGAAGTCCCAAGGGAATCCACAACAGAGGCCATAGAGTTCTGGGGAGAGAAGCTTCCAGTCCATTCCGACACATTGGCACGGCGCTTTTCTCAACTTCAGCGGCATGGACGCCTGCGCACTTATATTTTGAAAGATGGACAACCTGGAATGACCCTTGAGTTGGCTATCGTGCAGGATAGCCAAGGTGAACTTTGGTCTATAGCTGAAGGCATATCTGGTAAGGTGACACTATCGCCGCTGACCACAACCAAGATGGCTGAACTACTGATGGGGAAATTTCCTGGGTCGATCAAGTAGAACCAATTACTCGGCGATCGTTGAAATTGGACGAGAAAAGTGAAATTAAAAATATCTGTAGTGATCAAGATGATAATGAAGTCCAGGATACCCAAATCCGGTTAGCAACCTCGTTACGAGAGAGGCCGAGAATGGAAAGCCCTTGATGAGGGCGGTCGTTGTATTCGACCAAGAACCGCTCCAAGAGGACGGCTAATTCCTGATCATCTTGCCAGGATTTGTCCTTCAACCAATCTTTGAGGGTGCGGACAAAGCGCTCGGCAATGCCATTCGATTGGGGTCGATGGCGGGCGATGAGGACATAAATGAATTCCTCTTGCTGGGCTAGTGCGTCATCCAGCCTAAATTATCGGGTCATTCCCTATCACCAAACCTAAATTTTTAGCGTGGATGATGCACTAGAAGCCGAAAGACCTCTGCACGAAAGTGAATGCTCCGGTCAGAAATCAAGAAAAGCAGTTTAGGGGCAACAAGATTTGGAGAGCTTCAGCGACCATTTTGTAGGGCAGGTTTCTTACCTGCCAACGTTGGCAGGTAAGAAACCTGCCCTACGGTAGAAAAATGACCCATTCCCCACCCCCCGCATCCCAATACCGCAAACTGCCCAGCGTAGACGCTCTGCTCCAGCGCGCCGAGACGGAAGAGTTGATCGCCCGCTTCGGCGCGGAGCAGGTGACCGACGCCATCCGCGGCTTGTTGGACGCAAGCCGGGCCGCCATCCAGCACAGCACAGCAGCACCCGGCGTGGATGCGCTGATTGCTGATCTGTCCGAACGGTTGGCGCACACAAACCGCCCCTCCCTGCGCCCCGTCATCAACGCCACCGGCGTCATCATCCACACGAATCTGGGCCGCGCGCCGCTGAGTGTGGCGGCGCGCCAGGCCATCCAAAGCGCGGCCACCGGCTACAACAATCTGGAATATGACATCGACGCGGGGGAACGGGGCAGCCGCCATATCCACGCCCGCCAACTACTGCGCGAACTGACCGGCGCGGAAGATGCACTGGTCGTCAACAACAACGCGGGTGCGGTTTTTCTCGTTCTCTCTGCACTCTGCACGGGACGGGAAGTGGTCATCAGCCGGGGCGAACTGGTGGAGATCGGCGGCGGCTTCCGCATCCCGGATGTGCTGCGCCAGAGTGGGGCCAGGCTGGTGGAAGTGGGCACGACCAACCGCACCCACCGGCGGGACTTTGCCGACGCGATTGGTGACAATACAGCCGCGTTCATGCGTGTCCACGCCAGCAACTTTCAGCAGATCGGCTTTGTCACAAAACCCTCCCTGGCCGAATTAGTCGGGATCGCGCAAGAGGTGCAGTGGGGACGTGCGCCGCTGGTCATCGACGATTTGGGCAGCGGCACGCTCATCGACACCGCCGCCTTTGGCCTTTCGCCGGAGCCAACAGTGCAGCAGAGCGTCGCGGCGGGCGCGGATGTGGTAACTTTCAGCGGCGACAAATTGCTCGGCGGTCCCCAGGCTGGGCTGATTGTGGGCAAAACGGAGTTCATCGAGCAGATTCGCCGCCACCCGCTCACCCGCGCCCTGCGCGTGGACAAACTCATACTGGCCGGGCTGGAAGCGACGCTCCAATCCTATCGCCGGGGCAAGGCAGTGGAGGAAATTCCCGTCTGGCAAATGATTGCCGCCACGCCAGAGAGCCTGCGGGCACGGGCCGAAAGCTGGCGGGAAAAGCTGGCAGCGTACGGTCTGCCAGTGGAAGTCGTCCCCGGTCAAAGCACCATCGGCGGGGGCAGTTTGCCCGGCGAGACACTGCCCACTTTTCTGCTGGCCCTGGCCGCGCCCCACCCGGACGAAGCCGCGGCCCGCCTGCGCCGGGCCACGCCTCCGGTTGTCGGGCGCATCCAGCAGGACCGGCTGCTCTTTGACCCGCGCACAGTTTTGGAAGCTGAATCTGACGCATTTTTGAGCGCGCTGCGTGCCAGTGGAACAGAGTCAAATGGCTGACCTGATTTTCCTCAAACTGGGCGGATCGCTCATCACTGACAAGCGCCGGGCCGAGACACCCCGCCGGGATGTGCTGGATCGATTGGCGCTGGAAATCGCTGTCGCCCGCCACCAAAATCCGTCCCTGCAACTGGTCATCGGCCACGGCTCCGGCAGCTTCGGCCACGTGACCGCGCGCAAATATGGCACACGGGACGGCGTGCATACGCCGGAAGATTGGTTGGGCTTTGCCGCCACCGCGGATGCCGCGGCCCGGCTTAACCGGATTGTCACCGCCAGTCTGCTGGCCGCGAACCTGCCCGTCTGGTCGATCCAGCCCGGCGCGACACTGCGCTGTGAAGATGGCCGGGTTGTGGCTGGTCCGGACGAAACCGTAGCGTTGGCATTGACGCGGGGGCTGATCCCGCTGGTGCACGGGGATGTGGCGATGGACAGCGTGCGCGGCGGCACTATTGCCAGCACTGAGGAAATCTTTGATTGGTTGGCCCGAAAGCTGGAAAGCTCGCTTTCACTCCGGCGTATCGTTCTGGCCGGGGAGGTGGACGGCGTTTTCACCGGAGACCCACTCCGTTTCCCCAACGCCCAGCCTATCCGGGAGATCACACAGGCCAGTCTTGCCAGCTTGACTGCCGGTTTGGGCGGCAGCCACGGCACGGATGTGACTGGCGGGATGGCGGCCAAAATCGACCAGGCACTGGCAATGGCCCAGCGCCAGCCGGGGCTGGATGTGATTATCTGCGGCGGGTTGCGGCCAGGCAATGTGGCCCAGGCGCTGCTTGGCGGGGAAAAATGGCCGGGGACGCGGATTGTCGCCGATGAGGGATGACCCCCGCGACAGGCCAGAAAGATTACAGACCGGGCAGCCCGCAGGCGTTACACTACCCTCTTGTAAACTCACTTCATTATTTGCCCGTGTATGAACCCCGCCTGTATAATGGCCTGCGGGATTAAACTGTCAGACGGTTCGGTGATTCACACAGAACGAACATTTGACAGAAGAAAAAAGGAGAAACAATGGTTCTGACAATCGTTTCATTTCTGCTGTTGCTGGGCACGCTGATGTTCTTCCACGAACTCGGCCACTATCTGGCCGCCCGACGCAACGGCATCGAAGTCGAAGAGTTTGGCGTTTTTGGCTTTCCGCCCCGCCTCATAAAACTCTTCACCTACGACGGCACACTCTTTTCGATCAACGCCATTCCGCTGGGCGCGTTTGTACGCATGAAAGGGGAAGACGCCGCGGATATGTCCCCCGGCTCGTTCAACGCGGCCAGCGCGGGGGCCAGAGCCTTTACATTAGTGGCAGGACCAGCAATGAACTTTCTCATTGCCATCATTTTCTCGGTTATGAGCGTACTCTCCGGTTTCCCGGCCAGCGTGGCCCACCCCCTGCTGGAAGATGTACCGGCCACGAGTGCAGCCGCAACTGTCGGTCTGCAAACGGGCGACATTCTCCTCAGCCAGGGGGGCGAACCCCTGCTGGTCGCAGCCGTCACGGGTGAACTGTTGGGCGCGACCGGCTCCTCAATTCTGGCCGACGGCACACCGGCCCGTGGGGAAGGGCTGCTTGTCCTGCGCGACGGCGAGCGGTTGGCCCTGGCCGAGACGGGCCAATCAGCCGCCGCTCTGTTGGCTGACGTTACCTACACGCCCGTCCTCAGCACGCAGATCACCTCAGTAGTGGAAGATAGCCCCGCGGCCCAATCTCAACTGGCCCCCGGCGATCTGGTCTTCTCCGTCAACGGCACACCCGTCACTCCCGGCAACTCTCTGGGCCGACAGGTCGGCGCGTTGGCAGGCAGCGAAGTTGTTTTGGCTCTTGTGCGGGGTGATGTCTGGCTGGAGATTCCCGTCTTTGCCCGGCAGGATCCCCCCGCGGGCCAGGGATCCATGGGGATTGGGATCGATGGCGTCTCCCGGATGGTCTCGTTACCTTTTGGTCAGGCCGTTGTGGAGGGCGTGCGCAATATCGTTGGCTATGTGGGGATGGTTGTGTCGCTGCCGGTGATGTTGATTGCCGGGCAGCTTGCCCCCAGCGATGCGGGCTTCTCCGGGCCGGTGGGCATTGCCCAAATGGTGGGCGGGGCGGTCAGTGCGACTGTGGACACGGGTTTCTGGTATCCCATTTGGCAGTTGGCAGCGATTATCAGCGCCGGGCTGGCCGTGGCTAATCTCTTCCCGATTCCCGCGCTGGATGGCGGACGGCTGCTCTTTATCGCCTTTGAAAAGTTGCGCGGGCGGCGGCTGGACCCGGAAAAAGAGGGGATCATCCATCTGGTCGGCTTTGCCCTCCTGCTGGGGTTGATGGTCGTGATTACCGTCAGCGACATTCGTTCTGGTCCCCAATCGATCGATTGGCTCCGTATCCTGGGGCAATGACACTCTAGTTTTAACGAGGAAAAACTGGCCTGATGCCCATTCAGCCACAGTACCTTCCCGGTGGGCAGTCGTCTTCCAAGTCGTCTTCTGCACCGCCACCCGAACCATTCGATTCATCCCCATCCCAGCCCCCAGCCCCCAGCCACCGGCAGACAGAAAGCTGCCCTGGCTGTCGCGCGCCCGTACACGCCGGACAGGCGGTCTGTGCGGATTGCGGCACTGTGCTGCACAGCCAGCCCAAGCCGATCCGCTGCCGCCACTGTGGGCAAAAGGGATCGTCCGCCTATGCGCTCTGCCCCCACTGTGGACGGGCGATGGTTGCGGCCCCGCCGGTCTGGCTCACGTGGGGTCTGCCTGTGGCGCTGGTTCTTCTCTTTGTGCTGGTGCTGTTAAGCCGGATCGAGGGCAGCCCGGTGCAATGGGTCGAACAGCGGATGGGTGATGCCCTGACTGCTGTCGAAAATCCGAGTGTCGAAAATCCTATCCTGACTCCTGTGCGGGAAGAGAATCGAAGCGTAGCTGATGCAGACGGGCCACCCACAGAAGCGGACGCGCTCCCCGCGGGGGAAGGCGCAAACGGCACGCTGGCGCAAATCGCTGCTACTGAAGTGCCCACATCCCAGCCCACACCCGAACCCACTGCCACCGCAGAGCCCACTGCCACCGCAGAGCCCACTGCCACCGCAGAGCCGACTGCCACCGCAGAGCCGACCGCCACCGCAGAGCCGACCGCCACCGCTACGGCCAGTCCCGTTGCGACGGAGAGAGCCACAGCGACAACCAGTTCGACAGCAACGCTCACAGCAACGCGCACGGTAGTCACCACATCAGCGACAGCAGAACGAACCTACACCGTCCAGGAAGGCGACACGGCTTTTTCCATCGCCAGTCAGTTCCAAATAACTGTTGCGGATCTGCTTAGAGTCAATCAGCTTGCGCCTATCCAGGCCCTGCAACTGCCATCGGGCACAACGCTGACAATTCCCGGCACGGGGGCATTGGTTAGCGTCCAATCGGCTGCCACATCTTTGCCCACTGGTGCATCCACGCCCAAGGCAACAGAGACGAATACCCCAACGGCTACGCCTACAGATACACCCACAGTCACGCCTACAGATACACCCACCTCCGCTGTCCGCCTCATCCAACCGGGCCAGCAACTCTATACAATCGTCAGCGGTGACACTTTTGTCAGTATTGCCCTGCGCTTCAATGTCAGCACAGACGCGCTGCTGACCACCAATGGACTGACGATTGACCAAGCCAAAGAGTTACAGATCAGCCAGAAACTTATCATTCCCGCCCCCGTCGCAGGCCAACCCCTGCCGCCCACAGCCACGCCAGGCATTCGGCGTTATACTGTGCAGGCTGGGGATACGATTATTGGCATCGCGGCCAGCAACGGAATCTCTGCCAATCTACTGCTGGCTGTCAATGGGATGACGGCTGCCCAGGCGCCCAATATTCGCCCCGGCGACGAACTGCTCATCCCACCGCCGGGTTATGTGCCGCCCGCAGCCACCCCCCAGCCAACCATTGCGCCAGCCCGTGCGCCTACGGCCACACCAACGCCAAAGATTACCATCCGACTGGACGCGCCGACGCTGATCGATCCGGCCCAGGATATCAATGTGCCGTGCAGTTCCGAGAAATACATCCGTTGGAATCCGGTCAACGGTCTGGCCCCGGACGACGTATACGTCCTCTTTTTGGGCTATGTAAATTCTGCGCCGGACGCCGCGGGCGATGTTACTGTTGAGCCACTGTTGGAGCAGCGCACGGGACAGCGAATCAATTGGCAGATGGACCGGGCCTATTGCAATCTGGCCCCACAAACCTTTGGCCGCCACTGGCGCTGGTATGTCCAGATTTTCGAAGGCGACACGCCTGTCAGCCCGCCCAGCGAAACCTGGGAATTTTCCTGGCGCTAGAAAATCTACGGCTGGAGTATCCAGCCGTAGAAAATATCCTGTAGCCCTCATTTTGTGGTATGCTACGAGATGAATTTCTGTTCGTCTTCCAGACGATTGAGTTGTTCAGCAGGGGGCCGCCCGTTGACCCCCACTGTACTTTTGAGGATTTTCCTGTGACAACCAAAACGACACTTACTGTTGCTGATCTGCTGGCCCGAATGGCAACAGACTCTAACTTTCCCACCGTATCCGAACTCTCCGCGCTGTCGGACCTGACCTTGCCTGAGCAGGCCCAAGTGCGCCAGGAGTGGATGACGATCCCGGAGGAACGGCGCTATATTACTTTGCAGAAGTTGACCGCGGCCAGCGAAAAGGAACTTACCCTGCATTTAGGACGCTTATTGCGTGTGGCATTGGGCGACGAAAGCAGCCGGGTGCGCGCGCTGGCCGTAGCTGGGCTGTGGGAGGTGACCGAAGAGAGCCTGATCGGCCCGCTGGTCGATCTGCTCTACAACGACGCCAGCGAGGAAGTGCGGGCAGCGGCAGCCGGGGCGCTGGGCGCGTATGTGTTGGCTGGCGAGTTGGACGAGATCGATCCGGCCCAGGCCATGCGCGTGGAAGAAGCGCTTTTGTCGGTTCTGCACAGCGAGAATGAACTCCTGACGGTCCAGTGCCGGGCGCTGGAGAGCATCGCCTATTCCGGCGAGACGGGCGTGCGCCAACTGATCGATGACGCTTACTATTCGCAGTACGAAGAGATGCGGGTGAGCGCGCTCAATGCGATGGCCCGCAGCGCCGATATTCGCTGGCGGGACGCAGCCCAAGCCGAATTGATTAGCCCGGACACGGCTATGCGCGCAGCCGCGGCCAGGGCGTGTGGCGAGTTGGAACACAAGGAAGCACTGCCTGATCTCTTTGAGATTCTCTCCGACGAAGAAAAAGAGGTACGGCTGGCTGCACTCTTTGCCCTGGGACGGATAGGGGGCAAAGATGCTGTGGAAATCTTGACAGCCGCGGCCACCAGCGAAGACGAAGAGGAGGCTGCGGCTGCCGAAGAAGCGTTGGAGGATACACTCTTCTATGCCCGCAACGACATCCCCCTCCTTGACGAATCCGATGTAGAGTGGGACGAAGAACCCGACGATGGCTGGTAAGCCGGAAAGCATCCTGTGAATCTCAAACTGAAGCGCCTGGTGCGTACCCAAAGCTCGGAACAGTACGCACTCTTTGATCTGGACCAAACCGACGCCAGCCAGCAGCCAATCACCATTGGCAAACTGGACCTGCACTATACGGGCGAAGGTACATACGGCACAATCCTGCTCTGGGACAGCGCGTCCCGCAAGCTCAAAACAGCCCAACGCCGGATGTTTATACAGTCCCTGCTGCGTGAATTGGTCTTGCCCATGGGTGTGCCCAACGAATATGTGGTCGAGTTTTTCGCGCCCCACTTGGACGAATACGAAGTCTATCACAACCTGGGCGACGAGGAGGGCAATAGTGGGGGAAATCTCGCCCCCGTCGTCCCAGCCCCTGGCGTCCCAGTCCCCAGCCAAGGATAACCACCCGCGCCCCCTATGGCGATTCTGGATTCTCTTGCGCTGATTTTTGGGCAGACAATTCTACCCATTTTTCTGGTTGTGCTGCTTGGCTTTGTTCTGGCCCGGCGTATGGCGCTGAACATGCAAACCATCGGGCGGGTGACCTTTTACCTTTTCTCACCGGCGCTTATTTTTCGGGGTCTCTACCAGACCGATCTGGACTACAGCACAGTCGGGCGTACGGCTCTCCTGGCCGCCCTGCTCTTTGGGGCCAGTGGTCTGCTGGGCTGGTTGAGCAGCCGAAAGGAAGATCGGCGGCGACGGGCCGCAATCTCCCTGACCAGCGCACTCTCCAACAATGGCAATATGGGACTGTCGGTCTCGCTTTTTGCCTTTGGCGAGCCGGGCCTGGCCCTGGCGATGATCTACTTTGTCACGACCGCTTTTCTGGGCAATACGCTGGGGGTCTTTGTCGCTTCGTCGGGCAAGGCCGAACCGCTGGAAGCCCTGCGCCGCACCGCCCAGGTTCCGATGCTGTACGGCGCGGTTCTGGGGCTGCTGCTGGGCTATTTTCAGGTGGAACTGCCCTCTGGTTTGATGCGTTCGGTGGAGACCCTGGCCAGCGCGGCTGTGCCCACACTGCTGGTTCTGTTGGGAGCGCAGCTAAGCCAGGCCCGCATTCAGGGGCGGCAGTTTGTGCTGGCTCGCACAGCCCTCATCCGCCTGGCCGGTGGACCGATCCTGGCCGTGCTCTTCTGTTGGCTGTGGGATGTCCAGGGGCTGGAGCGGACAATTGTGATTTTACAATCTGCCATGCCCACTGCGGTTTCAGCCATCGTTCTGGCAACAGAATACGACGCCTCGCCTAATCTGGTGGCAACGATTGTGGCTTTGACAACCGTCGTGAGCCTTTTCACTCTGTCGGGTGTCTTGTGGATGCTCTCTTGAAAATATTGGATGTGACTTCTCAGTATTCAGGGAAAAGACCTGTCAGGT
>Ga0209284_10005438_pt1 | contig 13199 bp, 15 predicted proteins | sample FRY03_FD_187211 | JGI IMG/M metagenome (GOLD analysis project Ga0209284, IMG submission 187211) | Freshwater microbial communities from Lake Fryxell liftoff mats and glacier meltwater in Antarctica - FRY-03 (SPAdes) (version 2) | ecosystem: Environmental > Aquatic > Freshwater > Ice > Glacier... | reverse complement strand
CCCCTCCTGCCTGGACGTTTCGCTTGCCTGCTCTTCGGCTCTCGGATTAGCAGTCGCCCTGTAGAGATAGGTTTGGGGTTTCCATTCGAATAGAAAAGGCTGCTGTCCCTCGGAGGTACCTCTGTCCGTGTATCAGCGGGGTCAAAAGTCGTCTCATCCTCGACGACTTCGTCCTCTTCTGTACGCTTCCCTTGTTTTGGACTATGGGTAGATCGGAGGGTAGGGGTAGGTCCAGAGGAGCTACTTGCGGCGTTCACCTCTTTTTTCTTTGCCTCTAAGACTTGGAGGCGTGTATCGGAGCGCGCCTGATTTTTTTGTGACTCTATCTTTGCCTAGTGAATATCCCGGTACTTTTGTCTCTGATGCAGGGTCAGATTTGTAAAACTGCGAGTGTAGGTCCGTCTGCACTAGGGCGCAGAGGACATCCGCTGTATTGTTGGCCTGGAGGTGGTAGTGTCCTGGTATTATCCCCAAAAGGTCCGAGGAGTCTTGACAGGCCTCTGCGTATGGATTGCGTTCCCCTAAAACATCCTGCCATAGTACGTTGTCCCCTTTCGGGGTGCAGAGATGTTTGTCCATCTGATGGCCTTGGAATGGATCTTGATTGGTGTGTTCGATTTTCGTCAAGCTATCTTTTACGGAAAGGTTGTCTGTTGACTCTGGCTTTGCTGGGGGACCCGTCTTCACCTCATTTGGAGTGCAGAGGTGTTGTTTTGCTGGCCGCTGGCAGAACTGGCCGCCCGAACAAGATGTGTCTCGAAGACATGCAAGGCGCGTGTTGAGTTCGCCCATGTCCTCCTCCCCATCATCTTCGGCGTCCGCGTCCAGTTTGCAGCCCGCATTCCCTGGGGTGCTGAGCTGCGTCTCAAGCAATAAGGTTGTCTTCGATGCCAGGTGTGTGGCTTGTGGTTTGGTATCCAGAGATTGTGTGCCCTGACTCTTCCCCATTAAATTGGCCTCCTGCTGGGTGTTGGTGCCGTGTGAGGAAAGCCCGAGTGTGGACCCAGGCGTAATCCTCTGCTGGTTGTCCTCCTGGGTGATCTGATGGCCTTGGAATGGATCTTGGTTGGTGTGTAAGAGTTTTGTCCCCTTGTCTTTCTTGAGCGCAGCTTTATAGTCCATTGGTTCTGGCTCAGCCGGGGGGCCCTCCTGTTCTTCCCCTGAGGTGCAGGGATGCTGTTTCAAAGGTCGTTGGTCGATCCTGACACCCGAGCAGGGTGTGTCTTGGAGACATGTGAGGCGCGTGTTGAGTTCGCCCTTGTCTTCCCCCTTATCCTTCTCGACTTCCGTATCCGGTACAAGTAGTGCGGTTGTCGTAGTGGCCGGGTATGTAACCGGAGGCTTGGTTTCCGAAGATTGGGTATCCTGACCTCTTCCCCTTAAGTTGGACCCCAGCAGAGTCTCGGTGTCCTGTATGGGAGATCCGAGTGTGGCTCCAAGCGCGTCTCTCTTCTAGTTTAGCTCCAAGGTGAGAGGCTCGGCCCTTTCTCGATCTGGGCGGTTCCAGAAGCGTAGCTCTCCATTAAGATCTGTTGTCACCTCGTAGGGTCTGAAGGTTTTTTGTCCTGTCTCCATTCCTCCGATCTGTTCCAACTCGGCTAGGAGGCTAGGTGGGTATCTGAGCGAGCCTTTGTGCTGAGAGTCAATATCGTTGCCGCCTCGAGTTGTGTCGGTGCCTTGTTTATGAGTTCCGTGGTGTTTACCATGATGTTCCCGCCCCCGTCTAAGCACAAGCTGTAGACTCTTTTACATACTAGTTTGGTCCATAGTTTCCCCTGGCCTCTATTGGAGGCTTGGCGGGCTGTCATCCATCCGTTCTCTGTGTGTATATGGTGATGTGCCGTGATGTAGGTCTTTCCAATCTGTTTTAGGTCGATCTTAGCATCAGGGCACTCGAACATGCAGACTGTATTGATTGGCGTCATCACAGCCCCGGCTAAGTCATCGATTTTCCCCGAGGGATTTGATTGGACTACTATGTCGCCCGGATTTGCCTCCACAATTGGAGTCCAGCCCGCCCTGTTTTGTTTATTCACCAGAATAAGTGTGTCAGCCGTGAAGCAGGCCGTGTCCCTGTTGCCCTGTCCGTTAGCCCTAGCTTGTCTTTTTCTGCGTTTAGTTTGGTCTTTTGTCAGAGTTGGTTCTTGCTCGGTAATCTCTGCTTCTACAGTTTCCTTGCTGTCTACGGCTGGCTGTCTTCCAGTTTCCAGGACTTCTGTTGGGGCGATTCTGGTGCAGTCGCTCTGGGAAGTGAGAATTTCGGTTGAATATGGGTGATATCTTTCCGATGATTCCTGCTCCCGCCGTATGATTGTCTCGGAAGTCACTGCATTTGTGAATTCTATGAAGCCTGTGATAGCTGATCTAGTATCAGAGATTTGTCCATCCGGTTCGTGAGTCGTGTCGAGCCCAGGGGGTTGACCCCGTCTTCCTTCATTCGTAGGGGTAGGTGAGGTGTTGGATATGGACGTTGCATTGGGCGTTTTCGCTCCTTTGCGAGCGGTCCTTTCCCCCTTCAGGTGTTGTTTTTGACGCTCCTCAGGCGCATGTGGCTGGGAGTCCGCCCTCTTAGGCGCTTGGCCGGGGAGGTCGGGTTTGCTCAACTCCTCCCTGCGTGAGAGCAGCCGTCCTCCTTCGTCAGGCGTTTTGTAAGTGCCTACTATTTCTTGTTTGGGAGTGGTGGAGGTTTCCTTGGTTGCCCCCTTCGCCCCACCATCGGGTGAATTGTGGCTCTTACCCCGCCTGTCCTCCGGGGTTGGGGCTGCCGGCGCTGAACCCAATGGGGTGGTAGTAATTTGTCTCTTCCTATCTTTGTCTCTCCCCGCGTCGCGGCCTTGTTTAGGTTTCTGGCTGTGTTGGTTCGCTTTGGCCCCTGCTGCTCTCGAGGAGGTGTTTGGGTCCTGAAGGGGTTCCTTTTGTCTTTCATTGAGGTGTCGCAAGGGTATGGGGGCTGGGAGTGGATTCACATTGGCCTCTCCTGGGGGTGTGGATGTGGGTGCTATCCGTCCCAAGTTGAGTGCCGTAGGGCCTGTAGAGTTATCCCGCAAGTTGCTTTCCGGTCCGTTTGTCTCGTCCCCCTCTGCGTGGTCTCTCTCCTTGGTTGTGACCTCCTCCTTTTGTGTACTGTCCATCAGCAGTTGACGGGCTGCTGTGTTGGTTTTGGGTGTCTGCTTGTTGGGTGCATGTGGAGTGGTCTCCTTCTGCTCGGAGGTTTCCTTCAAGTTCTCCTCCGTCAGCCCCTCCGCAATTGGGGTTGTGCCATGGCCAATCGGAATTTCGGATTCTTCCCAGCTCTGGAGACAGTGTGGTACCATAATGTTTCAATGAGATTCCTGGGTTGCTTTCAGCGAGGCGTTTAGTCTGTTGGCGTCTATGGGTTCCTGCGCCGCTGTGTGGACTAACGTGCGTCGTCGTGTATCATGTAGGAAGTTTCCTCTACCTCGTCCTCGTTCTCCCCGCCCCAGGGGCGTGATGTGGCCTTTCCCGGCCTCAGTCGTGAGGCCCCCACCCATTTGTTTGTCGCCTCCTTCCGAAGATCTGTATCCTCTGCCCCTACTACCAGAGCCGCTCTGCGTGGAGCCTCTGGGTCCGCCTCTCATCCCGCCCCTGCATTGGAGGAGGATCCGCAGGTATGGTTCTCGGGGGAGCCCGTTCTCCGCCCCTGTGAGATCTGCCTGGATAATGCGGCTGCCCCATAGAAGCACTAGGGTTTGTGAGGGGCTCATCAAGAGGGCCATTCCCCTACAGACCCTAGTGTTGCCAGTTTCTTGTGTCTCCTTTTTAAGGTTCCGAGGGGTTGTCCGTAGGAAGAGCAGTGGACGCAAGTGGGGACACTGGGCCGTCTCTTGGGTCATCTGCGTCACCTGCTGATTCTGGGTTTTCTGGCCTACTGGATGGAGGGATGTCTAGGCCGCTGCTGAAGCGAACGTGGAGGGTGGGCTCGTGTGGTAGATTGCAATCTTGAAACCGGCTGGCGAGGTCTAAATGGAGGCCTTCATAAAAGATGACACAGTCGGACAGGGCTGGGGTGGAGGAAGTTTCTAAAAGTGCAGTGAGGAAATGTTGCATTTCGTCTTCTGCTCGGTAAGCTACGAGGTGTTGTACATCGTGTGGGTCGTGTACCCTAGCATGTCTGATCAGCATTATCAGGGTGTCCCCTTGTCCAATTCCCTGCTGGCTGAGAGGCGTTTCACACTCCAGCGTTCCCATCTGGCAGTTCTGGGAAGTAAATATCACCTTGATAAGGGAGCCTGGCGTGACCGATGGACTGTTGCCTATGTCTTCCAGCAGAATGGCTGGGTTGAGCTGGTCCGAGTAAAAGCATGGGAAGGTGAAGTTCTGCTACATTACAATAATCTTCTGTCTCAATACCTTCCGGGGCCGTCTTTTCTTTGGGATGACCACTGTGTGCCTTCCCGTGGGCAAGAGTTCCTGGAATTCTTTTTTCATGGCCGTCGCGGCCCAAATCTTGGCCAGCGCAGTTACTCCAGAGGTTTCTGCTCCTAGAAGCGGGCCGCTATTTGTTGCTGTCTGTGTCGTTTGTGGGGGAGAGGGGTTTATGGCTGTTGTGTCTTCCATGGTGTTTAAGATAAGGTTCCATGGGGTCTTTGGTCCCCAGTTCATGATTGACATTGAGGTCGGCTCTAGTGTAACCTCTTCTCTTATCATGACAGTAAGAGGGTTCATGTTTGCAGTGAAGAGGCGGTGGCTTTCAATTGATCGAATGAAAATTTCATCGTGCTGCTCGGGCCGGAGGAGGGTGACATTGCGAACCGTCCAGTGGAACCCGGGGTCGCCCTACTGGATAATTGTCACTTGGATCGGTCGCTCAAATTTGTCGAAGAAGAAAGCCGTTTTCCCGTCAGTCAACTTCATCGCCTTTGGACTGATACGAGTGGAGGTGTCCTGTAGATTAAGGCTTCCTCTATCCAGGATGGTCATTATGAGCTGAGGGGGTTTCCCTTTTTTCTCCATCCGAATCATATAAGCCCATTCCGTTGGCCAGTGGTTTTGCTCAATAGCCACTATTGTTGCTACGTAGGGTTCATAGCCCATTCCTGGTAGTGTCACAAGTGTGTCTAGGGCCGGTCTCCTGGTGGGGAAGTGAGGTGTTACCGCAGAATCAGGAGAAATGAATAGTTCTGATTTTGGATCAGGATTAGGTCATGTTGTGGCGACACTATCGTGTCAATGTTAGGGATCTTTAAGTGAACGTGGAAGAGACTAAAGCCTTCGGGCTGGGGTGTAAACAGGAAAATATCAGCTATCTCACTGAAGAGGCCAAATGTGTCATGGAGAGTGATCGACTTCAGATGTGAGTGTGTAAGCTCGGCCGGGAGCATGAATTGCAACCATGTTAATGGCGGCCTCATGTCTAGAAAGGGAGCAAGGTGTGGCTAGGATTCTGCATTCTCAATCTTCCGTGTGCCTGACAATGTGTCATATATTCCCAAGAGAGTGTTTTTCAGCGTGAGCAGGAATCCCAGGCTCTGCGACTCAAACTGAGCCATCTCGCTGATGATATTGTCAAACCCTTGTGCAGGTCTCAGGTCGAAGCCACTCCTGCGGCCAGCTCAGCAGCATGCTGTGTTGTAGGATTCTGTGCATTTGTTGTAGAATGTTACTCTCTGCTGTTGGGATAGGCTAATGGGATGTTGGTTTTGGGGTTCTTGATGGCCTGGTCTGTTAGTTGGAGAAAAATGTCGCATACACTGTTTAGGGGGATCGTATGATCACAGTAAAGGATGATGGACATTGCCCCAAGAAGGAGTCTATGGGGAATGGAGTCGAGGCAGTCTCGGGTTTCTCCATTAGTTGGGGTCAGGTTAAAGAGAGACAGTTTGTCGTCAATTGGACCCAGGGCGATGGGGAAGGGGTTTGGGCCTTCGTTTGCCCATTTCCAGACGATCTGTACTACGCTGTCGACTATTTGTTGTTGATTGCAATGGTTGGAGATCTGTTTTGCTGTTTGCCGTGAGGTTAGGAGGGAAAGATCCCGGGCCCACTGATTCAATACAGGACGTAGTTCCGGGTCAAGTGAATGTTGGATATTTCCTAGCGCATTAGCACTCTTGGGCATTTGTTTATGGAGGGGAGATTGTCCGTGTGTCTCCAGTCTTTCCGCGGCTCTGATGTGCAGCATTCCTACTTGCGTATAGTGCGTACAGAGATGCGTCCCTCCTGGGAGGGGGTCATGTTCTTCTTGGAGTCCTTATGACATCTGACATTTTTGGGGATGCGAGCCTGGGCTACTGCCGTTCCACCTGAGGCCTGTTCGTGCATAAGACTACCGTGGGGCCGACTCGTGAGGGATTTGAAGAGTGTGGCAGCCAGTGGGTCGTTAATGATGTCCAATCCTGTTACTATTCCCATCAGGCTTCCCTTGGCCATGCTCTGTCGGACTGGGAAAAAAGGGGTGCGATCGGTGTTGCTAGAGTCTCCTGTCACTCGAATTATGGTGCAGGCCTCCTCGGGGATGTCCTGCAAGGAGGAGAGACCTGAAGATGTCGTCTCGTATCTTGTGAGTGAGCAAAAGTGTACCAGGAGGTGTTCTGGTGTGTTGGAGCGTATGGCTATCATCAGGGCTATTTGTAATGCCCATAGGGTTACCTGCTCTAAGGGGAAGAGGTCAGTGTATGTACTTTCGCCCTGTTTCATCTGTCTGTTAAAGAGGAGGATAATCCTTGATTGTGTCCAGTTGATAATACCTTTGAAGAGGGTGATTTCCACGTCCATGCTGTCTAACACGCTCTGCAGTAGGTCAGGGGGGAGTCGAGGGCCCAGACAATAGGTGACCAGCTCGCGGAACCTATGGAGGAGTTTCGCTTCCGTCGCTGCATGACCGTCCCCTATGTCCGGGGTGTCTGCGCGGAGCATAGTCACCATCTTGGAGTAATGTATACGAATAATGACGGCAGCCACTGAGAGTTTCTCTCTGTGGGTGCTCTGCTGTAGGACCCGCAATGAGAGTGTGAGGGGTAATCCCGCTTTCTGTGGCCCCAGGTCCTCCATGCTGGGCATGAGGCGGTTTCGAGTGCTCATAAGGTCCATGCTGAAGGTGGAGTTTTTGTGGTTCAGCATAAGGTGACTTAGGATACCTTGTTGTCCCTTTTCTCCGCCGCAGTGAACTCCCGTTCTGAGGAATCCGGCTTGCCCCTGCCCTTTGTCAGTAAGTAGATTTGCCATGCAGGGCGTGTGGAGTTCCGCAATTTGCCAGAGTCCCGCCGATGCCAAATGAAACATGATGTTGTCCAGGATATCTGTCTCCGCCACGCCCCCTGCTCTACGCATGGCTATGGCGAACTGGAACCCTCTTTTAGCCTGTAGGGAAGAAGGTTCAAGTACGATGCTGTCATCTTCGATTTCCGCCGATGAGTCCGAGCGATGTAGATGCCATGTGGGTTGGCTTGGCTGTCTTGTCCTTGGATTTGGAGGGATTTCGTTCTTGTTACGTACAGGTCATATAAGGTCTTGTCCGAGGCTTCAGTGCGGAGAATGGAGATGGTGGCCGAGCTTGTGCCCATCCTGGGATCAAGTTGTCCCGGGTGTCGGAATGTGATGTCTCTGTGCCAGTAGCCGGTCGTGCCTGGTTGAAAGCCGACTTCGGCCAGGGCCGTTATGAGAGGCCTAGCTGATAGGATGTTGAGGTCAGAGAGGGTGAAAGTTTCATTTTGCATGAGCTTGCCTGTTGGAGGCTCTCTCGGCTGGCCACTGGCTCTGTGTCTCAGCCTATGTTTCCGTGGCGGGTTGATCTTAAAATCTACGTGTCTTGCTATTCCAGCTAAATGTGACCTGTTGAAATCGTGAAATGTCCGTGTCTTTGTCCTCATCACCCTCGTTTAGGGCGTCCGTGATCGCTGCTGTCGCCTGATCTTTTGTTAGATTGAGTGCCGTCATTATCATGTTTACCGTGGCCAGATCCTGAGTAAGAGGATTGCTTATACGAAGCCGGTCGATCCATTCGTCTATGGAGGCTTGGGTCTCTTGGGAGTGGGTACGTGTCGGTCGATGGGTGGGTGTTGCCGCTGAGCTAGTCAGAGGGGGAGTATCCACCATAGCCGTGTCGGCGCTTCCGAAGAGGCCTCCTATCATCATCCATACTGTTGTGCCCTTTATGATTCCTTGTGTTCCCAATGGGCTATAGTTAGTAAGTGTTTCTCCCGTATTGAATACGGAAAGCATGAGTGGGGATGGACAAGAGTTGGCTCAGTCCCTCCTTGAGCGTATCTAAGGATGTGGGTATGGGCAACGTCTGAATGTAGGCCGATTTCCTCCCTGTCTCGCTCCAGGTATCAGGAACTTGCACAAATATTTGGTGGCCCGAGAGGGGGGTTTCCAGACGGTTGGCCTGATCTGCGGAGGGTTTACGTGATATCGCTCTATCCATGTCGGGGGGCGGAAGAAATATAAAGATGGTGGCGTCTTCCTCAATCACCTCAAGTTTATCGGTGTCTGACAGGACGATCTCTCTCCCTACCCGTTCCTCCATGTCTAAGATCTGTTCTGGTGCCCGTCCCTGGTTCCAGACAAGATGACGTGGGAGTTTCCCAAGGGTATAGTGTAGGGTGTCTGGTGCGGGCACTGCCGATCCGTGCGGGTAACATTGCCAGAGTATATTCTGCGCTATTGTTCCTATCCTTTCTGTTTGGCTGGCTTCAATCAGGACTAAGACGTGTCCTTTGTACTCCTCGATGCCCACTGTTCTGACGGACCCTGGTCCTGCGCGGATTGGGGCCTGGATGAATTGTTGTCTTTACCGTTTTGTTTGAGGATAACCCTCTGCCGTTTTAGTGCAGCATCCACCGACCCCTGGCCGGAGGCCCATACTGTTCGAGGTCTCGGGGAGGGGATCGCTTCGTCTCCTTTCCTTGCTGTCTCCAGGGCGGCGAGTGTGGATCTGGACTCTGTTGGTGCTTCAGACCGGTGGCTTTGTTGGAGGTTGTCGCTGAAAGTCTGGTACATTAGCCTATAGACGGCCATGGTGTCCCTTTTGTCGAACAGAAATGGAGTTGCCGCGGAAAGATTTCCGCTCCCGTGGAGGCCTGTATTTCCCTGGGGGTATGGGATCGTATAGATGGTAAGTGTGAACGAGGTGCTTCGTACCAGCTCGTTCAGTAGCACCGGTCTTTGGACAATGCCACTCCGAGCTGGATGACTGTCGAGATCTTAGCATGGATGGGAATGTCGAGTGTATCGAGGTCTCTGGCGTTTGTAGGCCCGTAGCTCGGTGTGTAAGATGGCTGATCCTTCTGCTTTTTGTTTCAACTTCCGTATCCCCATGGTTGAAGAAGTGTGGCGCCAGAGTTATTTCCTGAGGGGAGTGTTGTTGCAGCGCTACCATTGAGTTATTGCGGAATTCCGTCAGGCTGCCTAGGGGATGTTGTTGGAGCAGTATGTGTAGGAGGGTTTCCATTGTACAGTTGATGGGTGCCCAGATTTGTGCCGTGCTGCTCCAGTCGTCCATTTTGCTGGGTTGGAGGGGTTGGCCGTGCATGGTGGTGACTACGAATTCCATAAGGGTTGGGATGTCCCATTGGCCAGCTCCAGTCAGCTCGTGTATCCATCTCGGCATGTCGTCTGTTGCCTCCCTGTCCCTTATCCATCCTCGTGGGCACATAATGTCCAGGATGGAGAGGCTCAAGCGGACGGTATCTTCATTAGCTGTGACGTCTCTGCTTATTCTGGAAATCGCTTGGGTGTGACCCTCCAAGACGGCCGCCATACTGCTGAGTCGTTAGGTTGGATTCTATCAGTATGAGTTGGTGGAGGGTGTGAAGTCCCGTGCTATATCTGTCTCCTTGTCTCCCCGGGGTGTCTTCGTCAGGTAGGAGTTTATAGGCTAACATCGTTTGGAGGAGCCAGTTCCACGTTGTCTCAATATTCTAACCCGGCCTCGAGGATAGTCGACCCCCATTGTTTAGAGGATCGTCCTCTGGTCTGGGTGTAGTTATGAATTTGATGCATTCTATGGCTGAGAATTGGATATCTTGGGATAGACGCCGGATTTGGTTACCTCGATCTGGTCGTACCGTTTGCATGAGCCGAGCATTGTCCGATATGGTCAGGAGGTTGTGGGGCTTTGTGCTGAGAATATCGTTACCGTAGCTGATTCCTGGCTTTGACGTCGGAAGATCCGCATTGCGTCTGCGGCTCGTGCAAGATCCGAAATTTTGTCCAGTCGCCTGTGACAGGTGGATTCGACCCGGGCCATGAGTAAGGGAATTACTTTGGCCCTCCTCAAGGTGGGCCAGAGCCAGATGAATCTGTGAGTTGCCTCCTGGAGCCAGGTTATGAGTAGATCGTGTATCTGTCTGGTCCACCCTCCGCTAAGTATGTGTGCGGCTCGACTGATCTCCTCTCGTACTCGCATGTCTTTTGTGTGTGCTTTCAGGCTGAGTGTAAGTAGGAGGTCAGCCGTGTTTGTATTTTTGTTAAGCCCATCTTCTTGGTTATAGAGGAGTGTTTTTTCCAATACCGTCGATAGCAGGCCCTCGGAGACCAGCGTGGTGATCATAGTTGTCACCCCCGGTCCGTCCCGGCTCCATTGTTTTACCTCCAAAAACTCTCTGTAGATGCTCTCCACTCCCTGCATGCTGAAGGGTTTCACGTCTTCTGCCAGTGGATTAGTGATTGCGTGGGTGAGAGCGGTGAGCACGTCTCCGGAGGCAGATACAGCGAGCATGAAGCCTTTCCAAACATTCTCTTCCGTATCCCTAGCGGATCCTGACCTGAGAAGACGAAGTAGTGTCAAGCCGGCTCTTTGCCTATCTGTATCGTCTCTGTTAGGTGCGCTAGGTCTGCGCCGGGTGGCTCCTCTTCCTCTTCGTCCTCCTCGCAGTGTCCCAAATTACTGGCCAACGTACCTCTCGGGTTTATCCAGATCGCTATCGTGTTCGCCCAGTCCAACGCATGTGTGGAAGCGTTTCTCTTGTGGCCCGGGACCGATATTGTCCATAAGTGCCCAAAGTATTGGGCATGGATTGAGTTCGGGATTGTGGATTCGGGACTGTTGCGGAGGGTCAGTACTTGAATTAAGAGGGTGCGGCCTACTCGACCCATCTTCTTTCGAAATGGTTCTTGGTGGCCTGTCAGGGTTATAATGGGGAGGAGCACATAGAGGCGAGAGATGAGGGATCTGTGATGTTGCTGTAAATCCCACAGTTCATGGGCAGAAAGATGCTGTAGTTCTGTATTATTCTCAGTGGGATTCCCTATGTCGAGAAGAGCCTGAAGGATCTGGAGGATGTCATATCCCCGGCGCTGGGCCTCTGTCCTGACTTGGGCCGGCTCTTGTTGCCCTTGCTGAAGCAGGCGGGGTAAGATATCCATATGCGTTTCTTCTAGGATTTTTGGGCTATGGCCCAGGGTCCCGTCTTGTTAGTGTGCCAAGGAGTCTGTGCAAGACAGTGTCTTAGCAACCCATCCGCAAGATGTGATTGGAGTACAATGCGCCCATGTGTGAAGGGGTTCGTTTTCATGCGAGCATTTGGTCCCAATGTCTCCAAGAGGTGATCATTGGTATGTGTCAGCGTTGAGATTATTGATGCCACTCCTCCCACGAGCGCTCTACTGAAGCTAAATGTTTCCAAGATCGTGCACAGGGCTGTCGTGACTTCAATTATTACTGTGCGTGGTTCCTGATGTGGCTTGTTCTCATCCTTCTGGGCAATGGGCAAGGCGCGGCCATATAGGGACTGCCACAACTCCCTCATCTCCGTTCTCAGGTTACGTTGCCATTGATTATCGGGGGCCGTGTAAGTGCTGATGTGGTGTCTCCAGCTCCTACATACCTGTTTCCATCCCTGCAGCAGTATCATATTGTCTTCCGTGGTTGGTAAGGTTTCCTCTATGTTGCTGAGGATTTCAGTGGGCAGGTTATGAAAGAGATTTAGGCCTTGGCGGATCGCCTTGTTTTTATTGAATATGAGTCGACCGTCGGGGGTTCGGGTGACCGCTCCCTGTCCCCAATGGATGATGCCTTGGGAGAATTCTGGCAGACCTTGCAGGCCTATGCTTTCTTTTAACGTGTAGACTGGTGCGCCGCTGCCTGGTTCTAGGCTTCCGTCTTTCAGTTTCCGCCGTCTCATATGATAACCGAGAGAGGCGGAGATATATAAATCGAGGTTGGGCGTCAAGAATACTACATTGCCTGGTGGGTCAAGTACAAGATTAACCACCATCTTGACGGGTGTTGTACGGCGCAAGGGGGATGTGCCTCGGCCTAGGTACGCCGCTTCCCTCCAAACCGGGTTTTTTGGTTGTTGTGTCAGATACCACCTATCCATCGAGTCTTGACTTTATCGACCGTGTTCTCGAATATGGTGGTGTTTGGTGAGTGTGACTCCCAATCCCGTCGAAAAAGTGTCTTCTTGTGTGGATTTGATAAGGACTAGGTTGTCGTCCTGTGGGATCTCGAAGAATATCACGCAGGTTATTCTAGCTAAATAGAAAACTGTGCCCTGCCCTCTAGACCCTAGTCTTTCGGCTAGTACTGTGTCTCCGTATTTCATTTGGTCCACAGGTCGAGACAGTGCTTGGTCAGGGTCATATGTCTCCTGGTCCAGAGGGTTTCGTAGGAGGAGGGCAGTGCCCGGCTCAAAGCAGGCCGCTCCAGTCTTAGATCCCAGCTCCGCTACGTGATCCCGTGATTCAGTGCTATCGTGCTGGGTTGGAGGTTCGGTCCAATCTGCCCCCACGTTTTGATGTGTGTCGTGTGTGAGTCCATAATGGGTCCCTTTTTTCGTCTTCAGGGAGGCGACGTATTTAATGAACGAGAATATGATCATTTTAACATGATCAATTTGGAGCACGTGGACGGGTGCAGTTTCCGTCTTGTCCCTGTCTGTGGTCTTAGAACGTGGGGGCATGTGCGTTTGGATGGTCGCATATTCGATCTGGTTCAGGCTAGGGTTTGGCCCAAGGCTAGGGCTCGGGTCGCCAAGGAGCGTGGAGAATAGGTCGGCTTCAGCCCTGTGGTTCCGCCCGTAGCTGAAGCTTGGTGCTCCGAGGTTATCGGAGGGTCCCCCCCGAGATTGCCCCCCCCCTCTTCCCTTGCCCCTCCTGCCTGGACGTTTCGCTTGCCTGCTCTTCGGCTCTCGGATTAGCAGTCGCCCTGTAGAGATAGGTTTGGGGTTTCCATTCGAATAGAAAAGGCTGCTGTCCCTCGGAGGTACCTGTGTCCGTGTATCAGCGGGGTCAAG
>Ga0209284_10005436_pt1 | contig 13201 bp, 15 predicted proteins | sample FRY03_FD_187211 | JGI IMG/M metagenome (GOLD analysis project Ga0209284, IMG submission 187211) | Freshwater microbial communities from Lake Fryxell liftoff mats and glacier meltwater in Antarctica - FRY-03 (SPAdes) (version 2) | ecosystem: Environmental > Aquatic > Freshwater > Ice > Glacier... | reverse complement strand
TCAGGCGGTAAAATAAGCCTTAGACGCAAGCAATACGAGACAGCAATGGCAGGAAATCCGACTCTACTAATATGGCTTGGTAAGCAATATCTGGGACAGAAAGATAAGTTTGAGCATGATGTAGATGATTCAATTAAAGGCTTAACTGTCACGATAACAAATCAAGAATCAAAGCTCTAGTGAGTGAATTTCAATTAACTAACAGACAATCAGACGCATTCGACACACTCTCGGGAATAGCAAGATATGTAATGCTATATGGTGGCTCAAGATCGGGCAAAACTTTTTGTGCTGTGTTAGCAATAATAATAAGAGCAATAAAAACTAAATCACGCCATGTAATACTAAGGCTTAATTTTAATCACGTTAAAACATCTATATGGGCAGACACATTGCCTAAGGTTTTAAAGTTAAGGTTCCCTGAATTAGAAGTTCAATGGAATAAAACAGACTACTACATCACTCTCCCTAATGGTTCAGAGATTTGGGTCGCTGGGCTTGACGATGATAAAAGAGTTGAAAAGATTTTAGGTAAAGAATACTCAACACTATACTTTAACGAGTGTTCACAAATCCCTTATAAGTCAGTCCAGATTGCACTTACTCGATTAGCTGAGAAGAACTCGCTAAGAAAGAAGGCCATATTTGACGAGAACCCACCATCTAAGAAGCATTGGAGCTATTGGCTATTCATTAAAAAGCTAGACCCAATTGATAACGTACCAGTAGAGCCTTCAAAGTATGACTCTATATTAATGAACCCAGATGACAACATAGATAATATTGATCCGGATTACATCACAGAAGTTCTAGACAACCTAAGTGAGGCACAGAAGAAACGCTTCAGAGATGGCGAGTTTTCGACTGATGATGATGGCTTGGCCTATTATTCATTCGACAGAGAAAAGCACGTCAAAGATGTAAGCAAGAATGTTAATGGTCAACGACTCGTTGCATTAGACTTTAACGTAATGCCAATGACTGGATGCATAGCTTATTATTCTAATAATAAATTCTATATCTTTGAAGAAGCATTTCTTGAAAACTCAGACACATTTAAAATGTCCGCTCATTTAATTAAAATGGGGCACAAGGGCGCAAATGTTTACCCAGATAGCACGGGTGCAAATAGAAAAACATCAGGAAAGTCAGATCACTTAATACTTAAAGAAGCTGGCTTCAATATCCAGTTCACCAGAAACCCTTTAGTTTTTGACAGAGTGAACAACATTAACCGACTATTAATGGAAGACAGAATAGTTATTGATCCATCATGCAGAAAGCTTATTAATGATTTAGAAAAGGTAAGCTGGAAAGATGGTTCACTAGACCAAAAGAGCGACAAGATGCTTACACACATTTCAGATGCTCTAGGTTACTTATGCTGGTCAATTGATCCGTTAAGAGAAAAGCCACAACAAAGCTCAACAATACAACTATAGGATTCGATGATTGATTTAATGCATGGTGATTGTTTAGAGTTAATGAAGTCGATTCCTGATAAGTCAGTGGACATGGTTTTGACTGATCCTCCTTATGGGACTACTGCTTGCAAGTGGGATATTGTTATTCCTTTTGATCTTATGTGGGAGCAGCTTAAAAGAATTACAAAAGACAATGGCGCAATTTGTTTATTTGGAAGTGAACCCTTCAGCTCACATCTAAGATTAAGCAATTTGAAAATGTTTAAGTATGATTGGATTACAATTAAATCAAAGCCCACAGGACATTTAAACGCTAAAAAACAACCACTAAGAACTGTAGAATCAGTTTCATGTTTTTATGTTAAGCAATGCCTTTATATTCCTCAAGGTTTACAGGATTGTAACAATATAGTTTCCAGAACTAATCGAGGAAACTATGGGGAATGTTCCAAAACAACGCTTCAAACTAAAACAGGTTATCCTAAACAAAACATTGAAATTAAATCAATCGACGGTGTTCACCCCACTCAAAAACCAGTCGCACTTCTTGAATACTTAATTAAAACATACACACTAGAAAATGAAACAGTTTTGGATTTTACCATGGGTAGCGGTTCAACGGGCGTTGCCTGTAAAAACCATAACCGTAACTTTATAGGTATTGAAAAAGATGACAACTATTTTAACATAGCTAAAAATAGAATAAATAACACTGAGGAAATAAAATGCTAAAAGATAAACGTAAACAGATTATCGACTACATTAAAGCTAACAAGGCTTTCTTATCTAATAACGCACAGGCTTTGGATATTTACCAAGGTAACTTGCTGCCTTACGTTGATATGATCTTAAGAGATTCGTTGAGCGATACTTACTACCAAGCTATCAAGCACAGAATACTCCCTATTAACATCCTTCAAAGATATATCGATAAGGTAAGCACGACCTACTCAAAACCTCCTGAACGAAGTTCTGAAGACGTACAGGGGCAAGAGTTTGTTGAGTTCTATTCAACAGCTTTAAATATTAACATATCAGCACAACAGGCCGATGTTTACGCTAACTTGTTCAAAGGTTATGCGTGGGAGCCTTACGTTAATAAAAATAAAGAGCCTAAGCTCAGAGAAATGCCATTTGATTCTTTCCTGGTTATGTCTGATTCAGATATTAGCCCAGATGAAGAAACAATCTTCATTAAGTTCATGGGAATGAAAAACGAAGACCCAGCGTCTATGTTGTTATTTGTCTACACTGACACTGAGTTTGATGCTTTCTACTTAGACAATATGGAAGCTAGTGAATACTTAGTAGAGAACCAAGGTTTAAACCCTGTTGGAGTCATTCCTTTTGTATACGGTAAGCGTCAACGTAACAAACTATTACCTACTATTGATTCTGACATGCTTGCAATCTGTAAAGCTATCCCGACGATGATTACTGACGCTGCTGGCGCTTTGTTGTTCCAGTGTTTCAGTATCATTTTTGGTATTGATATTTTGGCAGAGAATCTAAAAATGTCTCCTAACTCGTTCTGGAATCTAAAGTCAGATCCTCAAAGTGAAAAGACACCATCTATAGGAACAATTAAACCTGAGGCAGACACTGATAAAGCACTTCAGTTTATCACATCTATTTTTATTATTTGGCTAGAAACTAAAGGTATTCGCGTTGGGTCTATTGGTAACGTAGATGGTGGAAGCGTTGCTTCTGGAATATCTAAGGTCATTGATGAGATGGATGTGTACGAGGTTAAGCGTAAATCTATGGACTGGTTTAGAATGGATGAAGAGGAGCTGTGGAATAACAAGCTACCCAAGATTCACAACTATTGGATTAAAACTGGAATGGTTCAGTCATCATTAGTTCCTGGACAGATCCCAGACAATAAAGACCTAATGATTAAGGTAGAGTTTGATAAGCCTGAGCCTATGCAGTCAAGAGCTAGTGAGATCGCTGACATTAAAGCAGAGATTGATTTAGGCACCATGACAATGGATCAAGCCGTTAGAGCATTGCACCCTGATCATACTGATGAAATGGTATCAGAGGTTTTAGCTAATAGAGTGATTGTATAATGCAGATGAAAACGAAGATTAATGTCCCTAGCAGTTTAAACGCTACACAGCGCAGAGAGCTTGCTATCGACATTATTCTTTATATTCAAGAACGCTCAATAGAAGGGCGAGATAAGAACGAAGACAAAATGCCTAAGTATAACGAAGAGTATGCAGAGCTTAAAGGTGTTGGAGTTAATGATGTTGACTTGACCGATAGCGGCGATCTTTTATCTTCTATTACGTTATTAGAAAGCACAACAGGTAGCATCACAATTGGCTTTCCTAAAGGTGATGACCTTTTGAATGGTAAAGCTGAGGGGAATATCAAAGGCACTTATGGTCAAAGCTCACCTATTCCAGGTAAGAAGCGCGACTTCTTAGGTATTGATTCAACTGTGTTGGAAGCAATGATTGCTGATGCTGATGACAGAGAAGAGGTCACAGACGAAGACATTCAGAGAGCAGCAAGAGAAGCAGCTGAAGATATTTTCATTGAGTTTGACGATGGCGAATGAACTACTAGAGAAGAAAGTAATTAGTCTGAAGCTTGCTCAAAGAATCGCTATTAGAAGGGTGCTTAAAGAGTTTGCTGTATTAATTCCTGAATTAGTTAAGGCACGAACAAGACTAGGTGGCGGCTTAACGGGCAGCTTGCCATCACTAAAAGCATCCACAATTAGAAGCAGAACAAGATACTCAACTAATCTTAGTAGCGACACATCACCAGCAGAGTCTAACCTAACGGGCACGGGACAGCTTTTAGATGCAATGCAGGCCAAGGTAACTCAGAATAAAATTGTAGTCACTGTGAATACTAAGAAGCGCAAGACTGAATTAAGTGGGGCCAAAGGAAAGCTAACCAATAACGAGGTCAGAAAATACGTTGAGGACGCTGGTTTTAACTTCTTTGATTTGACGGATGACGAGAGAAAAGAGCTAATAGATTTAGCTGAAAAAATAATTATTGACGAGATAAAAAAAGTGTTTAGCACATAGCTTGACACATAGTTGGAATAAATAGGAGAATTTGAATGAGCGTACCAAAACAGGTCAGTGACCTACCTCAAGAAAGCAGTGCTTTACCTGATGCGAATCAAGACAAAGTTAGCTATGACACGTACCGTAAAGTTTTAAACGAAGCTAAGAAGACTAAAGAACTTCTTAAGCAGTATGAAACTGATAAGCAAACGTCTGATGAAACTAAGTTGAAAGAGCAGAACGAATGGAAAACACTAGCAGAACAATACCAAGTGAAGCTTAAGTCTACATCTGAACAGCTTGAACAACAAAAATCATCAATTAACAACAGTCTAAAGCGCCAGGCATTTGAGAAAGTTTTAGGTGGTCAACTCAGAAGTGATGCTTACTCTGCTTTCATTCCATTTGATAAAATCATCTTGGACACTGAAACGAATAGCATTAACGATGATTCAGTCAAAATGGCAGTTAGTGACTTTGTTAAAGACCACTCAGCATTAGTTGAGTTTCAAACAGGGAAGCTACCTAACCTTGCACCTAAGAAGTATGAGGAAATCCCTTTCGATGTGAATAACATGACTAAGGCTCAGTTAAACGACTTAATGAAAGAAGCTTTAAAGAAATTATAAACTATAACTTAGGAGTTATAAATGGCCGACGCACTAATTGGAACCACTGAGGTTTCCGCTACAAGTAGAGCAATTGTAGACAGTCTTGCTCAAAAATATCTTATTCAAGAGTCTAAGATGTTGCCTCTTATCTCTAACTACTCGAACCTAGTAGCTAAAGGTGCTTCAAGCATCAAGCTTCCTCGTTCAGGTGGATTCTCTGTTCAGTCTAAAGGCGAGAACACAAGCGCAGATGCTTCAATCATCACTTATGCTGCTGATTCAATTCTTCTTAATCGTCATCGTTATATTCAATTTCTTGTTGAAGATTTCGCTAATGGTCAAGCTTCTGTTGATGTTGTTTCTGACGCATTGATGAAAGCTTCTAAAGATCTTGCTTTGGACTTTGACACTTACGCAATCGCTCAAATGATTACTGGTGCTTCTGCTTCTGCTCCTGATCACGTTATTCAGTACAATGATGCTGTTAACGAAGACATTGAGCTAGTAGACGTTCTTAATGCTCGTAAGCTTTTAGTTGACCAGAACATTGACCCACGCGAGTGTGTTATGATGATCGGTTCAGCTCAAGAGAAGAACGCTCTTGCTATCGACAACTTCATTGATGCTTCTAAGTATGGCTCTAATCAGCCAATAGTTAGCGGTGAGATCGGTATGGTTTTCGGTATGAAGGTTGTTCTTCACACTGGACTTACTACTAAGTCACTTTTCTTCCACCCTTCTTCTGCTGGTTATGCATTTTCTCAGACTCCTAGAGTTCAGAATTTCTATGACCTTAAAGAGCTTGGACAGAGATGGTCACTTGATACAACTTATGGTTGTTCAGTGCTTGATTCTGGTAAGCGCCTTGTAGTTATCGAAACTACTCCGTAATCTAGTTAAGTATTTTAAATTCAGGGTAGGCTTAGGCTTACCCTGTTTTATTTAACAAAGTGGCTTAATGAAAAATGTAGACGTAATTAAGTTTTATCTAAAAGCTAAAAGCCCAGAGGGTTTGAAGCTGTTGATGATCAACAACAACATTTCTAAAAATTCCCACCATGATTACGCTATAATTTTCGCTGGTGGTTTTTGGTACGCATGGTTTGAAGCTAGTTCTGGTGATAATCGCTAACGATAGAAAAAAATAAGGTGATTAAATGAGAATATTCTTTAGAGATAATACAAACGTTCAAGAAATAACTAAAGAAATTAATAGTTATAAGTCTGACACATATATAACTTCAATCACTACTTCTGATGCTATTTACTTAGCTTCTGATTTTCCTTTGAATCACTTCTATATAAAGATGGGTTCAGTTTTAAATACTGCTAACGCTACGATGAATATTAGTTATTGGAGTTCTAGTGGTTGGGCAAATGCCGTACATGTAAATGATTACACTTATGGGCTAACAATGTCTGGGTTTGTGGAGTTCACACCTGACAGAGATGAGTCATGGCTTTACTCGGACACAAATTCATCTGGCAACACTATCGATGAGCTTACGAGCATTAAGGTTTATGACAAGTATTGGACTAAGATTAGCTTTAACATTGACTTGGATCCAAACATTGAAATGGAATGGATTGGTAGCTTGTTCTCAAGTGATGAGGACTTATTCTCTGAGTACCCTATATTTAATGACGCTACGTTTCTCACAGCGTTTGAAGCTGGTAAAACTACATGGCAAGAACAGCACGTTAAGGCGGCTGATTTAATCATTCAAGACTTAAAAAGAAAGAACGTCATACTAGGTAAAGAGCAATTGCTAGATAGAGAGATCCTTATTCCTGCTGCTGTTTGTAAGGCTGCTGAGATCATTTTCAACTCGTTTGGCAATGATTATGCCGACCAGAAAGACAAAGCACGATTAGAGTACGTACAACGCATAGACTTATCAAAATACCTCGTAGACAATAACAACAACGGAATTGTTGACAGGATCGATGTCATTAAGCAGCAAGGATGGCTTTCAAGATGAGTAGAATCTCTACAGTATATCCAGCACTAATCACACAGATTGAAACAATCTTTACGGGTAAGACTCGTCTGCATAATCCATACACAATTGAAGAGAACCCAGACCTAGTTAGAAAGAACGCATTTGGCATTAAGGTTGAAGAAGCTAATAGAGAAGATCAAGAATTTTGCGACTTATCACTATCTAGGCAGTTTACAGTCGTTATGCTGCGCCAGTTTGTTTCGTTAGCTGGTAAGGAAAATGGCTTTGACGTTGTTACATTGGCGCTACTAGAAGACCAGCAATCATTAGCAATGCTCTTGCATTCGCCTAACGAGATCGGTCAAGAACAGATTATAGACATAATTAACGTAATAAGCATTAGCGGAATTCAAGAGCTAAAGGCAGATGAGAAAAAATATCTTTTGTGTGAAGTCACATTTACAATAACTATAAGTGAATTAATTTAAGGAGTCTTTATGGCTGGTTTGCAGAGAGCGTCAATTTTCGCTATCAAAAAAGAAGTAACAGGTGGTGAATATTTACCTCCAACAGTAGGGGCAGATTTTATACCTTTACGTCCAGGCAACTCACTTAATTATGAGCCTGAACCACTAGAGAACGATGAGCTTCTAAACGACATTGGTGCTGCTAAAGGACTAATCGGCAAAGAAGCTGTATCAGGATCTCACTCAGCATACTTAAAGCACTCAGGTGTTGAAGGTCAGGAACCAGAGTCAGGGATTCTTTACGAATCAGTTTTTGGTGCTAAGACTGTTAATGCTACAGAATACAACACTGTGGCTGCTTCTACTGTTTCAACTCTTAAGGTTGATACTTTAGAGGGTGCATTGTTCGAGCAAGGACAAGCAGTTTTGGTCAAAGATGGTGTAAATGGCTATGCGATAAGAAACGTTAACACTATTTCCGGTGATGATCTTTCACTTAACTTTAATCTAAACAACGCTCCATCACTTGGAGTTAATCTAGGTAAGGTTATTACTTATAAGCCTGTTGCTCAAGGTCATCCGACTTTTTCAACTACTAAATACCTAGGTAACGGTCACGCTATCGAAGTTTCTGCTGGTAATACAGCTACTGAAGTTTCGGTAACTGCTGATGCTAATGGTTTTGGTGAGGTTGAATTTTCTTACCAAGGTACTCGTTACTTTTTTAATCCGATTACTATTACAGCTTCTACAAAGTTTTTAGACTTCACTGACGATGCTGGTACGGCTGCAATCTCACTAGTTGAGAGAATTTACAAGACTCCAATTGATCTAGCAGACGCTCTAGTTACTGCGTTAAATGGTGTTTCTGCTGAAGTTTACACAGTTAAATATTCAAGCTCTACGGGTAAGTTTACAATTGCAACAGCTACAAACGCTGTATTCTCTATTCTTTGGAACACTGGCGCAAACGCTGCTAACTCTATCGGTGGTAAACTAGGCTTCTCTGTTGCTTCAGATTCTACAGGCGCATTGTCTTATGAATCAGCAAACGCACTTGACCTGGCCTCTCCTATCGCACCATCTTTTGACACTGTTGACTCAATCGTGATCAAGGGTGCTGAATTGTTTATTGGTAATCAATCTGACAATGTTTGTATCTGCGCTCAGTCAGTTTCAATCACAGTTTCTAAAGAAGTTGAAGACGAAGACTGTATCTGCGAAGAGACTGGGGTAGCTTCTAAGATTCCTACTTCTCGCTCTGCTGAAATGTCTGTAACTGCTACACTTAATAAGTATGACGCATCTTTACTAGACGCTTTACTTAAAAACAATGGTGTTCAAGCTATGCTTAATGCTGGCCCTAAGTCTGGTGGGAACTGGATACCTGGAAAGTGCTTTAATGCTTATCTTCAAAATGCTACTGTTAGTGCTTATACAACTACAGGGGATTCTTTTATCCAAGCTGAATTTAGCCTTAAAGGTTTTGTCACAAGCACTGGAAAAGATATCTTCTTCAACATGGTTTAAGCTTTATGAAAGAAAAAGAAACTTCAAAGGGTGTCCTAAAATACAGGATGCCCAACATTTTAGAAGTGTACGACCTGTTAGAAGACTCTGGTTTTGCAACGGGTGAAAAGTCGCCTTTAAAACTAAAGAGAAACATCATTAAACTTCTTGAACCTTTTCTTGATATGTCAGGGATTGAGGGAGCAGAAAAATTTGATGATCTAATATCTATGGTTGATGATATGGCGATACCTTTAAGCGAGATTGCAGATGAGGTAATGGGTAAATCATTCTCAGCTTTTAAAAAAAAGAACTGATCTCAGACGCAATAACATGCGCTGAGAGTAGCTTAAGTTTTGATGATATTTACAAGCTGACTAATGACTTAGAGAAATCAGCAGATATAATATCTGTTGCAAGACTTGTAAGGGATTTCCATAGATTGAAAGGTTTGAATGAGTTAGGTTTAAACGTTCATTACAGTGATATTCCTTTTGATAAGCTAATGGTCTTTACATGGATAAGAGAGGCGTATAGTGGCAGAAAAAATTGATTTTCAACTAGGTGTTACCAAAGACGGATTAACCCCAGCACTAGATAGAGGTATCAAGAAGTCAAAAGATCTTGGCGGTGTTCTAGAAACTGCTCTAGGTGTTTTTGCTGGTAACTTGATAACCAAGGGTGTTGATGCTGTAATTGGATCATTTGGTGATTTAATTAGTGTAGCTAAAAGATCGATCAACGCAGCAGCAGAGCAAGAAGTAGCAATTAATAATCTAAATGCTGCGCTTTCAAGATCTGGAATACTTACAAAAGAAACTTCTAAAGAGCTTGTAGATTTTGCTTCTAGCTTACAGCAAACATCTACATTCGGTGATGAAGCAATACTTAGCATAACTTCATTACTAGCAACTCTCACAACACTAGACTCTAAAGGCTTAAAGGGTGCTACTCAATCAACGCTTGATCTTGCTACGGCATTAAATATTGATTTAAACACTGCTGCGCTGTTGGTCGGTAAGGCAGCAAATGGAAATGTCTCTGCGTTTGCTAGATACGGAATTGTGATCGAGCAAGGAACTACTAAAACAGAAACATTTGCAAACACATTAACAGCTCTAAACTCTCAATTTGGTGGATCTGCTAACTCAAAGCTAAACACTTACTCAGGATCAGTAACATCATTAAACAATGCTTACGGAGACCTTTTCGAGCCTATTGGTGATGTTGTAGTTAAGAACACAGACTTTATTGCAAGCATTAATACTATAAAACAATTGGTTGTTGATCTTACAAAAGTTATTTCAGAAAATAACGGAACATATCAAGACTTAGTAAGTGATGGGATATTTGCGGCCATCGTAGCTACTGAGCTTTTTGCTGATGCTATGGATGGAATAACAGTGGTGGCAAAAGCTCTGTTTAATTCTTTAGTGGCTATCAAAGACGCAATACTTCTAGGAATGGTGGAACCTTTCCGACTTGCTTATGATGCTGCTTTGCTATTGATTCAAAACATACCTATCATAGGAAAGGCTTTTGAAGGATTGCAGAATCCTTTAGATAGTTTAGCAGATTCTCTTAGAGGAAACTTAATAGAGTCTATTAATGATATTGCTAACTCAGCAGACTCGAACATCTTTAGAGATTTATCAGAAGGAACTGCAGCGTTTGGCGATCAAGTTATTGCTACATCTGAGAAAATTAAGCTTGCAAACCTAGAAGCCGAGACAGCTAACGCAGAAAGAAAAGTCATTGAGGATGACGCAAATAAAGAAATTATAAAGCAAAGGGAGCAGCTAAATCTTGACCTACTTAGTCTTCAATCGCAGCTTAATGCAGATCAGAAGACTATACAGGAACAGCTTGATGTTGCTGCACTTGATGAAGGCTTTGTTAAGAACGAAGCAGCTATACAGCAAATATTTGATCAAAAAGAAAGAGAGGCTCAAGCGGTCTTTGATGGTGAAATAAGAAAATCAGACTTGATAAAAGACGGTCAAAATAAAGTAATAGCTGCACAGATAGCCTCTGATAAGCTTAGGCTGGCACAAGGCAAGGCTACAGCAGACAAAGAGATTGCGCTGCTTAAATTAACAAACGATACCTCTCTACAAGAAAGAACAACTTTCTTAAACACTGCTGCATCACTATCTAATTCTAAATCTAAAGAGCTTGCTGCAATAGGTAAGACTGCTGCTATTGCTAACGCTACAATTGCAGGTAAGGAGGCTATAGTTAGTTCTTTTAATTATGGTTCAAGAATTGGTGGGCCTCCACTAGGCTTCACTTTTGCTGGTATAGCAGCAGCAGCAACAGCAAACCAGATCTCACAAATAGCAGCCGTTAAGTTCGAGAAGGGTGGTTTTGTTGGTGGTATGAATGGCGCAAGTGTTGGGCCTGATAACACTATGGCACAAGTCAGGACGGGTGAGATGATTTTAAACGCCAATCAACAAGAGAACCTTTTAAAGATGCTTAATAATGGTGGCGGTGGTGGTGGAGATATAATCATCCAGGTAGACAGTCGCGAAATAGCGCGAGCTGTTAGATCACAGGTACAGTCGGGCTTTAAATTAGGAGCGTAAATGTCGTTTTCAATATATTCAGAAAACCTAGTTGATCAATCAACGCTTAGTGCAAGCACTACTAATCTTTTATTTCCTGTTAACAACATCAAAGACTCAAGACGCTCTAAAGTCTTCAGATCAAATGGAAACTCTGACAGCGTAGTGTTTGACTTTAACGAGACCTCAGAAGTTAACAGCTTCTTTATAGTTGGTGATAAACGAAGTGGTTTTGGTGTTTCTACAATCACTTTACAGTTCAACGGGACTGACTCATGGGGAGCGCCAGCATCGAGTGAATCGATCACATTTTCTACAGAGCATGGAGTAGGGTTTAAAGAGTTCTTAACTACTCACTCATACAGATTTTGCAGAATGGTATTAACTTCAACGCTAGGCTACTGCGAGATCTCAAATGTATTCCTTGGCAAGAAGCTCACTATGTCTAGAAGCATAAATTTTGGATGGTCTTATAAGGATAACGAATTATCAAGAGAGGCTACCAACAGGTATGGTCAGAAGTTCTTTGACATTATATCAAGACAGACGCAAATAACTTGTGGATTTTCTAACTTAGATAAAAATGATCTGGATGAGTTTTTCAAACTGTATGATGACAAGGGTGATACAAAGCCTTTCTTTATAGTTCTTGGATGTGATGGTCAAAACACAAATGATCATAGGCGTTATTCTAAGATGTACTTTTTAGAGTCTGTACCAGCGGTGAGTAACCCACTATTTAATAAGTATAATGTCTCAATGTCTCTAATCGAGGCAACATGAGTACATTAGTAGTTGAAACGCTTGTAAATGAATTAGTGCAAGAGGTTACATACAATTTAGAGGAGCGCGTACATGCTGGGTCATTTAATCCATATCTTTATATTCACGGCTATTCTGACGCTGTCTTTGGTTTTCAGCTATCTAATTCGTCTGGACTTATTTTTGAAAAGACTTTCACGATTCAAGATATTAAAGATTCATTAGATACCAACAACGACTACATCAGAGCCTATTATCCCATCATACCAGCTAACCCTATTCAGATTGGTAGGGGCAATTATACTTGTAGGATATACCCAATATCAGGCTACACATCAGGCGCTACGTTTATTGGATGGGTAAAGCAGCACGAAAATATTCAGAACACTATGAGTTACTTACCATTGTCGGATGACCAAAACTCACTTACCATTAGATTCAAGAGCTTTAAAGAGGGTATACATGTCTAGACAAATCAGCTTCGTAGATGGCTTCACATCAAGCACCCCTCCCGACGTAACTGGTTCAGCGCAAGAAGACTTCTTAATCTTGAATAACCAAGAGGTAGCTCTTTCATTTTATACTATTGACGCGCTTAATTATAAATCAGCATTTATAAGCTTTGAGCTATCGAGATCTGAAACAGGCTCAGAATTTAGACAAGCTGCCACAATGATACTGTCTTACGATGGTACAAACTGGCTCTTAAATGTTGGTAACTATCAAGGTTCTGATCTAATCAACGATTCATTAACTAACCCAGAAAGCATTACATTATCAGTAAGCACTATTTCAGGTGTTGGAAGTATTGAATACACATCTGGAAACATGGGCGCAGGATATACAGGCACCCTCAAAGCATCAATCACAAGGATTGTCACAG
>Ga0209284_10005432_pt1 | contig 13208 bp, 7 predicted proteins | sample FRY03_FD_187211 | JGI IMG/M metagenome (GOLD analysis project Ga0209284, IMG submission 187211) | Freshwater microbial communities from Lake Fryxell liftoff mats and glacier meltwater in Antarctica - FRY-03 (SPAdes) (version 2) | ecosystem: Environmental > Aquatic > Freshwater > Ice > Glacier... | reverse complement strand
CTTCTAAACTTTTAAGCAGTTAAAGCGAGATGAGGGAATGTGGCATGACCCCTTGTGGTGGGTCCGGGTGATGTGACCCCCTAAAAGTGACCGTTGTTTGTGAGAGTTGTGGCAGGCTGATTTGGAGAATGCTCTTGATGCGGAAAGTTATTGGGATCGTTAGTGTTTTTGACTTTCAATTGGAATTCAGCTGTTAAAAGTTAGAGTCATAACTTTTAGATCATGAAACAGGCTGATTCGTGTTTACTTCAATCAACTTGATGTAGCATGACAAACCGCGGTAGGCAATTAATTCTTTGGGGGAACATGAATTCGCAGGATTTATTCATCGCTATTGAGCAGTTGAAGGCAGAAGGCATTCCTTCCCGCGTTTGTGTAATTGTCCGCACCGCACTTGATGTTCGTTTGGTCCAGCGAACAATCGCTTTAAGCCCTTCGGGTCTTGCTGGGGTGGACGTTTGGACATGGCGTGATCTCGCAAATGAAGTCTTAGAAGTGTTGAGTGATTCCAGCACGCAAGGAGCCAGCGTTCGTCAGGTGGCTGAACTTGGTGTCGCCCCGGCATTGCGCGACCTCGACAATTCAACGCCTGCGACATGGCTGCTCAAGAGTTCAGGTCACACAGATTCGATTTACCGGTTAGCGAGAACTTTTATTAAGGCGAGTAGCGCGATCTCTAATATTGATCAAGTCCTTCCAGTTCGCGACCTCGAGTTGATCGCTTCAGCGGTGGAAAACAACTTGGAGAATGAAGGTTTGCTGCTTCTTGGCCGCGCGCTCATCGATGCGGCCGCGCTCCTAGACGCGGGATCAAAGAGTTCCATTTCGCGACTAATTCCAAGTGCGATTGCATTGGGCGATATCGAGTTACTTTCCATGTCAGAACGTAGACTCCGCGGTGCGCTGATCGCCTGCGTGCCAAGTGCTGTTGTCAGCCCCGCGGGGTCTGGAAATCTTGGCGCTCGCGCAACTCGTTCCGTCATAGCGCCGAACCCGCTAATCGAGGCGAGGGTGGTGGCCACGCAGGTTCACGACTGGCTCGCCGCAGGCGTTCCGCCATCGAGGATTGCGGTGGTAACACCGCAACAGGCCGGCTTCCAAGCTGTGCTCTCCAACCTGTTCGAGGGACTGGGCATTGAGCACTGGACTGGGATGTCACAAGGTTCATTGGCGTCGACTTACGCGGCCCACGTGATTGGCTCCTTGGCCAAGTCATTGGATTCCATGTCAGCGTGTACTACCTGCTCAGGTGGCGGTTCATTGAATGAAGTGGGCGCAACTACTGAGCACGATTGCAAGGGAAATTTCGAGTACGTTGCTGAAGTCATTAACGCAACATTCGGAGGTTGGGAACGTTCGGGTGTAATCCTGCAATCTGGCTCCGAACTGAACTTGCAATACGGGCTGGGTAACTGGGCAACATTGCTGCGCTGGCACTTGGGCGAAGAGGAGGCATTAGTTGAAGTCACTGCCCGTAACGTCAGGGAAAGAGCAGCCGATCCTGAATCGGAACGTCCTCGCGGAGTGGTTATTCGGGTGAGTGACTCTTCCGAACTCCTTGACCAGCTTAGACCAGGTTTGGAAGCGCTCCTTGACATCCTTTCGCCTGCGGGGACAGGTGAGCTTCCTAGTTTTCTTCAACGCTGTGAACTGCTAATCAAGCAAGCCAAATTAAATGATCGCCCATTGAAATCTGTCGGGATTATTATTGAGGCGCTTGGCGGGGGCGCTGTTGGTGGCGCTCGGCGATTGGACAGCATGGTCAACCAAGTGGTGAGAAGACCAACGTCAAATATTGACACGGTAGGCGAAGGTGTTGGGGTGTATTCAGTGTCCCAGATTTCCAGTATTTCCTGTACGCACCTTGTCTGGTGCGGTCTGGCTGAGGGCGCTGCGCCAATTTTGACGAAACCAGATCCTCTAGTTCAAGGTGATGCAGAAGCTCAAGTCGCCCTTGAGCGCTCCAACTCTGTGACGGCGCACGAATTAGTGGAGTCGGCAGAACAGTCATTAATTACTGTCTCAAGGGTTGCGCTTGGGTCAAGGGAGGCACTCATCGCTTCGCGTTGGTTTATGCAGTGGAGCGGCGCTCAGGGCTCTGGCGCCAGCGAAATCATGAAGGCCAGGTCGCTGGAATCAATAGAAGTGATCGATTCGAGTTTGGCCGGGGTCGCCCTGTACCCGGTGCCGGCAGATCAACCGCGCCAGGGATTTGATTCGGCGGCGCGTACGTTGCTCGATAGCAGAGTTGCGCTGGGTTCTCCAGCTGCATCAGAATTTGATGGGCTTTTGGGATCTTTCCCCATTGATGCGGGTTCGCGGCCCCTGTCGTGGTTGTCCGCGTCACCCATGCGCCGAGCAAATCTCAAAGGGGAGACAGGTTCCACTGAACCGGCGCCGGTGTCTCCGTCGGCTTTGAGCACTTTTATTACCTGTCCGAGACAGTTCTTTTATAAAAAGATCGTAGGTCTTAGAGCCGGTGAACAGCCAAGCCTTGATGTTGATGTTCCAGCAAACACCTGGGGGACCTTCGTTCACGCAGCACTCGAAGAAGGCTTCGAGGACCTGATTTCGATGAACTCTTCTGATCGCGTGGCCGCATTGACAGGAATTCTGCAGAAGCGGGTCTCCGGTTACCTACCGTTTTACGCGGGAAGCAAACAACAACTGACGAGTCGTATCAAAGGTCAAGCCGTAGCAATTAACAACACAATCAAATGGAGTGAATTGTCGTCGCGATCAGATTTCGAGTCGGAAAAGTACCTGAAGGCCGATTTTGATGGAATCACGATCGCCGGTTATGCCGACTTCGCGTGGCCTAATTTCGTGGCTGATGCAAAAACAGGGAAGAAGAAAACGGGTGCTGAGCTTTTGCGAGACCGTGTGCAGGTTCAGGCCTACTCGGCGATCCTTGCAAAAGATTCCAATCAGAGCGTCGCGGGTGAATTGTGGTACCTGAGCCCCAAGGATCCAAGTGTTGTCTCAACTGGTGTTGCTGGGGAACCTGAAAAGGAAACCCCCATGTTTCTCAAGGTGATCGACTCGCTCAGGTGTGCGGTGGATCAAGGGGCATTTCCCGCGGTCGGTGAGAACACGGGCGAACTAGGTTCAACGTGTCTTTATTGCGACTTCAACAAAATATGCCGGACCGATGTTCACGATCGTTGGGAGGAATTGGATAGGAACGGGGATTTCTCCCAAGTTCACCCGATAGAGGAACCGGTACTAGCCAAGGCAGTAAAGGGGAAGGACGCATGAACCAGCCCACGGATCACAAGGCGCGGTACGCAGCCATTCATGGTGCCGCCACAGGATCGAAAGTCAGTTTCATTAACGCGGCTGCGGGTAGCGGTAAGACTGACACGGTAGTTTTGCGAGTAATTCAAAGTGCTTTGCTCAACGACCCACCAATCGATGTCCGCCGGATAGGCCTCGCCACATTCACGATCGCGGCTGCCGGTGAAATGAAGGCTCGAGTGCGACAGGTGATTGAAACTGTTATCACCTGGTGCGAACTGGATGATCCCGCGGGAGTGCTGGCTGATAGCCGGTGGCGAGTGGTCCGAGATCTTCTGGGGACTCACGCGCAGAGCACCGACCATGCAGAACTCGCGGTCAAGGCGAGACACACTCTTGGCAACCTTGATGCTGCACCCTGGGGGACACTGCACGGTCTTGCTATGTCTATCGTTGAAAACAACGCACCTGCCCTCCCATTGCCGGCCGCGTTCAGGTTGGAGGACGAGCAAGAATCAGTAGAGACCGCCGTAGTACATGACGCTACCTTCCGTGGCTTAGTCGCGGAGGACGACGCATTCGAAGTGCTTTCGCAAGCCACCGGCACTGAAATTAATTGGGAAATATTAAGTTCACGTAAGCCGTACCCGCTGTCGGAGAGTTCGCTCGAGAAGCTACTTAAAGTTGTGACGGACAACCTAGTCGGACAGCGTGGGTTCGAATCTGATGCCAAATCTGTTTTTGAAGCAACCGTGGGTAACCTCGCCCAATCCAATGAAGCCGCTTGGTCCGACGCCTCGGTAGCTGCAAGGTCATTTTTCGACGACGCCGATCCAGAAACAATTCTTGGGCGAGATGCTGCACTTTTTGAAATAGCATCAGGTCACCGCAACAGCGAGACACTTGCTGTAGTTTATTTGACATCAAGGAATTCCGACCTAAGCCAGAAAATAGCTGACGGGGATGTCATCGGATTGTTGGCACGCGTTTTAGTCAGCGACGAAATTGCACGTGAAGAAATACGCGAGGCCTTGAAAAACAAGAAGCTGGCGAAGTCGGACATCGAGCCGGAATCGCAGTCCTTCATCGAGACTGCACTACTAGTTACGCGCAAGAAGCTCAATGCCAAGGGCAATGAAGCATCACTTTCAAAAGCTGAGGTCAAGAGCGCATTAAAAGGTATCCTTGATCGAATTGAGCCACTTCTCGCTCCCATCTCTGCAGCCCCACTCGTAGCGGCACAGCTATTAGACACCGCGATTGGTATTGCCCGGCAAGGAGTACTGGATCGCCGGGATAACGGCGTCCTTCGCTACGACGACTTGATTGATCTTGCCTGCGTGGTTCTCTCGAATTCGCAGGGCAGAGAAAGTGGCTTAGACATGCTAGTCATTGATGAGTTCCAAGACAGTGATCCAATTCAGCATGCTTTTCTTGAGGCCGCTGAGGGTGTTGGGCTTGAAGTTGTCACGGTCGGTGACCAGCGACAATCTATTTACGGGTTTCGTGGCGCTACCCCGGAACTTTTCGCCAATAGACTCTCCAAGACTCAGCAGGCATCGCCGGAACTTGTTGCCAATTTAGACGTCACATTTCGACATAATCCGGTGCTGGTCACCGCGCTAAACGCAGTTTTTTCTGCTGTAATCGCAAATAGCGGTGTCACTGCGCCGAACGCAATTCCTTTCCGCGAAGTGCATGGTGAGCAATCCAATTCGGGAATCGGTATCCGCATTTTTCCCTACGTGGGGAACGCGGCAGTTCGACGCACGGTGGGAGCGAAAGTCATCGCCCAAGAAATCCTTGAAATTCAACGGCTGAACCCAGGAGATTCCCTCAACGAATTTGCAATCTTGACTGAAACACGGAACTCCTGGCGGGAGATCAAAACTGAGCTAACCAACAAACTGATTCCTTATCTCGTCACAGCTGGGGGCACTGTTGACAACACCGAGGGTGTGCGGGGATTCATGGCGGTTTTGCGTTACCTGGCGACCGGTCGCAATATCGATCGAGTTGGCGCCTTGCTCTCAGTCTGGATTGGTGGGACGCTAAAGGAAGCGGCATTGGGTTCTTTACTCACTGCGCCACTGAGCGGTGAAGCAGTCGTAATGTCGCGTGCAAGCGTGCTGGAAAGTTTTCGAGACCGGATTGTCCGAAACGGCAACGCTGACGCAACCGTGCTGAGTGTCATCGAAGAACTGAATTGTTATGCGTTAATCCGCGAGGTGGAAAAATCCGACCCGTCACTCGCTTTGGACCTCTTTGCCGATCTCCGCTTTCTCGTTGACGAAGCGAGTGTCTTCACTGCCCAAACGGGGAAAGGTTTTCGTGGGTTTGTTCGCGCTGCGGAGTCAGGCGAAAAGGGCGAAAAGGAACTCAATAAGGCCAAGAGTGTAGATGGCGGTGAACTCGTTGACGCCGTTCAGTTAACCACCATACACAGCGCAAAAGGTTTGGAATACAAGTTCGTATTCGTGGTTCCGAACGAGAAGCAATCAAATTTGAAACCCGCTTCACTTTGGCCGTCTTTGGGAGAGGACCCTTACGCTGGCGCTTACATCAATTCTCACTATCTCGCCCCAATGAACGAGAGTGAAACAGGTGAGCAATTCAAAGAGCGCCTTGCTCGTCGAGCTCGTTTCTCAAAAGACCGGGAGCTCTACGTTGCACTGACCCGGGCAAAGGAACATGCAAGTGTGCTCATTCCTGTTGGTCTTGATGAAACCGATGACGCCAGCCAAGCTGCGGCCTTCTGGTGGGGCAAGGCAAGGAAACCGCAATCAGCCGCCATGCCCGATATTCTGGCGGACCGGTTGCGCGCGATTGACTCTTTAACTAGTGAATCCCTCCCAACGGAGTTGGCGGAGTCGAGCATCACTATTCAAACAATTGAGGTTTCAGTTGAAACTGATAGTGGGTTGAAACTTGAATCACAACTGATCACCCCAGCAACCATGCCGACTCAGCTAGATGTGGCGCCCGCGCAGCGAATAATCACTGGATCGCGGGTTAAAAAAAGTGCCGGGAAATTCGATCCTGCCCTTGACTTAGTCGCTTTGATAACTGACGTGATCCTAGAAGACGAAGAGAGTTCAACTCTGGAACGGAAGGCGGGCGCAGAATTCGGAACGATTGTGCACCGCTGCGCTCAGATTCTCCACGCTCGGGCAGTGCCTCTCCATGAAGTCGAAATCGAGGCGGTGAAAATTGCTGCAAATCTTTGTAGGGGATCAGATATTTCTGTTGAAGCAGCTGCGAATGCCGCCACGAGTATCAATCGCAATCCGTTGGTCCATCAGCCTGGAGTGGAATTCGAATTTCCTGTTTTAGTATCGCTAGAGGACGGGAACAATACGGGTCCGTTCATCGGTGGTGGCATTGTGGATATCGTTATTTTTAAAGAGGATCACTCCGAGATTTACGATATTAAAACAGACCAAGTATCTGCCGAGGGACTTCCGGCACTGGCCCACAAATACGAAAACCAACTCACGCTCTATGCCCAAGCACTGGAAAAAGTTGGGTGCCCTCCGGTAACGATCTTGGGTTTATTGGCCACGAGTGTTCGCGACCCGGATAACAGAGCCATGCTCGTGCCTGTCCGGCGCTCCGATGGGTGAGGGCACCTATTGACTCGAGCAAATTTAATTTATCAATTCACAGTAACAACGACGATAATGGGGAATAGGTGAAGAGTAGTTCGAATGTATTTGCTCTTGCCATTTCCGCTTCAATGATTCTGAGCGGATGTTCAAGCTCGCCCAGTGGGGTTGATTTGCGCGGTGAACTTCCACACCAAAAGTTATCACTCATTTTCACCGTGTATGAGTGGGTCTGATTCATATTTGAGGACTCTATTTCTTTCAGGGTCGCTTAGGTTGCCATCCTGCGGACGGTTCTGCGACAAGAGGGGAAGTTGTCGATGCTGGTGTGATCGATGGCGCGGCACGGCTCGCATAGCAAAACCAAGTCCGTATTCACTTCTGCTCCGGGAATGTCGAGGTAGTGCGATGCGAAGGGAATGGGGGTGATGTGAAGGATGAAACCTTGTCCGAGAGTAAGAAAAGGCCCAGCCGAAAGGCTGAGCACTTTCCAAGGATCCGAACATTCAAGGCGGATTCTCGCAACGGTCGGGACGTCCACGGTCAGTTTTATTGCCCGTGAATTGCTTCGATGGCTGATCAACGTGATGCACGCCTGGCGTGTTGGTCGCTGACGACATGGCGGTGCGGGCTTTGCGATTGGCTTGAATCAGTGGGATTTCGCGCGGTTTTGATCCGCTAACGATAAACACTTACGTAGCAGCAAGTGACTGACAATTCGCTGCACTGACAAGTGGAGCTGGTCACTGCGAATGCGGCTGATATAAGCCATTTGCATGACGATATTGACGTCGCCGAGCTCAAGGTTGGCCTCGATTATTTAGGTTATTTTCTTTACATTCGCTAATGGACCAGGGTCGTGTAAAGGTCGTAGTTCTCGCCATCGACATAGCAGCGCAAGGCCATCGTGTTGATTTGGTCGATTACCTGTGAGGTGAGGTTTGGTTGCGAATCAATCGCGCTTTGCCCCGCTGTGATTGTGGGGAATGCTCGCCACCACTGCAGCGCCAACACGTGTTTCATGACAACGTGGTCAGCTTGGTCGTGCTCGGCGGGTGTCATGCCGAATCGTCGAAGAGTGTCGTCAAAGAATTCCATGGGTTCAAGTTCTTGATTCACACATGACCAGAATGCAGCTTGCAATTGCGGAGTGAGAACCCCGATAACGTCACGGTGCAGGTCGACCGGCAACTCCAGAAGTTCGGCCAGGTCGGGGTCATCAAGTTCGGTGTAACTCCACGTGGCAAACATTAAACAGTCGTCACTCTGCGCGGGCTCATGAAGACTGGCTTTACCAACTCGAGTTTCCTCGTCGTGGGTGAAGGTTGACCAGTTGACTTCGAGGGCGTACTCGAATGCGAGAACGCTCACCAATTCTTTAATCGTCTCCGTGCTCGTTGGATTCCACTCCTGAATAACCGTGGTGGGAAGTGAAATAACATTTTCGTGTTCGGTGTCTGGTCCAACGGTCAGGACTAGTTGAGTGATGTACACGGGCCTCCTTTAAATTTTATTTCCGGGTAACTTCATTAACGCACGGACCTCTGACACGGAAATTGATTGGCCTTGTTAACTTCCTAGGGTCATAACTTTTTTGAGACTGGATCTTTATCTGTGTTCGTCCACCTGCGACTGATCCACACGTTATTGCGTGAAATTTTTGATTGTGGTTTCCAAAACTTTTGTAACGGTGTTGAGTGATTCGATGGTGGTCCATTCAACCGCTGCGTGAGCGCCTGCGCCGTCGACCCCGAAGAGAACACTGGGGATGCCGGCAGATTGCAGCAGAGCCGCATCGGTCCAGAAAGCCTCGCCACGAATTATTGGTTGAGTCGTAGTTTCATGAGTGAAAGCTTGGGTCAACGTGGTGATGATTTTCGCTCCGGGATCAACGGCGAAAGTTGGCCGCTCAAAAATCACCCGGATTGCGTAATTGAAGTTTGCGTCTGCAGCTTTGAGTTGGTCAAGGATTTCGGCTAGCTGTTTCGTGCAGGATTCCCGCGTCTCACCGGGGATTGTTCGCCGCTCTATTCCAATCGTGCACAACGCGGGGTAACTGGAAAGCTCCTCGCCGCCGGTGATCGTTGAGGCGTGGATGCTGCCGGTGTTAAGCAACTCGTGCGGTTCACCCTTGAGGAGATCCTCGCCGTGTTTACCCAGCTCGGTGAGGAACTTGCCGGCGTTCACGATCGCATCAATTCCGAGTTCTGGCCGGGATCCGTGCGCCGCGAGTCCGATTATGTCCACCTCGAACCAGAGAAAACCGCGGTGGGCAATCGTGATGTTCAAGTTCATGGGTTCGGTGACGATCGCGCCTTGAGCTGTGAAGCCGGCCGCGAGGACGTCTTCCGTTCCTGAACTTGCGTACTCCTCGTCAGCAACGAGGGTGAGAATAATGTCGCCACGGTGTTTGCCTTGGGTGCTGTCATGAACGTGGTGCGCGGCAATCATCATGGCGGCCACCCCGGATTTCATATCGAAGGAACCCCGGCCGTAAATACTGCCATCGGTAATTCGATCCTCGAGCCCTTCATTGTTTTCATAACTCGCGAGGGAAACCGTGTCGAGGTGACCATTGAGCATGATCGAGTCCCCGCCACCGGTTCCTTTCGCTACCGCCACGACTGTTGGCCGGCCAGGTCTCGCCTCGAGGGTGTGAACCTCAAACCCTCGAACGGTGAACCAGTCTTTTGTGAAGGCGGCAATTGCAGACTCTCCCGTGGCGCCCGGAACTAGATCAGGGTTGACCGAGTCAATGCGGATTAAGGCGCGGGTGAGGTCGGTTGGATCGTCGAGGTCGAGGCCTTGTTTGAGTTCGGGTGCGAGTTCGCGGTTGTTCATGCGCTGGTTCCTAACGGGTTGGCGTCGATACTTTCAGTGGACAGCAAAACAATCACCGAACTGCCGTCGAGATTTAGTTGCTCTCTAGCGGTTTGGCTCCCTGCAAGGTTCCGGATTCCCGAAAGCGCTGCCGCCCCGCACGGCCCAACCTTGATCTGGTGATACTCAAGGTCCTGGAGTGCTTGTAGTGCTTGGGTGTCGCTCACTGTGGTCGCGGCGGAGAGACCCTGCTGGATCAGTGGCCACGCCAGTGTCGAGGGGGTCCCGCAGTTCAACCCGCTCATGACGGTCACCCCGGTGGACACGCTCGTGAATTCTTGGTTTTCCAAGCTGGTGAAAATACAGGCAGCCGTATCCGGTTCAACACTAATCACGCGGGCAGCGGTTGGCCCTTGGCTGCGGTAGTAGGCGAGAACGGCCTGCAGGAGTGAACCAACGCCGGTTGGCACGAGCACGTGGGTCGCTCTATTGTTTGTGGCTGCAAGCTGCTCGTCGACTTCAGCCAGCATGGTGGTGTAACCCTCAACAATCCAGCCGGGGATATCGGTGTAGCCCTCCCACGCGGTGTCTTGTATCAGCAAAGAGTGAGTGTCCTTAGCGTTTTGGGCGGCGATTATTACTACGTCGTCGTAGTTGGTGTCCAGAACGTGCACCTGGGCGCCTTCGCCCCTAATCGCATTGATCGCTTGTTCACTGACCGTGTCGGGAATAAAAATGCGGGCTTTAAGACCAAGTTTTTTGGCCGTGTTGGCAACTGCGCGGCCATGGTTGCCGTCCGTCGCGGTGACCAAAGTTGGGCTGCTGTCAGTGGTGCCCACGTTGACTGCGTGATGCGCTTTCAGGGCTTTTTCGATCGCCCACGTGGCGCCGAGAGCTTTGAATGCGGGCAGACCGAATCTTTCGGATTCATCTTTAATAAACACGTGACCCACCCCAAGATCTTGGGCGATTTCAGGAACGCTGATGAGATTCGTGGGCCGGTAGCCGGGTAGGGCTTCGTGGAAAGTTTTGGCGCGGGTCGTTGGGGAGTGTGGTGTGAAGGCGGTTGCTTCTGCGTTGATCCACACGTTCTTTTGCACTGTCTTTTGATTGCGGGCTTGTTGCATGACGGCAGCGTAGCTAGGGCTTTCTACAGGATGGCTTTGCCTATTGGGTATTCGGCGCGCGAAGTATTCCTCACGTGTCGCGAGTCGGTTGGTGAGGGCGGTTTTCCTCGCCATCTCCGGGAACGCAGATTGGGTTAAAGAGCCCCGGTTTGCTGGGCGAGTAAGGCTTGGATTGCTGTGATGCCTGAGGGGTCATCGCCAATTCTTTTCTTATCCCCGTGACTTTGTTTCTGTGGTCGTTGGTGCACCAGTGGCGTTAGACAAATCTTGCGCGGGTGGCCTGGTCGGGATTCTCGCTGAATACCCAGCCGAAGGCGCCGTTTTTACTGCTTTGCAACCCACTCAAACTTTTGCCTCAGTCCCTGGCCCCAGTCGAAGTCTGAAGTGTGGCGCTGCGTGTGTGCGAGAACAATGCTCGGGGCTATTCCCAGTTCGCCCGCGAGTTTCTTCACCGCCGCAACATTGCGCTTGCGGGGAAGCCGATCTTGCCACTCGCTAGGGATCAGAATTTCTGATGCGTAGGTATCGGCCTCGCGCTCGGCATCGGTGCCTGCACTGTTGAGATATAGACCCTTGTCACCATGTAGCAGGACGTGACCGATTTCGTGAAAGAGGGTGAACCAGAGTTGGTCATCACCTTTCCATAGTCCTGAAAGCTGGATAACCGGTGTCCCATTGAGCCAACGAGTTGCTCCGTGGATACCCAAGCCTGGGACCGGCGGAATGAAACACAGGACCACGCCGACACTGTGTAGTTGGTTGTTGTGCTGCTCAGCTAACGCCAGCCACACTGACAAGGCGGGAAAGTCCACACGGCCGACAGCGGATCGGCGGTACGCAACACTGCCATGCGTCCATGTCGCCCAGAAAGCATCAAAACTCGCAACGCGGAGAATTCTCAGTAATTGATCAACGGTGCCAGCGTGATCTCGGGAGTTCGACGGCAAGATCTTCTTGAGCAACTTCACGAGCTAGCGCACTGCGGTAACCGGACTCGTAGAGACTCCAAAGCCGAACTGGAACACCGGTCACTCGCTCCAACGCAATCGCAAGCTGGTGAGCTAGCGGAGGTTTTCCGTCAAGTAGTTCACTCACATGCTGTGAAGTGACACCTAGTCTGCGCCCAAGTTCAGCGGAATTGATGCTCTCGTCCTCTATCCACTCTGGGATGAAGTCGCCGGTGGTCACGACATAGTCGAATTTAGTACTCATGATTTGCTCCATCCGTGACTCATAAAAAAACTAGTGACAGTCGATAATCTGGATGACGAGAACAGTTACCAGATCGCCTGGCTCAGGTGGGACGATCAGCCACCAGTTCCCGGTAAGACGCGCCGACCACTGTCCAACTCGGTCCGCCTTCAATTCTTCCCATCTTCCGGACCATTCAAGGAAATCAGCCATTTCTGCGACGTATGAGAGTCCAGCAATTCTAAGTTTGAGCTTCTTTGCAACGTTTAATCCCAGAACTTTTTACATTCGACGCGAATCGGTACAAACCTTTTCAATGTCACGAGTCGCGTAGCGCAATTCCATGAAAATATATTACCTAATTCGTAGCACATTGATAATTAACTGGCGAATGCTTCGACCACAGTGCTGGCTTCTAGTGTCGATTCGTCATCCACAGGCTGACGTTTTCTATTGGATTGTTGCTCCGTTGGTTCTAGCCTGACATTTGCTAGAGAAGTTGTGTTGAGTCGGAGTCACTCTCGTGAACTTCGCTCTCGGTCTTCGCCGCTCGTGTTGTTTGCGGGTAATCAGCGAAGTGAAATGGGGGTGATGTGAAGGATGAAACCTCCACCTAAAAGAAAATGCCCAGCCAAGTGGCTGAGCAATTTCATAGAGTCCGACTCCACAAAGCGGATTCTAGCATGGGTCGGGACTTTCACGGTCAGTTTTATTGCACGTGAATTTCTTCGATGGCTAATCAACGTAATGCGTCATTGACGTACTGCGTGCCGGGTGGTGACAGCGGAGCTGTCACCACCTCAGCCTCTGATCAGGTTGCATAGGTGCTCGCCCCCAAAGATTGCCTGCTGCCCGGTAGGAGACATCGTCGGTACCCCATAGGTCGCACCAGTTGGGGTCGTTGCCTTGGGTGAATTTGATCGGCGCGAGCTTGGTATCCATTGCAAATGGCTTGAGCATCGTCGATGAGGACTGCGCCGATTAGTTATTTTGGAAAAGATCTGCGGAGTTCTCGATGCTTGGATTGTCTGTGTCTTCGAGACGTCGGTTGCCTGATCTTCAGCGACGTTTGGGAAACTCGCACAGAGGGCATTCACGGCAGAATTGGTGCCGTCAAAGTGCCGGGGGACAATCCGAGTTCGATCTCGGCGCCGTGACGGGACCAGTTGGTGACTTGTTCACTGGTTACCGAGTTGTCGTGTGCTATTTCCTGCAGGGTGAGTCCGTC
>Ga0209284_10005431_pt1 | contig 13209 bp, 10 predicted proteins | sample FRY03_FD_187211 | JGI IMG/M metagenome (GOLD analysis project Ga0209284, IMG submission 187211) | Freshwater microbial communities from Lake Fryxell liftoff mats and glacier meltwater in Antarctica - FRY-03 (SPAdes) (version 2) | ecosystem: Environmental > Aquatic > Freshwater > Ice > Glacier... | reverse complement strand
ATGTTGTCCTCAACCGTCGCGTCAAGCAATGCGACATCCTGCGGCATGTAGCCTATGTGCGCGCCTCGGCTGTCATCGCTCCATTGCGATAACTCCGCTCCGTCAAGCCGAACAGACCCCCGCAGCGTTGGCCAGATGCCGGTCAGCGTGCGTGCCAATGTTGTTTTGCCACCACCGCTTGGTCCGATGATGCCAATCGCCTGGCCTGCAGTCGCTTCAAAGCTCACATCGCTGAGCAGCACACGTCCTGTTGTGGGTGCCGCGACGGTGATGCCTTCAACCCTCAGGGAACCGGTCGGGTCGGGCAAAGGCATCGGTTCCGGCTGATTTTCGAGGACTTCGACCGTGTTGCGCAGGCGCCGCCAAGCTGCGCGTGCTGACTCCATGTTCTTGGCGTTGCCGATAGCAAGGTCAATGGGTGCCATGGCGCGAGAGGAGGCGATGGTGGCAGCGATGATCGCACCAGCCGACAGTTCGCCCATGATGGTAAGATAGGCCGCAAGCCCAAGAATCGAAGATTGCAGCAGCATTCGAAGAACCCGTGAGATGGCGCTGTAGGTACCCGAAATATCGCTGGTCCGAGTTTGCAGTTCGAGGTGCTTGCTATTGGCGGCCGCAAACCGCGCAACCGCACGTGACGCAAAGCCCATCGCCTTCAGCACCTCGGCATTGCGCGCGTTAGAATCTGCAATCGCGTTCCGCTCGATCGTGGAGGCCATGGTAGCGTGACTCCAGTTCCTGGTCCGCAATTCTGTCACAATGGCAAGCGAGGCCAGAACGAAGGCTCCGGCGATGGTCAGCGCACCCAATGTTGGATGGAGAAAATAAACGAAAGCAATGAAAATTGGCATCCAGGGAAGGTCGAAGATCGCGATAGGCCCCTGCGAACCGCAAAAATTACGGAGAGTGTCGACATCCCGGCCCCGTTCGAGCGCCTCAGAAGTGGAATATCCCAAGCGTGGCATGTCGACGACCAATTGATGCGCTACTGGGGCGAGGCGACGGTCCAGCCGTGCGCCGATGCGGACCAGCACCTGTGTTCTGATAATGTCGAACACACCTTGAAACATGTAAAGCCCTATGGCCAAAACTGAAATCGCCACCAGCGTCGGGATGCTGCCACTGACCAGCGCCCGGTCATAGATCTGCAACATATAAAAAGACCCGGTCAACGCTAGCACGTTGATAACGCCTGAAAGTAGCAGAAGGAAAACCGCCAATCCCTTTATTCCACCTAACACCTTGATTGCTGTGCCGCGCGACTTCTTTTCTCGATTTGTCATGACGTGCTCCTCGGATTGCGGCTTTTCCGTCGATTAAGGCAATCAGTCCGGGCAGGGTCGTATCCCGCCCAGACCAGGTATTTCCAACCGGTATCAGAGCTGGAAGTCTTGCTCTGTCAGGTTGTGCCGTCCCCTTATGGATAGGCTGAACTCAGACTCGGTATCTCCGTCGATGTTGCCGTGGATCACCGTCACCTCGCCGTCCGCTGTTGCCTCATGCGTGACGAGGAGTTGGCCACCACCTGTGAAAGCTCCCGAAACCAGGGTGAAGTTGCCGGTACCTGCTCCCGAACCGTTGGCGTCGATCTGGGAAAGGTCGATCTTGTCACCGGGTTGGAAAGACCCGATCGTATCGCCATCGGCGTCCTGCGCGGACAAGAAGCGGTAGACATCGTTGCCTGCGCCCCCGTCGAGCATGTTCTGCGCACGCCCGGCAGTGATCACATCGTCACCGGCACCGCCAATGAAGTTCTCGACACTCCAAAGCACATCGTTTCCGGACGCAGCGCTACTGGCGTGACCGCGCCCACCCGATCCGCTGCCCAGATCAACAGTGATGTCCGCAATGATCCGCGACATATCAAGTGTATCGGTTCCAGTCCCACCTGAGACATCGTCGCCGTAATAGACGTCGTCGCCATCATCAGTGGTTGCCACGAACCAGTCGTCACCAGAGCCGCCAACAACAAAGTCGTTTCCGGTCCCACCCTCGATGAAGTCGTCCCCACCTTCACCGAACAGCCTGTCATTGCCACCGTCACCGAACACCATGTCTCTTCCGCCGCCGGCCAATACATTATCATCACCGTCCCCGGCAAAGACCATATCACGGCCGTCCAGTGCCAAGATGTTGTTCGCGTCGGCGGTACCGAAGAGCGCCTCACCGGCCGCCGTTCCGATCAAGTTGCCTGAAGCGGCGAGAGGTGGCGCTATGCCAGTATTGTCTTGATCCTCTTCACCCTCGTGGTCGTCAGTCTCGCCCTCGGTTTCACCGTCTTCAGCTTCACCAACGCCCGCATCTTCGCCGACTGTTTCGATGGTGTCTTCGTCCGTGTCTGCAGGGTCGTCCGTCGCAATCTCGTCGTTCCCCAAATCAGACCCGGCACCAATCTCGGGCATGCCGTGCGAACCATCGAAAGTCACGCTGGCACCACCACGGCTGACCGTGACCATACCGTTGTTTCCGGCCGTCACGGTTGGGTCACCAATGCCGGGCAGATTGATCACGTCCTGCGGGCGCAGGGTGCCGACGATAGTATCATTGCCCCCTTCACCGCGGAAGACGATCCGGTGCGCCGAAGACAGCGCCGAAATATCGACCGTGTCGTCGCCTGTGGTGCCGTTGATCGTGATCGTATTGAGGTTCAGGCTTGTTTGGGTGAAATCGCCGAATACCAAAATGGTATCACCGCCCAGAGTGCCGTTAGCAGGTGGCGTCGCGTCCGCGCCGTTTACAATAATTTCCTCGATGTTGTCCAATTCCGCAATGATTGGTAACTGCCCAGCATGGCTGGATGTGCCTCGGCAGGGATCGGATATTCAGCCCAGGCGCAGTTGCGCGATCAACTGATCTGACGGTTTCATCAGGGTTTCGATGACAGACCAGCCCTGCTTGCGGGCGGTGCATGTCACAGTGCGTAATGTGCAGAAAATCTCTGCCCCGCTCACGACGCGAAAACAGCCTGAGATCTTTTGCCTGACTTTGCCCATACGCAAATCCCGTTCAGCCTCATTGTTGGTAAAGGGCACCTTGGGGTCGGTCAGAAAGCGGATGACCTCAGCTTTGCGCTTTTTCAGGCGCAGCGCGAGGTTGTGGCCGGTTCTGCGTTTGGGGCGCCCCCGGCGTTTTACGGTGTCCGAAACGGTTTGTAGAGGTGGTTGAGCCTCATGAAAATCCACCGCCTGGGTGAGGATGTCATCGTAACGCTGCAGGAGCTCACCCATCACGCCGACCCCAACGGTGCAATCATCGGTTCGGGTGTCTGCCCTGGCTTTAGCTTCCAGCAAAAGGGTTTTCATGTTGTTGGCCCACGGCTCTTTCTCAATCACGATCAGCGCCTGGAGTTCGCGAAGATGGTGGGCATTGCACAAGGCGTGTTGGACACCTTCGATCTTGAAATACGGGGCCCAGTGATCGTGCACGACAAGCCCGCAGACCCCCGTCAGAAGATCGCCTCTGCGGGACGAGACCCGGAAGTGGCTCAGGAGGGGCGAACAGATCACATGTAGCCACTGTGTTTTGCCAGCCACGCGAAAGCCGGTCTCATCCAGATGCTTGACCGCCACTTGCGGCCCGCTCAGCTTTTTACATACAGCCTTCGCGAAGGGTTGAAGGCGATCAGCTGTGCGCCCGATAAGTCGGGCCAAGGTGGCCGGAACTGCTGAAAGGCCAAACAGATCAGATAATACCAGAGAGAGACGTTCCTCCGGGATGCAATGATAGGTTTGCAAGTAGCTGGCAATACCGGCGATCCGAGGGCCGTATTGAACCGGCCCCGCAACACCCTCAGGGAAGACCCCGCGCGTGACAGCATCACACTGGCCACACCGACACAGATGTACCCGGTGCTCGGTTACCTCTGGCGGCGGCGGAGCTGGCAAATCAACCACCTGACGCACCACAGTATTCTCTGCCATGCTGGCTGAGAGTGCCGCGCCGCAAGCGTCACAAACCTGTGGGTAGTGATGGATGATATGGTCAGGCGTCGCCGACTGTCGCAACGTCTTCCCCTTATGGCCAGGCTGGCCGCCGGATTTGCGGTCGGATTTACCCCTCAAGCTTTGCGTCCGCTTCTGGGCAGGTGGCTTCTTCAAGCCGTCACTCGAAGGGGGCTGGCTGCTGATCTTACTGTTGAGAGCCGCTTGCCGTTCCAGCGCGATGATCCGCTGCTCAAGCGCCTTGTTCACTTCGAGCTGCATCAAATACGCAGCCTCAAAGTAGGCGGCGCGGCCTGCAGCGTCCGCAAAGGGTGGAAATGGGAATTTTGAACCTTCAGACATGTATCCGTTGATTCACGCTTGAGCCGCTCAGTCAACAATATTCCTCAACACAACATGCTGGGCAGTTACAAAAAACTATACGTAAATCGCTGCCAATCTGCGAACATGGCCCGGTAAAGGACGCATAATTCCATTACAGGTCGACGAAAAAATATTAACCAACGATTTCAAAGAGCCGCCACCTTGCGAAAGGGGTGGCTTTCATAAGCACGCTTGGGGTTCGCAGCGTCAAAAGATGAGAGGTCCGTTCAGATCCAAGGCTGGTTTTGCGCCAACTTGTTCCACCTTTCTCTCCCAATTTGATCCCAGATAATAATATCGAAGGCTGTCAAACTCAAAGTGGATAATCGCCTCAAGCCGCGCCTTCAGCTTGGTCCATTGCGCAGAATCGACCTCAATTTCAAACACAGAAAACTGTACCCTTTGACCAAAATCTTCGCAGGCTTTTGCCACCTGACGCAACCGCTTCTTGCCGCCCTCTTCCAAGGTTTTCACATCATACGTCACCAAAACCAGCATACTAGCTCCAAAACCAAGGGGGGTACGCGTCGATGTCACCGCGCAAATGGCGCGCGAGGAGTTGCGCTTGCAGGTAGGGCACAAGACCGAATGGTGCCTTTTCTTGCAAAAACGGATGCAGCCGCTCTTCGCGTTTGCGGTCTTGCCATGCGGTCAGCACCGTGCGGCGCGCATCATCTGTTAAAAGCACAGCGCCCCCTTCCATTTTTTGAAAATCCCCCGCCCGGAGTTGACGACGGTTGACCAGCGACAGCGCCAACCGATCTGCCAACGGCGCGCGCAACTCTTCCATCAAATCCAGCGCGAGGCTGGGGCGTCCTGGCCGATCACGGTGTAAAAACCCAACTGCGGGGTCAAGGCCCACCGCCTCACAGGCGGATCGGCAATCATGTGTCAGTAGCGTGTAAAGGAAAGATAAAAGCGCGTTCATTGCGTCAAGCGGCGGGCGGCGAGAGCGGGCCGTCCAGCGCAGTTCCTTATCAGGGGTGCGGATCAAATGATCAAAAATCGCAAAATACAGCATTGCGGCCTCGCCCTCAAACCCGCGCAGTTCATTAACGCTGGCGACAGCAACCTGCACTTTGCGCAAGATTTGGGCCATTCGGTCCACGGCCGTCTCAAGGGCTACCCGCATCAGTGGATCCATCTCGGCGCCATAATCGCGCAGCGCGCGGCGGATCACGGCGCGCTGGTTCGCAACTTTTCCCATCACGACAGAGCGCACGATGTCTTCGGCGGTATCAGCCCGCCGATACTGTTCGCGGCGCAGCAGAACATTGCCCGAAACCGGGCCTTCCACGCGGGCCTGAAAACGGCCATTTCGGCCCATGAACGCAACCGTTATGCCGCGTTCGGCACAGGTTGCAATCAGCGCAGGGGTCACCAGAACCGCGCCAAATACCACGATGGAGGAAAGCATGTGCAACGGCACGCGGGTCTTTTCGACCCCGTCCACCTGCGCCAAAAGCGCCTCCCCCTCTTTGAGCAGGGCCGCCCCTTCGGTGGTGACATAAACCGTGTTCAGCAGCTTTTTCATGGGGTGTCCAACATCCGTGCAAGCATCTGATCGCGCCAGCGCCGCACCGGGCGCGCGACAGTTTCGGGACGGCACAAATCCAGCAGCGAACAGGCCCGGCAGCGGGATTTATGCGGTGTGGGTGGTGGCGTTATCCGGCTGGCCAACATCTGCGCTAGATCGTTAATCGCAGCCAGGGTTAAATCGCGCAACGCGGCATCAAATGGCACAATAACGCGCCGCTTGGTTTGCGCGTAAAACAGCGCACCTTCCGGCACGGGTTGGCCCGTCATCTCCTCAAGGCACAGCGCTTGGGCGCACAGCTGCGCCTCATCCGCGCGGTGCAGTTTCGGTTTGCCGCGCTTGTATTCAATCGGAAAGGCCCGCTCCCCCCCTCCGGGCAAAGGATGAAATTCTACCACATCGGCCACCCCTGAAAGGCGCAAATGCACAGAGTCAAGCGGCAAAGACATCACCCGCCGCACGCCCCTGCTCTTGCGCGCGCCGCCCTTGTTGGCGACAGCGTGCAGGACATCACCTTCTGCGGTGTAAACGTTATCCGCCCATTGTCGTTCCAGATGGATCAAGGCCGCCTGTCGCGGACAATAAACCGCATGCTGCACCGCCGAAAGGGGGATCATCTCCTCCTCTGCGGGCAGCGTGGACATCACACGATCTCGCGGATCTCAACCCCTGCGGGCATATCGGTACGGTCAATATTGATCATGTAATCGCCAAATTTCCGCGCGGGCGCGTAATTCCCCAAACCTACATCATCCACCGGACGGAACGCGCCATCCACCGCGCGCCCGATGCGCACCCGGTCAAAAAGTGTATGCGACGGTGCATTGCCCAGCGCATTGTCATGGGCGAACACGATCAACTTGCGCGTGGTCATTTCACCCCGCGCGGCGGAGCGGTCATGTTCAAACATATTGGTCAGCGCCTCGAACAGCAGTTCCAGATCGGCCTCTGAAAACCCGGTGATCCCCGAAAATTTGCCGGAAATGAACCCATGCGCAACGTAAAGGCCGTAAGGCACGATATGCTTTCGCCCCATGGTGCGGTTGTCGGTGCGCGCGTCGCTGTCATCGCCCTCCGCCCGTTTTTTCTGTTCGGCCTCATTCGTTGCGGCCATGCGGGTGATTGAAATTTCAACCGGCATGATCGGTTCGACCGAGCGCGAAAATGTCAATTGGACCGGCCCTTTGACTTGACCACAATTGATGCCGGTGGACATCACCGCGCCAAAGGTGCGCACGTCGAAAAAATTGGCGCACATCCAATCCCGTAGCTCTTTCGCCTCGGCGTCGGTCTTGGGATTCAACTTTGCATCCTTGGTGGCTTTTGCGTCCTCAGGGCGTAGGGCGATATAAGCCTGCCGGTGCTTTTCATTCAGGATTGACGCTTCCTGAACATAGATGTGATGCCCATCCTCGCCCGTACGCGCCAGATCGACATAATTGCGGATTTTCCGCTTCAAACTGACATCCGTGACCAGACCGTGGTTAGTTTCAGGGTCAAGGCGCGGCAGGTTGCCCGCATCGGGGTCCCCATTTGGATTGCCATTTGTCACATCAAAAATCAGCACGAAATCATGGCGGCGGGAAAGCGTGGTCATCAGTTGGTCTCCGTGATTGGGGCGTCATGTTTGCGGAAAAAGTCGCTGCGCTGGTGATAATACCCGATACCAAACAACGCCTGCTCGGCTGCGTTGAGAGAGGAGGGGATCGGGTCGTGGTTCGGGTCCATCAGATCGGTGATGCTTATTAGCAGTTTTTCAAGATTGACCGCCCGGCCCATGCTTGTCTTGCGCAGCTTGGACACATGGTTCTGCGCGCCTGCATCCAGCGTGCGGAATACTTTTTGCGGCGCGGCAGAGGCGGCACCATAGAATTTATCTTTGATGGTTGCGTTTACATTCCCCCCAAGGGCGGCACGCTGCATCTCCTCATAAACGGCAAAAAGCCGCCCGAGAATGTAACCTTTGTTGGTGTTGGTGGGGTCAAGCGCCACGGGAACCTCCCTCTTGAAATTTCGGATCAGCACGGATTTCAGCATCGCCACACGCAGCGCGTTGATGTCGCCATCGGCGCGCAGGCGCATCAGCACGGTGGAAAACAACGTCATCGGATAGGGCGCGCCCGTCAGGATCGCGCGCATCCATTCGCCCGCCACCAAAGGCGGCACGTTTTCGCGTTTGCCTTGGGGGGCCAGTTCGATCAGATAGCGCCAAAGCGGCGGCCAGCCTTCGCGCGGGGGTGGGTCGAGTTTGGTATCTTCCAAAAAGCGCTGATAATGTGCGGTCAGCGTGCCAAAATCATTTTCCCACCAAAACCGCACCGAAAGCCGTGCGGCATTCGGCGCAAGCCCCAGCACGCAAAACCCCACATCCGCCAGATCAGGGGCGACCACATCCAGCCGCTGGCCTTGACGAATGCGGTCCAACTGCGCGCCCAGAGCTGTCGTCACGATCTTCTCGGAACTGGTCGGGTCGAAATACCCCGCAAAGATGCTCTCTGCCGCCTGCGCCTGTGCCTGCCCCGCATCGGCCCAAAACACCGTGGAAGCATCGCCGATTTGCAAACGATGCCCGCTATCTTTTTCCAAAAACAGGTTCAGCGCGGTGGTATAGGCAAAAGCCGCCGCCTCTGACACTGGCGCGTTGTCGCCTTGTTCATGGCCATAGGAGGTGAACGCGTCTAGGTTGAACGAAATCAGGCTTGCACCCGACGACTGCGCGCCCCAAACCCCTTTGATTGACGGATGCAACCGCGCGACAGGGGCGGCGCTGCCAGTCACAAGGCAGGTTTGGGGATCAGACCCCGCCTCCGAGCCAATCTTCGCCCATAGCGCCTTTGCGGCGGGGCGGTCATGCAAAAACCCTTGCTCACCGATGATCCGAAATACGATGTTCTGGTCGCGGACATAATCTGGCCAAAGGGGCGGCGCAAAAGCATCCGGGTGCCACACCTCCATGAACAGCAGCAGCGCGTTCAGCCCGTCATCCTCGGTCGCCTCCAGCCAAGCCGCGTGGCGGCTGCGAAATGTTGCATGCTCGTCCGCTACACGCAAAAGCCGCTTGGTACGGGCTTTCTCGCGGGCATCGCCCTCCTCTGGGCTATCGCCTTCACGCGGGACGAGATCTTTTTCAGAAGTCACGCCCAGAATGTAAGAGCTTTTATCCCAAAGGAAATTCGGCGCGATGCCAACGGTTCGCTTTACCGCCTGCGGCACCTCTACCATGCGCGAGCTGCGCTTTTTATCCGTGTCACGCAAATCAATCACTTCGGCCACTGTGCCATCCAGATTGATCACCACACAAAACCCGACTTTCTCGCTGGAAAACCCATAAGGCGGCGCGTCGGGCATTCGCTGATAGGCCCGCACAAGGGACGCCAGCATTGTCATCGCAACACTCCGTCGCTGCCGGGCGCGGGGATTTCCATCACCCCGTCCACCAACTGCGCACGGAAAAACATAGACGGGCGACCCGCCGCCGCGTGATCAATATCCCAAAGCATCAATCCCAGATCACGCGGCGCACCGAACCCAAGATCGGGGGCTTGCGCCGCCGCCTCGCGGGTTGGCATTGGACCCTCTGGCGGGACCAGTTCAAAATGCGCCGCGAATTCGCGGGTGCCCAGACAGGGCTGATGAAAACATTGCCCCTTGGCAGCACGGCGGTTGAAAATATCAAGATGCTTGCCCTCGCTATCCTCCGCCCCGGCGCGGGGTGTCAGGGCGAAATGCGCCTCAATCACATAGCGCGGGCGCACCAATACGGTTGAGGCCCGCTGCTGGCGATCCTCATCCACCAAAATCTGCAAACCGCCCAAATCGCCGCGCTTCATCGCAGATTTGATCGTGCCAGCTGGTGCTTTATGCCCCACTTCGTTGCGGCGGATCTGCTGAAACCGGATCGGCTCCATCACACGAATTCGGTCAATCACCCAATGAATTGCAGGCTTCCAATGGATCGCTTCAAGGATGCCGCGCGCGGCCGAAGGGGTCATCACATCATAGGTGACGCGCTCCACCTTCAGCTCGGGGCGGGTGAAAAGCCCGTTTTGCCCCCAGACATGCAACCGAATACCATATGCCATAAATGCCCCTAATTTTGATCAGGTTAGCCTGATGATTTCTTTTCGCAAGTGTATGTTTGCGGCAATGGACTTGGGGCCTGCATAAATTAAGAGGTGGGTGCAGCCAGTTTTCAAACCACCATTTGATCTGCGGCCAGATAATCCGCCTGTTCCCACCACAAACCAAACTCTTCATGGTACAGCGACGCGTCTGTCAGCACGAAAAACTGGTCGCCACGCAGTTTGGGGGCGGCAAACGTGCCTTTGCCATTGCGATGCAGCGTATCGCGGGCTTTGGCGGGGATTTGTACGGTGTAAATCTGCAAGGCGCGGGCCAGTGTACCAGAGCGTTCCCATGGTTTATCAAGCTTTTCAACCGCCTCTTGTGCTGTTGGTTCAACTTGAATGATTACTGGCACCATCGGGCTATCAACCATCTGATAGGCGGTGGCCACCTCGCGGAAGGCAAAATTCGTCTCATTCCCTCCAAATACAAACTTCGCCTTCAGGCCAAGCGGGTCCAGCCGTTTGATACCCGCCCGCCAATAGACTGCCTCGAACCAATCGCGCACCGCTTGCGGAACCAGCAGATCGGGAAAGCGCCCCGCAGTGGATCGCATTGCTTGGGCAAGGCTTTCAACTTCGGGAGGTGCCTTGTTTTCCGGTGCGGTGAACACCGTCAACCGCGCATCTGCCAGCGGCCGCTTCCCTTCACGATTGACACGGCCTGCCGCCTGAATGACGCTGTCCAGCCCCGCCTCTGCGCGCCAACCACAGGGGAAATCCAGATCAACGCCCGCTTCGATCAAACTGGTGGCGATAAGGCGGCAAGGCTTGCCTGCCGCCAGCCGCTGTTTGATCTGTGCGATAATCCGACGGCGTTGTGCCGGATATTGCCGGGTCGACAGGTGAACCATCCCAGCGAGTCCCGCCTTTTGCGCCGCATTGTAAAGATCGAGCGCATGTTTCCGGCTGTTGACGATCACAAAGGACTGCGGTGCCAAATCCAGCGCGGCCAGCAAGACCGTATCGTCCATCTCGCCACCTTGCACGATTTGCACGCGGCGCAATGCTGCACTTAAGTGGTTTAAATCAGGAGCCAATTCGCGCCCCTCCAGCGACAGGCCCCCCTCCTTCAGGTTCGCACTGTCAAAGGCGGGCTGGGTCGCCGTGCAAAGCAAAATTGTGCAGCCATACTGCGCGGCAAGCGTGTCAATCATCGCAAGTGTCGACAGCAGCAACTTGCGCGGCAGGCATTGCGCCTCATCCAGCACAATCACCGCACCCGCGATATTGTGCAGCTTGCGACACCGCGAGGTTCGCGCGGCAAACAGACTTTCAAAAAGCTGCACAGTGGTGGTTACGACCACAGGGGCGGCCCAATCCTCCATCGCCAACCGGTCCTTTTCCCGGTCCGCCTCATTGCCCGCTTCGATTTCAATTGCGCTGTGGTGCTCCAGAACCATCTCGTCGCCCAGCACCTTGCGAAAGGTCTGCGCCGTCTGGTCAATGATGGAGGTGTAAGGGATCGCATATATGATCCTTGTGTGCCCATGCAACACCGCATGATCCAGCGCAAACCCAAGGGATGTCAGCGTTTTCCCGCCCCCCGTTGGCACCGAAAGGGTGAACAGGCCCGGCGGCATGGCGGCCTTGCTGCGCACATGGGTCAGGATGTCGGTGCGCAAGCGGTTCAGGTCGGACGGGGTATCAAAGCTTGTCATATAGGCATCAAAATGCGTGCGCAGATCAGGCAAATGACTTTGCAGGTTGGGCCAATCCCGGTCTTGGCCGCGCCCTTCATGCGCGCTGTAAAATGTCTCGGTATCGCGAAAGTCCGCATCCACCAGCGCGGAAAACACCATCCGCACCGCGACAGAAAAATCAAACCCCTGCTTCTGCGGATCGCGCCGCACACGCTGGATAAGTTCGACAGCAATAGCATTGAAATCAACCGTCAGATGCGCCTCATTTGCCGGATCAAGAACCGCTGCAACCCGCTTGACCCGCTCATCCAGGCTGCCACCGGTGCTGTTGGTTTTATCGGGCAAGCCCGCATGATGGCCAAGAATTACATAGGCGATGGCCTCGGCAACAGCCCGCATCTGTGGGGGCGCCCGTTCCATTAACACGCGCCCGCCAGCTGTCGAATGATCGACCCGAACATTCTCACCGCGCAAAACCCGATCAAATTCGGGATCGTATTTGCCCAGATCGTGCAACCGTCCTGCAATGCCAGCTGCGGCCCCTAAACCTAAGGGCGCAGCCCTGTTCCGCGCCAGCCCTTCCACCGCATCAAGATGATCCGACAAAAGTTGCCAGTCCGACCTATTCCGCGGGCTTCCTGAATGGGCATAATATTTCACATCGGACATTAGGTCTTTCATCCTTTTTGGGGCCGGTCGGCGCTCGCATCCCTCGAAGGCGCAACCAAAACATCAACTTACTCGATGATTTACATAGCATTCCAATCGATGGCATCAGGCGCAAGTCCTATCGGGTTCAAACAGTCCAGCGCATACTGAAAATAAACAAAAATGTCGTTTTAAAAACAAAGAGCCAATCTATCCCGCATGGCTTGCGCCGCATTGAAGTCCCATTTTATATGGCAACGTACGTCGCACTCTTAACGGTAAAATGCCATACAAAACTCTCCGGAAAAAGCTATGAACGACACTCCATATTCTGCGAATAGCCGTATCTTATAGCCACCGTTAAGCGTGTTCGTTGGCTACACCTGACGCCTTCTGAGCAAAATGTAACCCTTGGACACCTCCTGGACGGGAGCATTTATGTAATCAACGTTTACATAAATGCGTCTCGATTTTTGACCGTTTTCGCGTCCATTAAGCAGGTGATGCCACCCGGAGCGTGTCGGAATGCGTCTGGTGCCGGTTTTTTGTTTGGTGTCTCATGATGTGGTACCGATTTCAGGGTCATTTTTTTGTTATGCGTCGCATGATTGGCCTCTTCGATCGACCGTTTTTCACGCCGGGCACGGGTTGATGCGACACAGTTGGCCGAGGCGGCGCATGTTGTAGGCGAGGTACTTCATCCCGGAATCGACTTTGGCCCGTACGTTCACCGCCAGGAGCATATCCGCCTGATGATGGCCCAAGTTATCGGCAACGCCAACACGCTTGCGGCGCTGGAAGGGGTGCAGGAGTCCGATCTGCCCGATTATGTCACCGGACTGGCCGACCGTATGGCGATGGCCCTCAGCGACAATCCTGAGCGGGCAGACATCAAACTGGAATCAGCAAGGGCGAGGTACCGGTTTATTGAGACGTGAAGGGGCGAACAGCCC
>Ga0209284_10005429_pt1 | contig 13217 bp, 11 predicted proteins | sample FRY03_FD_187211 | JGI IMG/M metagenome (GOLD analysis project Ga0209284, IMG submission 187211) | Freshwater microbial communities from Lake Fryxell liftoff mats and glacier meltwater in Antarctica - FRY-03 (SPAdes) (version 2) | ecosystem: Environmental > Aquatic > Freshwater > Ice > Glacier... | reverse complement strand
ACAAAAGACAGTCATCCATCGACTCCGCCCGACGACGTAATGATCTGTCTCAAAATTCACCATCTCCGCCTCTTGAAGTTAAGGAGGGTTCAACAAAGTAGAATTAAGCCGCCGCCGTCGCTTCGACTCGGAGTCCGAGGGAGCCAGTCCCGCCTGCTCCAGCACCCAGGGCTCGCCGGCCAGCTCCAGCCGGGTGTGTGTGCCTTCGACGAACAAAGCCGAAAGCAGGTGCCACTCGAAATCGGTCAGCGCCGGCCGGCAGGCGGCCTGGATGGCGTCGAAGCTCGCCCCCTCCCATGGAGCCTCCGGGGCATGGGGCAGGGCCGAGCGCGGATCCGCCAGGGTCCGCAGGACCGCGCTCGCGGGGGCGTCGAGCGGTTCGGCCAGCGCCGGGTTGCTGGCCTGGCGCTTGCGCGCCGACTGTTTGCGCAGCCAGGAAATCCCCCGGCGCTCGGCCATGGTGGCAAAAAAGCGGGGCAGCTCCTCGAACACCCGCATTTTCTCCAGCGGCCCGCCCTCGCCAGGCCGCGCCTGGGTCAGCTCGCCCAGCGCCTCCATCAGGACATCCTGCGCATCCTCGTCGCGAATCCCCTGGCGGGCGAGCGCCGGAAGCGCGCGGCGCCGCAGCACCGGTTCCGCCACGGCCCACTCCCGCGAGGTCAGCACCCCCCCGGCATCGCGCACCCGCAGCGCCTCAAAATCCGGGTTCCGCTCCCAGGCCGCGGTCTCCGGATCGCGGTGCCCCTCGGGATCGCCGGTGCGGCGGCGCTCCTCCGCCACCCAGTCCAGCGCCGCCGCCGCCGCTCGCGCCGCCACCCACTGCTGCGCCGCCTCCAGGCTGGCCGGAGGCTCGGGATGCGCCGCGATGAAGGCCTGCAGCACCCCGGCGGCCACCCGGGCCGTCGCCGCCGGGTCCAGCCGCACCCCGCCCACCGGATGCCGAACCCGCGTGCACACCGCGGGCCACAGCATCTCCAGCCAGCCGGCAGGCATCAGGGTGGGGTCAGACGGCATGGTGTTCACAAAACGAAGCGCCACCTCTACACAGCCCTGGCCCCGTGGGCATAAAAAAGTTGCCACAATCGACCGGAGACGGCGATTCTTCCATGCCTCATGAGATCCGCCGCCCGTCTTTCCTTCCGCGCCCTCTGGCCGGCGGCTCTGGCCGCCGGAGCCGCGACCGGCCTGGCCCGGGCGCAGCACCCAGGGCCGCCGCTGAGCCGGGCCGGCACGGTCACGCTCGGCGCGGCGTCGATCGAGCGCGGAGCCGGCGACGGCAGCGCCATCGTCCGGCTGCGCTCGCCGAGCCGGATCGACTGGCAGCCGTTCACGGTCGCGGCCGGCGAATCCCTGCGCTTCCTCTCGGAAAACGGCCCGCACGCGTCGCTCAACGTGGTGCGTGGCGGCCTGCCCGCGCGCATCGACGGCCGGGTCACCGCGGACGGCCCGCTGTATTTGATCAGCCCGGGAGGCATCAGCGTGGGTGCCGCCGGCACCCTGCAGGCCCCCAGGATTTTTATGAGCGCGCTCGCCGCCGCGGACGAAGCCGCCTTCCTCAACGGGGGGCCGGTCACGTTTTCCAAAACCGGCTCCGGACTGGTCGAAATCAACGGCACGGTCACGGCCACCGGCGGCCTGCTGACGGTGGCGGGAGCCAACCTCAGCGTCGGCCCGACCGGCAGCCTGCGCGCCCCGGACGGCCAGGTTCAGGCGGTCGCCGCCGACACTGCGGCCGTGTCCGGCTCGGCCTCCGAAGGAATCGCCGAACTGCCCCCCGGCCCGCGCCACCCGGCCAGCCGCGCCAACCTCACCAATACCGGCCACATCGCCGCCGGGCGCATCGACCTGGTCAGCGAAGGATTCATCCGCAATGGCGGACGCCTCGAAACCGCCGGCACCGGCAACCGCGTGCGCCTCTCGGCCACCGCCATCACCCACGAGGCGCGCCCGCGTAATGCCTCCATCATCATCACCGATGACCTCGTCGCCGAGGGCGAGTTCCGCCCGGAGGGGCCGGTCATCAGCCCGCGCGACGGGGCCAATCCCTCCGGCGTCGGCGGCCAGCGCCAGACCCCGCGCCTCAGCCAGCTGGGATTCATCACCCAGACCGACGGACGCGCCACCCAGCTCGCCTACTCGCCGCTCCAGTCGCTCGCCGCCTCCGCCTCACCCATTCCCCCGCCCTCCCGCGCCGCCGCCGTCACCGCCCGCCGCGGCACCGAGCCCGCAGAAAAGCGCAAACCCTCCGCCCGCCGCCGCGCCGCTGTGCGCAAAGCGTCGTTCTTCGGCCAGACCATCAAAAAATAACCACCCACACCCCGTCCCCGTCACTGTAGCCGGGGTCGATGACCCCGGATCGACACCCACCGCGGACCCTACAGCCCGGATTCACACGCACCCCGGATCCCTGTCCCCCGTCCCCGTTCCTGTAGCCGGGGTCGATGACCCCGGATCGACACCCACCGCGGACCCTACAGCCCCACCGGCACCCCGTGCTCCAGCCGATCAATCACCCGGTGGTCGTGCGCGACCTCCTTTTCCAGCTTGCAGATTTTGCGATCCTCCAGCTTCAGCTCCAACTCCAGGTGGTCGATCCGCTCCATCGCCACCTGCAGGTCGCGTTCCATCGCCTCAATGCGGCGGGTCAGTCCATGAATCTCGTACATTGGGGGCCTCCTTGGTGGTAATAACGCTTTGAATCTACCGCCGGCTCCCGCCCTTCGACAAGTTCGAATGCGACGATTTGCGCATCGGCCGTTTCCGACCCACCATCACCCGATGATTCCACGCCGGCACCCGCTCCTTCCGTTGGCCCTGCTCTCCTGCCTCGCCGCTCCCGCCTTCGGCAGTTGCGTCATGAAACGCACCGTCACCCGCGACGGCGGCGTCGTCGCCCAAGGCTACGTCGTCGAGCGCCCGCTCGAAACCCTCCACAACCTGGAGACCACCGGCCCGGACGAGGACAATGACGATTGAATTTTTCACTTGCGCGACGCCCCAAGCGCGGGACGTTTTCCACTCGCCAATTCAGCGCGACATTCCTGAGTAGCTCAGCGGCAGAGCGGGTGGCTGTTAACCACTAGGTCGTAGGTTCGAACCCTACCTCAGGAGCCACGTTTCCAAGCCCGGACGGGAAACCGCCCGGGCTTTTTCACGCCCGGTGCACCGCACCGCGCCCGCACCGCCAGGGCCCACGGACCGCCTTCACCGCACCGCGCCGCACCGCACCGCGCCGCACCGCACCGCGCCGCACCGCACCGCGCCGCACCGCGCCGCACCGCGCCGCACCGCACCCCACGGCCCCACGGCCACGGCCCCGCGCCACCGACCCGCGCCACCGACCCGCGCCACCGACTCGCGCCACCGACTCGCGCCAGCACCCGCAGGAGGAACCGGTGCCCCGGGGCACACCGCCGCATCGCGTCGGGTCCACACGCAGTCTGCGCCGGCATGGCAACGGTGGTCCGCGGCTGGAAAAACCCGCCAGCATGCCTGCCTGACGTGACCCAAACATCCTCAAACTTCGCTTCCATCGTGTTTTTCTCTTGCTACTTTTACTTATCCCTCAACTAAACTGCTCCGGCATTCCTCCTCCCGCCTCCCACTTACTCGCACTCCAGACGCTAAAACTCCGGTGCCCCCCCGATCATCTCACGCGCCAGCTCCTCCCGCCTCCCCCTCCCTCCCACGTGCCTGATTCTTTGCCACACCCCGCCGCCAATCAATTCTACGGCCACACCGCCGAGAAAGGACAGCCATGGGAACAGCTCGAAACCCATCTGCGCGAGGTGGCGGATCAAAGCGCGTCATTCGCCAGCGCCTTCGGAGCCGGCGAATGGGGGCGACTTGCCGGCCTCTGGCATGATCTCGGAAAATATTCGACGGAATTTCAGGCTTATTTGAAAGCCGTCACGACCGAGGCGCACCTCGAAGAAAAAGCATCCGTCCCAAAGGTCGATCACTCATCTGCTGGTGCCCAGCACGCGGACGCATCTCTCCAGCCAATGGGCCGCTTGCTGGCATACCTCATTGCCGGACACCATGCTGGACTGCCGGATGGTCGGAGTGCCGCCGAAGTGGGATCGACATTGGAGGCGCGCTTGGGCAAAACGATTCCTGAATGGCAAAACGCTCCGGCCCACATCGCCGCGTTGCCCCCAATGCCAAAGCCACCGAAGTTCGCTTTTTCGAACGGCCACGCCACGGGCTTCTTTATGCGAATGCTTTTCTCGTGTCTCGTGGATGCGGACTTCCTCTGCACGGAGCGATTCATGGATCAGGGACGTGCGTCTCGTCGCCCGAATGTTCTGCCTACCATCAAAGCGATGGAGGAATGCCTGGACCGCCATCTAGCCGAGTTTGGCGAACCCAAGACGGATGTGCAAAAGCAGCGTTCGGGCATTCTCCACGCCTGCCTCAATGGAGCAGAACGCCCTGCCGGCTTGTTCTCGCTCACCGTGCCCACGGGCGGAGGCAAGACGCTCTCGTCGCTGGCCTTCGCTCTGAAACACGCTCGCATTCATGGCATGGACCGCGTGGTCTATGTGATTCCCTTCACCAGCATCATCGAGCAGAACGCCAAGGTGTTCCGTGATGCACTGGCCGAGCTGGGGGATGATGTGGTCCTGGAGCATCACTCCAATCTCGATCCTGACTCGAAGCACATCACGCAGACCACGCGACTGGCTGCGGAGAATTGGGATGCACGGTTGATCGTGACGACCAACGCGCAGTTTTTCGAGTCGCTTCATGCGCGGCAGACCTCACGTTGTCGTAAGCTGCATCGGCTCGCTAAGAGCGTGATCATTCTCGATGAGGTCCAGACCTTGCCCATCAGCTACATGCAGCCGTGTTTGAAGGCGTTGGAGCAGTTGAGCACAAACTACGGCAGCAGCGTGGTGCTTTGCACGGCTACGCAGCCAGCGATTGTGAAACGGGATGATTTCAAAATTGGCCTGCCTCAGCCTCATGAAATCATTCCTGATCCGCAGCATCTCTACACTGCCTTGAAGCGCGTGGAAGTCACCGACCTCGGAACGGTGTTTGATGCGGACCTCGTTGCTCGTCTGCAAACACATTTGCAGGTGTTGTGCATCGTCAGCACGCGCCGCCATGCGGCGGAGTTGTTTCATGCGTTCACGAAGTCCGACGAGAACATCCATCTCAGTGCCCTCATGTGCCCGGAGCATCGTAGTGACGTCATCTCTCGAATTCGGGAGCGTGTGAAGCAAGGAAAGCCATGCCGAGTCATCTCCACGCAGTTAATCGAGGCGGGTGTCGATCTGGATTTTCCGGTGGTCTATCGCTCGCTGGCTGGACTCGATTCCATTGCTCAAGCCGCCGGGCGCTGTAATCGCGAGGGCGAACTGGATGGCATGGGGCAGACGTTTGTCTTCACACCTGAGCATCCCATTCCTAAAGGCTACCTCCGCCAAAGCGCCCAAGTCACCGCGCAGGTGATGCCAGGTCATTCGGAAGTTCTGGGTTTGGAAGCCGTGGAGCATTACTTCCGTGTCCATTACTGGCAGCAGGAGAACGCGATGGATGCCAAGCACATCATGGAATGCTGGCCCACGCAGCAACCAAAGAAGCTCGACGATTTGTTCCTCTACCATTTCAAGACTTGCTCGGAGAACTTCCGCTTCATCGAGAGCAATTATGAGTCCGTCATCATCCCTTGGGGAAAACGCGGCGAGAAGCTGCATGACGACATCAAGGCCGCCTTTGGTCCGCATGATCAGTGGCAGCTTGCCAGGCGTGCCCAGCGCTTTATCGTTTCCATTCCAGATTGGTGTTTCAAAGCCAATACCGGCAAGAGCATCGTCACCTATCACGACCGCTTTCATGTGCTGAACAGCAGCGTGGACTACCATCCGCAGATGGGCCTCACGCTCGGCAACGATCAACCCTACGACCCTGAATCCCTCTACGTCTCCTGAACCATGTCCTACGGAATCAAACTCAAAATCTGGGGCGACTTCGCCTGCTTCACCCGACCGGAGATGAAGGTCGAACGCGTCAGCTACGACGTCATGACACCCTCCGGCGCACGCGGCATCCTGGAAGCCATTTACTGGAAGCCGCAAATCCTCTGGGTCATCGACCGAATCCATGTCCTGAAGCCCATTCAGTTCACCAGCATCCGGCGGAATGAGGTTGCCTCCAAAGCATCAGCCTCCACTGCCAAGAGTGCGATGAATGCGGGCAAGGGCGATCTCGGCATCATTATTGAAGAGGATCGCCAGCAACGCGCGGCCATGGTGCTGCGCGACGTGGCCTACGTCATCGAGGCGCATTTCGAAATCAAGGATATGAGATTTGAGAAGGATGGCCCGGAGCGCCCGAAGAATGAAAATGAAGGCAAGCACCTCGACATGTTTAACCGTCGCGCACGGCAGGGGCAATACTTCCACCATCCTTACTTCGGCTGCCGTGAGTTCCCGGTGAGCTTCGAGTTGATCGAAGGTCCGACGCCCGAAACGGAACTCGCGCCGAACGACCGCGACAAGGACTTCGGCTTCATGCTGCACGACATCGTCTTCGATCAAGATCCGAAGACCAAGGCGGTGAAGAACACCACGCCTAAGTTCTTCCGCGCCTTGATGAAGAACGGCGTCATCGAAGTGCCACCCTTTCACCAAGCCCTTGCCTAACCATGATTCTCCAAGCACTTAATGAATTGTATGAGCGGCTGGCGGATGATCCCTCGGCGCAGATAAGCGCCCCCGGTTTCGCGCCGATGGGAATAAGCGGTATCATCGTATTGACGCCAGATGGAAAGCTATTCAGCAATCGTCTGCATGATCACCGCACTACCGTTCCTCCAAAGTCTGGCCGAGGTGCTCCCAAGACATTTCCCACAGACGTAGATGCACCAACAGTCGGGAAACGCACTTCGGCCCCCGACCCGATCTTTCTTTGTGACAAGACTGACTATGTGCTTGGGCGCAATCTCAAGGAGGAGGCTGAGAAGGAAGGTGCCCGTGCGAAACTGGCAAATCGATTCGAATTATTCCGCGTGTTGCACCTTCGGCTGCGAGAGAAAGTTGCTCATCCCCATTTCGAAGCGGTGTGTTCGTTCTTGGCCTCGTGGTCGCCAGAGCAAGCTGACAAGCTTGAGAACTTCGCGGAGTTTTCTGGCAGCAATCTGTGCTTTCAGATTCAAGGTGTGCCAGGATTCGTTCATGCACTGCCGGAGTCTCGAAAGGCTTGGGCGAACGAGGTTCTAACCTCGCCTGTTGAAGACCCTTCCGTCGAACAGAGCTTTGGAGAGTGCCTTATAACGGGACAGCCCAGCGCAATCGCTTCAGTCCATCCTGCCATCAAAGGCGTCGTGGACCCAGGGGGACAAGCAGAGAAGGGAATCATCAGCTTCAACCAACCCAGCTTTTGTTCTTTTGGAAAGAAGCAGTCGCAGAATGCCCCAGTCTCGAACGTCGCAGCGTTCCAATACGCTACCGCACTCAACTGGCTGCTTGGATCAAGCAAGCATCAAGTGCGGATAGCCAATACGACTGCGGTCTTCTGGACCGCCAAGCCAACAGCCGTCGAGTCATTGTTCGCTGATTTCATTGACGGTAATCTTCAATTAGAAGACGCGCCATCTCAGGACGAAGGACTTACGCTCCGAATTCGGACTTTCATGGAGATCATGCGTCAAGGCGGTGGAGCGGAGGTGAGTAAACTCGACGCGGACCCTTCCACACCATTCTTCATGTTGGGTTTGTCGCCCAATTCATCACGCTTGTCTGTGCGCTTTTGGCATGTCTCGACTCTTGGTCAAACTATCGACAAGCTTAAAGAGCACTACGACGCCTTGCGCATTCAGCCGTCATCGGATCGTGATCCAGAGTTTCCGGCAGCATGGCGACTGCTGCTCCAAACTGGGAGGGAGTCGAAGGATGTTCCACCAATTCTAGCGGGACCTCTGATGCAGTCCATCCTCACCGGTAGCCGCTACCCGCAGGGACTCTTCAACGCGGTGCTCAATCGCATTCGAGCGGATCACGAGATCACCTTTCTCCGCGCTTCCATCTTCAAAGCCTTTTTAACACGCAACCATCAACTCGACATCCCCATGAGCCTCGACACCACCCGAACCGAACCCGCCTACCTCCTTGGCCGCTTGTTTGCGGCGTTGGAGAAGACACAGGAAGACGCGCTCCCCGGCATCAATGCCACCATTCGCGACCGCTTTTATAGCGCTGCATCTGCCACACCGGGAACCGTGTTCCCGCGTCTGCTGCGGACCTATCAACACCACCTCAGCAAACTGGAGGGCGGCTATAAGGTGAACCGCGAGCGGTTAGTGCAGCAGATCATGGCGGGATTGGACAATATGCCCGGCCATTTGGCGCTTGAAGGTCAGGGCCTCTTTGCCATCGGCTATTACCACCAGCGCCAGGACTTATTCACCAAGAAAGACAAACCTGAAACCACCCAAGACTAACCCTTCATCATTCACCACAACACCCGACTACCATGAACAACCGCTACGACTTCATTTATCTCTTCGACGTAAAAGACGGTAACCCCAACGGCGACCCAGACGCTGGCAACCTGCCGCGCATTGACCCTGAAACTGGTAACGGCCTCGTCACTGACGTGTGTCTCAAGCGCAAGGTGCGCAACTTCATCCAGATGGTGAAGGCTGACGCCCAGGACCAAGATGCCGCCGCTGACGGCCCAGGCTTCGACGTTTACGTCAGGGAGAAAGCCATCCTCAATAATCAGAACCTCCGCGCCTACAAAAGCCTCAACATTGACCCAAAGAAGACCAAGCAGGAAGATCGCGTGAAGACGCGCGACTGGATGTGCCACAACTTCTATGACATCCGCGCCTTTGGTGCCGTGATGGCCACCGAGATCAATTGCGGCCAGGTCCGTGGCCCTATCCAGTTCGCTTTCGGTCGTAGCATCGATCCTGTCGTCACCTCCGAGCACGCCGTCACCCGCTGCGCCGTGGCCACGGAGAAGGAAGCCGAGAAGCAATCTGGTGACAACCGCACCATGGGCCGCAAGTTCACCGTGCCTTATGGCCTCTACCAAGCCCACGGCTTCATCAATCCCTTTCTCGCCAAGCAGACCGGTTTCTCGGACGATGATCTTGCGCTGTTCTGGGAGGCCTTGAAGAACATGTTCGAACACGACCGCTCTGCCGCCCGCGGCCTGATGGGTGCCCAGCGGCTGATCGTCTTCAAACATGACTCCGCCTTGGGCAATGCCGCTGCGAACAAGCTTTTCGACCTCGTCTCGGTGAACCGAAAGGAAGGAGTTGATGTCTCCCGCAGCTTCTCCGACTACGAAGTAAATATCGGGCAGGTTCCCGTAGGCATCCAGGTTCTGGAATTGATCTAATATTCCGTCACTACAGCGCCCATGCTCTTCGCTGAAGATTCTCTCCTCCCTCTGTCCGCGTTGCAGCATTTCCTGTACTGCCCGCGCCAGTGCGGCCTGATCCATCTGGATCAGGCCTGGGAGGAAAACCGCTTCACAGCAGAGGGACGCGTGATGCATGAGCGGGCGCACGACGGACCGGACGAATCCCGGTCGGGCGTGCGTACCACCCGCGGCATGGCGGTGCGCTCGCTGTCGCTCGGCATTTCCGGCCAGTGCGATATCGTTGAGTTCCACCCCGACGGAACGATCCTTCCGGTCGAGTACAAGCGCGGCAAACCGAAGGGCCACCGGGCCGACGAGGTGCAGCTTTGCGCCCAGGCCATGTGCCTGGAAGAAATGATCGGGCGAACAATCCCTCGGGGGGCTCTATTTTACGGCAAGCCCCACCGCCGGACCGACGTCGCCTGCGACGATTCGCTCCGCCAATTGACCACTGATACCGCCGGCCGGCTGCACGCGCTGATGGCCAGCCGGCTCCTACCCGCAGCCGAGTACGAAAAGCGAAAATGCGACGCCTGCTCACTGATCGGCCCGTGCCAGCCGCGAAGCGGTCGCAGTGCGGCTGCTTGGTTCGCTGCGGCTGTCGTGGACGGCAGCCTGATCGAGCCCGACCTCACCCCCCTCACCCCTCCATGAAACGCCACCTTAACACTTTATTCGTGACCCTGGAAGGTGCCTATTTGCGCAAGGACGGGGAAGCGGTGGACATCCGCCTCAATGGGCAAAGCAAGCTCCGCGTGCCCCTGCACAACCTGGACGGCATCGTGTGCTTCGGCTGGGATACCACCGCCTCCGCCAGTCTGATGGCCGGGTGCGCCGCGGCCGGGGTCAGCCTCAGCTTCCATTCGCCCCACGGGAAGTTCCTGTGTGCCACCAATGGCTTCACCCCAGGCAACATTCTCCTCCGCAGAGCGCAATACCGTGCCGCCGACGATCCCTCCGCCTCCACCGCCATCGCCCGTCACCTCGTCGCCGCCAAAATCGCAAACTCGAGGACAGTCCTCCTCCGCGCCGTTCGTGACCACGGCGACAAATCCCCGGAGCGCGGCACAGCCCTCCTCTGCGCCGCCGATCTGATGGGTCGGCGGTCACAACTCGCCCTGCGCGCCACCACTCTGGAAGAAGTGCGCGGTATTGAGGGCGAGGCTGCCTCCCTCTATTTCGGAGCGTTCAACCACCTAATCACCAACGCCGAACCAGCCATCCGTCTCGATGGCAGAAGCCGACGCCCACCGCTTGATCCGGTCAATGCCCTGCTTTCCTTCCTTTACGTCATGCTCATGCACGATTGCCGCAGCGCCCTTGAGTCCTGCGGTCTCGATGCCCAGTGCGGCCTTCTGCACCGCGATCGCCCCGGACGTCCCTCCCTTGCGCTTGATCTTATGGAAGAATTCCGTGCGTTCCTAGCCGACCGCCTCGCCCTTTCCCTCTTCAATCGCCAACAAATCACCGCGGGCGATTTTCAGACCAGAGAAAACGGAGCGGTGCTGCTGAAAGAAGATTCACGGAAAAAGGTACTTGTTTCTTGGCAGGAACGAAAACAGGCCGAAATTACCCATCCCTTCCTCCAAGAAAGAACAACCGTAGGTCTGCTGCCCCATCTTCAAGCCCGTCTACTCGCCCGACACCTCCGAGGCGACCTCGACGCCTACCCGGCATTCCTGTGGAAATAATCACGCCGCTCCAACCGCTTCTCCATGTACGTCCTCATCACCTATGACGTCGCCACCTCATCCGACGGCGGCCAACGCCGCCTCCGACGTGTCGCCAAGGCCTGCCTGGACTACGGCCAGCGGGTGCAGAACTCCGTCTTCGAGTGCCTGGTACCCCCCGATCAGTTCGTCGTGCTCAGACACCGGCTGGAATCCATTGTTGATCCGGCGCTCGACAGCCTGCGCTATTACCATCTCGGGGCGGATGACAAATGGCGCACTCGGGTCGAACATTTTGGAGCGAAGCCCTCATTCGATATCAGCGGCCCCCTAATTGTGTAGGCAACCCGCGAACGTCAACCAGACAAACCTCCCAGGATACGTTCGCGCATCCATTAACACACAGAGAGTCAACGTTCTTTGACATTATTCCAAGAAGTTCTGGGCCAACATCACGGCCCCTAGTGAATGTTCGCGCACCCAGCAATGGTTGCATTTGATAACCAGAAGACTACACTCCTGCTGTCGCCGCCCTCACGGGCGGCGCGGATTGAAACGTAAAAGGGAAACCAGATCTGCTGAGCGGCGGTCGTCGCCGCCCTCACGGGCGGCGCGGATTGAAACGGCGGCGACGGCGAAGGGGAGGTGGAGCGGGAGGTCGCCGCCCTCACGGGCGGCGCGGATTGAAACCCTCTCAAAACGGTGCTAGCCCTGCGGGAGCGGGTCGCCGCCCTCACGGGCGGCGCGGATTGAAACTATGGCGTCCAACTCGTTGCCGATGTCGTCGGCGGTCGCCGCCCTCACGGGCGGCGCGGATTGAAACACGCCTATTGCAGTCCATGACCCCTGTCAGGCGGTCGCCGCCCTCACGGGCGGCGCGGATTGAAACATATTGGTGTTGGGCGGTTAGAATAAAGGCGGACGTCGCCGCCCTCACGGGCGGCGCGGATTGAAACGACGCGCTGGTGGCCCAGCAATATGCGGCGCTTGGTCGCCGCCCTCACGGGCGGCGCGGATTGAAACCATGTATGGACCAATGGCCGGCCGACCATCGATGGTCGCCGCCCTCACGGGCGGCGCGGATTGAAACATGGCGATCATTGTCGAGGGGACCATGCTCGACTGTCGCCGCCCTCACGGGCGGCGCGGATTGAAACAGGGTCGCGGAAGACCAAGCGCGGAAAGATGCCCGTCGCCGCCCTCACGGGCGGCGCGGATTGAAACGTCGTCTCCGGTCAGATCCTGCCAGAATGGCATGTCGCCGCCCTCACGGGCGGCGCGGATTGAAACTGATCATGTCGCGGACTTCGGTCAGCCGGCGGCGGTCGCCGCCCTCACGGGCGGCGCGGATTGAAACACTCGACGAAAGTGCCGGCTCATAGATCCCTCACGTCGCCGCCCTCACGGGCGGCGCGGATTGAAACGCCAAGCTGGCCATTTTCTTCTCGGCAAGATCCGTCGCCGCCCTCACGGGCGGCGCGGATTGAAACGCGCAGTACACGGAACACACGCAGACGGAAACAGTCGCCGCCCTCACGGGCGGCGCGGATTGAAACTCTCCGTTCTTCTCGGAGTCATTGCTGCACGTCGGTCGCCGCCCTCACGGGCGGCGCGGATTGAAACTCACGTTTGAACACTCTGTTAAACTTTGTGGCGGTCGCCGCCCTCACGGGCGGCGCGGATTGAAACGCGTGTCTAACGCGCCGCCCTCCCTTGTGTCGTAGTCGCCGCCCTCACGGGCGGCGCGGATTGAAACCTGCGCCTCCTCGGCGGTGGCTGTGTCTCCGATGGTCGCCGCCCTCACGGGCGGCGCGGATTGAAACGATCTGGGTCAAGACATCGAGAGGGCCGAGGATGTCGCCGCCCTCACGGGCGGCGCGGATTGAAACAAGCGCGGGGAGCCGCTGGCGCTGGGCGCTGGCGGTCGCCGCCCTCACGGGCGGCGCGGATTGAAACCAATAAATCCGGGCGAGGTTTGTTGCTGTCGCGGGTCGCCGCCCTCACGGGCGGCGCGGATTGAAACATCTCGGATTTCACCTCGCTCGAACTTCCTCCGAGTCGCCGCCCGCGCCGCCGCTTCCTCCATCGACCCAGATCACATCCACCAAGCCATCAAACTCGTCCCCTCCGCCCACGCCAAAATCTCCCACCCCTAACCCAATCCTC
>Ga0209284_10005427_pt1 | contig 13228 bp, 11 predicted proteins | sample FRY03_FD_187211 | JGI IMG/M metagenome (GOLD analysis project Ga0209284, IMG submission 187211) | Freshwater microbial communities from Lake Fryxell liftoff mats and glacier meltwater in Antarctica - FRY-03 (SPAdes) (version 2) | ecosystem: Environmental > Aquatic > Freshwater > Ice > Glacier... | reverse complement strand
CTAGCCTACTTTCATGACAGAAATAATACCAATATGATGAAAGTGGGTTTGCTACAGTAGAGTATCCTCGTCTATCCACCACCGTATTCAAAGGAGAACATGTATGAACGTTCACAGAAAGCTGAGAGCGAGCCGGTTGCACCTTGGCTTGGCGCTCATCGTAATTCTGGCATTGCTGCTTGGTGCCTGTGGCGCACCCGCGGCTGCACCGCAAGCCAGTGGCGGTGACCAAGCCGCCGTATCTGCGGCGGACAGTGCCGCTGCTCCTGCACCAGCCGGCGGTCTGAAAGAAGTGCCACGCAACCGTACCTTCAAATTGATGCGTGGTGGTGTCAGCGGGCAGCATGCTGATTATGAATTATGGAATCCCTATTCCATTGGCGCCAACCACCAGAATGGTGCCAATATCATGTACGAGCCGCTGGCCTTTTACAGTGCCTTTGCCGACAAAGAATACTTGTGGTTGGCAGAAAGCTATTCGTACAACGAAGATAACACCGAATTGACAATCCATACTCGTCAGGGTATCAATTGGAGCGATGGCGAACCTTTCTCGGCGGAAGATGTTGCCTATACCTTCACGGCACTCAAAGAACTTGGTTCCCAGGTGCGTTGGGGTGTGAATGTGCAGCAATTCGTTGAGAGCGCCGAAGCCATCGATGAATCGACTGTGCTGATCAAGTTCACGGTACCGGCGCCGCGTTTCTTCGATTTTGTCAGCTACAAGTATGATATTGGTGTGTATATCGTACCCAAACACATCTATGAAGGGCAGGATTGGACAACCTTCAAAGGCTTCGACATTGCCAAAGGATGGCCTGTGACAACCGGCCCCTTCCAATTGGTGGTTTCGTCGCCAGAGCAGAAGATATATGACCGCCGCGATACCTGGTGGGCCGCCGAACAGGGCATCGCCCCCATGCCCGAGATGGAACGTATTGTGCAGTTGCCCGATGGCCAGGAGCAGCAGCAGGCGCAGTCTCTGATCACGAACGAAATCGACATGGGCTTTACGCTTGCGCCCGAGACCTTCCAGACCATTTTTGACCAGAATGACAAGATCACGACCCATGCGGGTCGGCAAGCTCCGTATGGCTACCTGGACTGGTGGCCGGTTTCCATGTATGTCAATACCACCGTTCCACCTTTTGATAACCCGGATGTGCGCTGGGCATTGAGCCTATTTATCAATCGCGAACAGGTGGTTGATGTCGGTTGGTCGGGTGCCAACACGGTTTCGCGCCTGCCTATGCCTGCCTATCCGCCTCTGGAGCGTTACTTCAATGCAGTCGATGATTTGCTAACGGAGTATGACACCTCGGAATTCAATCCTGAGAAAGCCGGGCAGTTGCTGGAAAAGGCCGGTTTTATCAAGAACAGTGATGGCAAGTGGGTCGACACCGCCGGTGAACCTTTGCATTTGGACGTCTTTGTACTCGACTTCCTTAACGGCATGGGTATGACGGTTGTCCAGCAGTTAAAAGACCAGGGCATTGACGTGACGCCTAGTAATCCAGTCGACTTTTCGGATCGTTTCACAAGGGGCGACTATCAAGCGGCCTTTTATGGTCATGGCGGCAGTGTTAAAGACCCTTATGACACCCTCAATCTCTACACGAGTTCAAGCGAACATGTACCCGGCGCTCATCAAGCCAATTTCCCGCTCTGGACCAATGCGGAATACGATAAGATCGTGGATGAGGTCTATGTGACGCCACCGAGCGATTATCCCAAGCTGGAGAAGCTCTTCCACGATGCCATGGCGATCTGGCTGCCAGAGCTGCCCGATATCCCATTGACCGAATTGTATCACCGCATCGGCTACAATGAGACCTATTGGACCAACTGGCCCACGGCAGAAAACGCCTATGTCAATGGTGCCTCCTGGCACTTGACATTTGAGATGGTGTTGTGGAACCTGAAGGCAGTAGAAAAGTAATTCGTAGTCAGTCATCAGTAATCAGTAGCGTCCCGTGACCTGCTGATTACTGATGACTTCCTTGCTATCGGAGATCGACCCTTGCGATTAAACTACGTATTCCGTCGCGTCGGCTTCTTCCTGCTCATTGTCTGGGTGGCGGCTTCGGTCAACTTCTTCCTGCCGCGCCTCTCCGGCCAAGACCCGATTCGCGAAAAATTGTTGCGTGAATCCATGCTGGGTGGGGCCATGCAGGCTGGCATGGACCAAATCGTCAAGACTTATGAAGTCAAGTTCGGGTTGGACCGTCCACTCTATCAGCAATACTTCAGCTATCTCGGCGATGTGGCGCGCTTTGATTTTAATTATTCGATTTCTCAGTATCCCAACCGCGTCATCGATATGATACTGGACGCATTACCGTGGACGGCGGGGCTATTGAGCGTTGCCTTTCTACTTTCATTTTCTGTCGGTACATTGCTGGGTGCTCTCTTTGGTTGGCCGCGCGCGCCACGGTATCTGGGGTGGCTCTTTGGGCCGCTGCTTTCACTGAGTGCCATTCCCTACTTTCTATTGGGATTGGTGTTGCTCTATTTCTTCGCCTTTTACCTCAAATGGTTGCCCTCTGGCGGTGGTTTTGAGCGTGGCACACTGCCGACTGCCAGCGTTAAATTTGCGCTGGACGTGGCGCATCACGCGATTCTACCAGCCTTATCCATTTTATTGGCGCAGTTGGGCGGTTGGGCGTTGGGCATGCGCGCCATGATGGTAACCACCCAGGGCGAGGATTACATGGTCTTTGCTGATGCCAAAGGGTTGAGCGAGCGCACCCTCTTTTTGCGCTATGCCATGCGCAATGCGATCCTGCCCCAGGTGACGGGTCTGGCGCTGGTTTTGGGGCAACTTATCTCTGGGGCCGTGCTGGTCGAAATCGTCTTTCAATATCCAGGTGTCGGCACCTTGTTGTGGCGTGCCATCCGCGAGACCGACTATTTCGTCGTGCAAGGCGTCGTCTTTTTCTCGATTGTCACCATCGGTCTGGCCACGTTGCTTTTGGACCTAATCTATCCGCTGCTCGATCCAAGGATATCCTATGAAAAGTGAGGCGAATCGTCCATGAGTACGGGCCCGGTTCTATCAAGTGCACAGAGAGGGCTGAGTGTACACAGCGAATCCACGTGGCGTGAACAAGCGAGTGAGGTGGGGCGTTTTCTACGCCGCAACCCTCTACTTGTGGCCGGCTTGGTGTTACTCACCCTGCTTTTCTTGTTCGCCGTGATTGGCTCCTACATCACTGATATCAAGGACGCCCAGCCCCTGGCTGCACGCCCTCTGCTCAGACCTTCCTCGGAGTATCCCTTTGGGACCGACAAATTGGGTCGTGATCTCTTTGCCACTATCGTCGCCGGCATTCCGCTGACCCTGCGCGTTGGTATCGTCGCTGGTCTGATTGGGCTAGGCATCGGCACTTTTCTTGGTTTCGTCTCCGCCTACTATGGCGGTTGGGTCGATAATCTGATCAGTGGCATAGTGGATGTCGGTCTCACCGTGCCAGGACTCATGGTCCTGATTATCATTGCGATTGCCTTTAGCGGACAGCTAGATGTGAATGATATGGCGCTGATTGTTAGCGCATTGGCCTGGCTATACCCCGCGCGTGTCATCCGTTCACAGGTGCTAACCCTGAAACAACGACCTTTTGTCGAGGTGGCGCGCCTGACCGGTATGGGGGGATTGGAGATCATCTTCCTCGAATTGATGCCCAATCTGCTGCCTTATCTTGCTGCCTCGCTGGTTGCCGCCATCGCCTCTGCCATTCTCGCCTCGATTGGGTTGGAGGCACTCGGTCTCGGCCCAGTTGACTCGCCCACCCTGGGTATGACCATCTATTGGGCGCTTTTGAATGGCGCGGTGATCAACCGTTGGTGGTGGTGGTGGGCACCGCCGATCCTCGTCATCTCCATTCTCTTTAACGGTCTCTTCCTGCTATCAATGGGGTTGGATGAAATTGCCAATCCGCGTGTGAGGCGCAGTTTATGAACGAAGTAGCACTGCAAGTCCGTAACCTCCAGGTTCACTACGCCACTGCGCGAGGCCCAGTCAAAGCGGTCAACGATGTCAGTTTCGACCTGCACAAGGGCGAGATATTGGGATTAGTGGGTGAATCTGGTTCGGGCAAAACAACCATGGGTATGGCGCTGGTAGGTTTGATTCGCTCACCAGGGAAGGTGGTGAGCGGTGAGATATTGCTGAATGGCCGTGATCTGACCTCTCTGTCTGTAGATGCCTATAAGAAGGTGCGTCTAGAGGAGATTGCACTCATACCACAGGGGGCAATGAATTCCCTCAATCCGGTGACGCGTATCCGCGAGCAGATTCTCGATGGTCCGCGCGACCACGGCATCGTGTTGACGAAAGCCGAAGCGGATGACCATGTCGCTTCCTTGCTGCACAAAGTAGGGCTGAGTCCTGATGTCGCAAAAATGCACGCCCACGAACTGAGCGGTGGCATGAAACAGCGTGTGGCCATGGCAATAGCCATCAGCATGAAACCAAAGGTCATTATTGCCGACGAGCCCACCAGCGCCCTGGATGTTGTGGTACAAAAGCGCGTGATTGAGACGTTGCAGGATGTGCAGCAAGAGCTAGGAGCCTCGATCATCCTGATTGGTCACGATATGGGATTGATGGCGCAGACAGTGGATCGCCTGGGTGTCATGTACGCTGGTCGGCTGGCCGAAATCGCACCGATCCGTGAAACGTTGATTGCTCCCCGGCATCCCTATACGCGTATGCTAATCGAGAGTTTGCCTGCCGTAATCGAAAAGAAGCCACTGCGCGGCATTGCCGGTCTGGCACCGCAATTGCTCAATTTACCGACGGGCTGCGCTTTTCATCCGCGTTGTCCCCAGTGTTTTGACCGCTGCATCACCGAAACGCCTGATTTTCGCATGGCCGATGAGGGTCGCTGGGTGGCGTGCCATTTGTCCGATCATCAATGACCGAGCAGATGAGATTCTCTCTCTGATGCGCTCTTCCCTCCACCAGCCCAGTCAGGTGTTCCAATGACTCCATTGATCGAATTTCGCAATGTCTCCAAAATATTTAGTGGCGGCTTGCTCAACAGAAAGCAGACCGTCGCTCTCGAAGACTTCTCGATGACAATCGAGGACGAACCCCCTTTGATCACAGCCGTGGTTGGCGAAAGTGGCAGTGGCAAGACAACGATTGCACGCTTGCTGCTCGGTCTGGAAAGACCTACCCACGGTGAAGTACTTTATCGTGGACGTAATTTGACAACCATGCGCGGCAAGGCCCGCCGCCAATTCCTGCACGATGTGCAATTCATCTTTCAGGACCCCTATGGCGTCTATAATCCATTTTACAAAGTCGATCATGTGCTGACCAAGCCGATCGCCAAATTCAAGCTGGCCAGCTCGCGCCGGGAAGCGTACAAACTGATCGAAACTGTCTTGGAGACGGTTGGCCTGCGCCCCGAAGAGACGTTGGGGCGTTATCCCCACCAGATGAGCGGCGGCCAACGGCAACGGGTGATGGTGGCCCGGGCGTTGCTGCTCAGACCCAAGCTGATTATCGCCGATGAACCGGTCTCCATGGTCGACGCCTCCCTGCGCGCCACAATCCTGAGCAACCTGCAAGAATTGAACGAAAAGTTCGGTATCTCCATCATTTATATCACCCACGATCTGGCTACGGGTTATCAGATCAGCCAGAACATGATCGTACTCTACCACGGCTCTGTGTGCGAAGCGGGCAATGTAGAGCATGTAGTACAGCGTCCCCAGCACCCTTACACCCAATTGCTCATGGATTCGATTCCACGCGCTGTTCCCGAACGCACCTGGAAGCGTGACAGCACAACAGCCAATATGGAAAAGCCTGCCGCCGGTCATGTCGGCTGCAAGTTCGCCGATCGTTGTCCCCAAGTCATGGCACAGTGCAATGAATCCCAGCCCCCCTTTTATCGCACCGATTCCCAACGCATTGTGAGTTGCTTTCTCTATTCCAATGCGCCGATCCTTCAGCGTGATGGGTTGAATGAGGTCTTTGTCAGCCAGTAAAAGTATCAATCATCGTAACTGCTCAGCCCACGTCAGAATCGAACCACTGAAAACACGGAAGTTCTTCGCTTTTTTCAGTCTGTTCTGTCTGTTCCGTGGTTAATCAGCGAGAAATGGTTGAGCAGTTACCAAAATTCCGTGTTGCGTGGATAGTACCCTACGCAAGACGGAATACGCAATACGAGCAGATTTGGTCCGGGTGTACGGCTTTACTCGCCGCCCTCGACCAACTCCACAACAATCGGCTGATAGTCCGCGCCGGTGGTGTCACCGTCCAGCATTTCCAACGCTTTCAGCGCCAGATCGCTGCGGAACGCGCCGTCGCTGGGCGTTTCGGGGATGATGCCGCTCTCCACCGACACGGCCACCGTCTGATCCCACAACGCCTGATCCATCACGCCGATCCCCGCGGGCGAAGGCCAGATGAGATTGTTGATTTCATTCAACTGCCAGGTCATGTGGCTCTGGCCGAGGGTCGGGCCGTTGTCCAGCACCACCTGCACACAGGCGTCCATCTCATCCCGACACCACTGCCACCCCTGGAAACTGGCGGCCAGGAAGCGCACGGCCACATCCTCGTGGCCCGCTTCGGCCAGCCAGGATTCACGGGCAAAGACGTGATCCTGCAACATCGCCGTGCCCACGTCGTTGAAGTTGATAACCGTCAGGTCTTCCGCTGTGTAGAGCTTGCCCGTCTCCGGGTTGATCGCTTCCAGCACCTGGGCGTATTCGTTATAAGTCATCGCCTGGGCCGCGTCTAACTCTTTATTGAGCAGAGCCAGCATATCGAAACTCTGCTGGATGACCGTTACGTCGTCGGCATTGTTGGGGTCGATGCCTTCGGCGCGCATGGCGGCAAAGAGTTCGTGTTCGTTGCCAAAGCCCCACGTACCGATCCGCTTGCCCCGCATATCGGCCACTGTCGCCACCGGGTTGTCGGCCCAGGAGACTTCCAGTGTACCGCTGCGCTGGAAGACCTGGCCGATGTTGACCAGATCAGCCCCTTCGGAGCGGGAGGCCAGCACTTTGGGAACCCAGGCCAGCCCGAACTCGGCCTGACCGGAGGCCACCACCTGCTGGGGCACAATATCCACCGCACCTTCCAGAATCGTCACATCCAGACAGTGGGCCGCATAGAAGCCCTGATCCACGGCGGCAAAATAACCGGCAAACTGGGATTGTGTCACCCATTGCAACTGGAGTTTGACCGGCGTCATCTCAGCGCAGCCTTCTTCGGCGGGGGCAGCCGGAGCCGCGGCGGGCGCTGCCGGCGCAGCACAAGCGGCCAATGCCAGAATCAGCAGGCCCATCAGAACAAACAGAAAACGGTTTTTCATACAATTCTCCTTTGAATAGTCGGACAAAGGATATTGGGTAGTAATGCGGAAGCGCTACTACCCAATATCTACTCGCGAAACGATGAATGCCAGGGCATAGCCAGCCGCTCGGCCAGGATAATCAGCAAATAGAGGCTGATGCCCATCGCACAGGCCATTAGAATGGCGGCCCAGGCCGAGGCAAAGCGGAAGAGCGAGGCTTCCTGGGTGATAAAGACGCCCAGCGCGATGCGGGGACCGCCGAAATACTCCCCCACAATCGCGCCGATCATCGCCAGAGCGCCCGCCACCTTCAGCCCGCTAAAGAGATAGGGCAGGGCGTTGGGGATGCGTGCCTTAAAAAGAATGGCGAATTCGCTGGCCGCATAGGAGCGCATCAGTTCCAGACTGCGGGGCGGGGCAGAAGTCAGCCCGCGCACAGTATTGATCATCAGCGGGAAAAAGACCATCACTGCCACAATCGCCATTTTGGAAAAGGGGTTGTCAATGCCAAACCAATTGTTCAGAATCGGCGCAAAAGCGATAATCGGCATAGAGTTGGCGGCGATAGCAAAGGGGAGCAGGGCTTCCCGCGTCGCCGTCCAGCGGGCCGTCGCCAGCGCCACCAGAATCCCCGCGGTTGCGCCCATCGCCAGCCCGCCCAGTGCCTCTTTCAGCGTATACCAGCTTGCCTGCAAAATCGGCGTCAGATTGCCGCCCCGTGTCAGCAGCACCCGCCGACTGCCCTGGCGGAACTCGGCGATGAGTCCCTCTTCGGCTGGGACCAGCAGTTCGGGCGAGACAGCAGCGGGCAAATCCACCACCAGCCGGTTGGCCCGCAACAGCGCCGCAACTTCCCTGTCGGCCAGCACAGTGCTGTCCGCCGCGTCCACCCGCACCACCTGCACCAGATTGGAGAGGATAGCCGTGGGTTTGGGCAGCAGGAATTGTTCAATTTTCAGCGCCGTGACCATTCCTTCCCAGGCCAGCAGAAAGACGACCAGAATCAGCACCGGCGCGACAATCCGTTGGCTGCGTTCGCTCATTGGGGCTGCCGCCCTTCGACAGACTCAGGACGCCGCTCGCTTTGGCGCAGAGCCTCGCGCACTTGCATTTCCAGTTCAAAAAAGCGCACATTCTCCCGCGTCTCAACACTGCGCGGCTGGGGCAGATCGATGGGAATGTCCTGTGTGATGCGTCCGGGCCGGGCGGACATCACAACCACCCGCGTCGAAAGAAAGACGGCTTCGGTGATGCTGTGGGTGACGAAAACGACCGTCGTCTTCGTCTTGCGCCAGATGTCCAATAGTTCCAGATTGAGCCGCTCCCGGGTCATCTCATCCAGCGCGCCAAAGGGTTCGTCCATCAGCAGAATCGACGGCTGGAAGGCCAACGCGCGGGCAATGGCAACCCGCTGCTGCATTCCGCCGGACAACTGCCAGGGATAATGGCGGGCGAAGTCGGAGAGTTCCACCAGGGCCAGCATCTCCCGTGTGCGCTGCTCCTTTTTCTCTTTGGGGTATTTCATCAGTTCCAGGGGAAGCTGCACATTCTTCGCCACTGTGCGCCAGTCGTAGAGGGTGGCGGCTTGAAAAACCATCCCGTAGTCCCGATCCAGCCGGGCTTGGGCCGCGGACTTTCCGTTAACTTTTGCCTGCCCGGCGGAAGGGGTGATCAGATCGCCGATTACCCGCAGCAGTGTAGATTTGCCACAGCCCGACGGCCCAATCAGCGAGACAAATTCGTTCTGGCCGATGGAAAGGTTGATGTCACTGAGGGCCTGCACCTGCGCGGCTGTGCCGCCGCCAAATGTTTTGTCTACGCTGTCGAGCAGAACTACGGCTTCAGTCATGGGTCTATAGCTGCCTGTGGAGAGATGCGGGCCTGACGAACGGGCCGATGGATACGCAGAGGGGGCTGCTGGTGTGCGATCTTACCAGAAGTTCCAGCGTTGTGCAAGCACTCACGCTGGAACGCTGGAATTTCTGATTGTGAGGCGGCTACCGATCTGCATCCGGTCAGCGTTGACATTCCAGCGGGGCTACGGTATAGTCGCAATATAGATTTTCTACGCTTGAGAAGCACCGACGTTTCACCTCCCCGATGTCTGCGGTCCTTCTCATAAAACACGATTTTATTGTGCCTTTCCTGTCTTCTCTAAGTCCGTACCAATTCACCCATTTCCATTTGGCTAAGGAGTAAGAACCTATGAATACCCGTAGAGTAGTGCTGTTCAGTTGTATCACCCTCTTCATCCTGCTGCTGAGCGCGTGTGCTGCGCCAGCCGCGCCCGCTGCAGCACCGGCGGCTGATGCCCCCGCGGCCGCTGCCGCCGAAGCACCGGCCCCTGCCGCCCCCAGCAGTGGCGTGCAGATTCCCGATGTGATGGAGGGCAAGTACAATGTGGCTTTTGTCTACGTTGGCCCCCACGACGACGGCGGCTGGACCCAGGCCCACGACGTGGGACGCCAGTATGTGGAAGCGAATGTGGCCGATGTCCACACCGCCTATATTGAAAATGTGGCCGAAGGCGGCGATGCCGAGCAGGTCATCCGCTCGTTGGCCCGCAAAGGCTTCGATGTGATCTTCACCACCTCCTTTGGCTTTATGGACGGATCGGAAATCGTTGCCGACGAGTTCCCCGATATTGACATCGTCCACATCAGCGGCTTCAAATCCAACGGAGCCAACTTTGGCAATCTGATGGGCGCGATGGAAGATATGAAGTATCTGGCTGGTATGCTGGCCGGTAGCCGGGCAATGATGGATGGCAACCCGAAACTGGGCTACATCGCCACCTTCCCGATTCCCGAAGAGCTGCGGTTGGGCAATGCCTTTGCGTTGGGCGCGGCCAAGACCTGCCCGGAATGCACGATTGACGTGCGCTGGATCTTCACCTGGCACGACCCGATTGTGGAGAAGGAAGCTGCTTCGTCCCTCTTTGACAGCGGCGCACAGGTTGTGATGACCGGCGCCGACACCCCGGCCCCCGCCGAGGCCGCCCCCGCAGGCAAATGGGGCATCACCTACGACTACTCCGGCAACTGCACCATCGACGCCTGTATGACCTCAATGTACTGGAATTGGGGCACTGTCTACGCGGAGATTGTGGAGAAATCCCGTGAAGGCACGTGGGTTGGCGGCTGGGACTACTTCGACGCTGACAGCGGCGCGATGGGTCTCTATGGCTTTATGGAAGGCGAGACAATGCAGGCCAGCGTGGCCGAGCTGCCCGCCGAGGACCTGCAACTGGTGAAAGATACCCTGGCCGCAATGCTGGCCGGTGAGTTCACCCGTTTCGATGTCTTCAAAGGCCCCATCACCGACAACCAGGGCAATCAGGTGCTGGCCGACGGTGTGAGCCTGGAACAGGCTGACCTGGACGGTTTCGCCCAGTTTGGCAGCCCCTGCACCACCTGTATGTACTGGTGGAATGAGAATATCACGGCAGAATTGCCGAAGTTGGATTAATCACTGTATAGCCGACGTCTTGACCTTTCGGGAAGTTCAAATTTGCGAAAGGTCAAGACATTCAGCGCTACGGTTTCCTTTGTGCCATTTGCCAGTAAGACGATACGGCGTAACGGCAGCCATTCTCCCATCTTCGGCGGTCAGTACCTACGAGAATGAAGGTTCGCGATGTGATCAAACTGATCGAGGCCGATGGCTGGTATCTGGTGGCGACAAAGGGCAGTCACCGACAGTACAAACACTCATTGAAATCGGGCCGCGTTACCATCGCCGGACATCCGGGGGATGATCTGGCTCCCGGCACACTCAGCAGTGTCCTGAAGCAGGCGCAACTTGCGAAGGGACGGAGAGAAAAAGGTGAATGAAGATGCATCGTTTCTTGATTGTGATTGAAAAAGCGGATGGGAACTACTCGGCATATTCGCCCGATCTGCCCGGCTGTGTAGCGACCGGCAAGACCCGAGATCAGGCAGCGCGCAATATGCACGAAGCCATCGAAATGCATGTGCATGGATTGCTTGAAGACAAATTATCGGTGCCTCAGTCGCACTCATTTGCGGAATACATTACTATCCCCGCCTAGTGCATCATCCACACTAAAAAAGCGGCTTTTCCACGGGTTATGAAAACCGAATTTCAAGAATAGATGACGCACTAGCAGCCTGCCGGAGAGAAGCTTTTGGGGCATAAAATCGTCCCATTTGGCCCTCTATATTACCGAAACGTGGCACAATTCATCAGCCAGACTGGCAAAATAAGGACAAAACAGGGATTTCGAACCTTACTCCGACAGACTGCTAGTATTGGTTTGTCAAACGAAGGGGCGTAGTCGCTGGTGGGCGGGCTGCCCGCCGTCGCCCTCCCTACACTTGCCGCCTGAATTGTTTCACAGCCCAGGAAATCACCCTGACCCACGCCACGAGACACCCCCATGCCCGACGCCCCTTTTGCCGTCCAAATGGAAAATATCGTCATCCGCTTCCCCGGCGTGCTGGCGAATGATCGGGTGAATTTCACGCTGAAGGCGGGGGAAATCCACGCGTTGCTGGGCGAGAATGGCGCGGGCAAAAGCACGCTGATGAGCGCGCTCTCCGGGCTGTACAAGCCCACCTCCGGCGTCATCCGTGTCCACGGCAATTCCGTCAGCTTCAACTCCCCCAAAGACGCCATCGCCGCGGGCATCGGAATGGTGCATCAGCACTTTATGCTCGTCCCCACCCAGACCGTCACCGAAAATATCCTGCTGGGGCTGGACACGCCCCGCTTTTGGATGAACCTGCCCGACTACGACCGCAAAGTCATCGAATTGCAGGATCAGTTCGGCCTGCGCGTGGACCCCACGGCCAAAATCTGGCAGCTTTCCGTGGGCGAGCAGCAGCGGGTGGAGATTCTCAAGACCCTCTACCGGGGCGCGAATGTGTTGATTTTTGACGAACCCACGGCTGTCCTCGCCCCCGCGGAGATCGCCGAATTTATGCAGACGATGCGTTCGCTGGTGGCCCAGGGCAAATCGATTATTTTCATCAGCCACAAATTGCACGAAGTCGAGGCAGTGGCCGACCGCATTACTGTCCTGCGTAAAGGCAAAGTGACCGCCGAGGGCTTTTTGATGGCCGGGCTGGACAGAGCGAAACTGGCCCAACTGATGGTGGGGCGGGATGTGGTCTTTGCGGTGAAGAAAGAGGCCCAGGAGCCGGGCGCGACGATTTTGGAGGTGGCAAATCTCCAGGCATCCAACAACAAAGGCACGCCCGCCCTGCGCGGGGTCAACCTGACCATCCGGGCCGGGGAGATTCTGGGCATTGCCGGGGTGGCGGGCAACGGGCAGAGCGAACTGGCCGAGTGCATCACCGGCCTGCGTGTCTGCGACAGCGGCAGTGTGCTGATGGAGGGGCGGGAACTCGCCAACCAGCCGCCGATTGTAGCTATCCAATCTGGCGTGGCCCATATCCCCGAAGACCGCAACCGCATCGGCTCTGCGCCCAACCTGACGATTACTGATAATGTAATTATGAAGCACTATCGGTCTGCGCCGATTGGCAACGGCGCGACGATTGATGCGGGCCAAGCTGCCAGCTACGCCCAAAAGCTGAAGCAGACGTATGACATTTTGGCTCCCAGTGTGCGTACACAGGCCCGCAAACTCTCCGGCGGCAATCTGCAAAAGGTGATTCTCTCCCGGGAGATCACCGCCAACCCGCGACTGATTGTGGCCGTTCAGCCCACCCGCGGCCTGGATGTGGGCGCGGTGGAAGCGATTCAGGAACATCTGCTGGACCAGCGACGCCAGGGCGCGGCTATTCTTCTCATTTCCGAGGAGATGGAGGAATTGCTCACCCTCAGCGACCGCGTCGCCGTTCTCTTTGACGGGCGGGTGATGGGTGTGATGGAGGGCGCGACGGCCAGTGTGGAAGAGATTGGGCTGATGATGATGGGGACGG
>Ga0209284_10005425_pt1 | contig 13231 bp, 10 predicted proteins | sample FRY03_FD_187211 | JGI IMG/M metagenome (GOLD analysis project Ga0209284, IMG submission 187211) | Freshwater microbial communities from Lake Fryxell liftoff mats and glacier meltwater in Antarctica - FRY-03 (SPAdes) (version 2) | ecosystem: Environmental > Aquatic > Freshwater > Ice > Glacier... | reverse complement strand
AACAAATACAGCGAACACTGCGAACACTGCGAATACAGCGAATACAGCGAACACAGCGAACGAACCAGTCGCCGAATCGCCCGGGTCCCTGGACTCAGAATTACCTGCGACTGATTTGCCACTCGCTGCCAGGACGGATCTCGGCGATCGTCCGGCGTGGTTGCTGCCGCCGGTCGCAAAACTGGGTGCCGGACCGTCGGGCTTTACGTATTATCCGGGCACGGGATTGCCGAGCCGATATGATCATCATTTCTTTCTGTGCAATTACACAGGCAACGGCGGAATCGAAACGTTCTCCGTTGCAGCCGACGGCGCAGGCTTCACGATTGTTGATGAACATGATTTCCTGAAACCCATCTCCGCCACCGATTGCGAGTTCGGTTATGACGGACGGCTGTATGTCTCCGATTTCGTCAACCTGATCTGGAATGGCGGCACATCCGGCGGTCGCATTTTTTATGTCTCGGATCCTGAATCACAAAAGGATCCGGTTGTGACCGAGACTGCCGAATTGGTTCGCAACGGCATCCGTAATTTAAGTCCTGAGAGACTGGCCGAACTGCTAGGACATCGTGATCTGCGAGTTCGCCAGCGAGCGCAGTTTGCTCTGGCCGCTGCGGGCGAGGATTCGGACGCGCTGCACATCTTCAGCGACGCAACTGATGCCAAAAATTCACTGCTGATGCGGCTGCACGGCGTGTGGGGACTTGGGCAGCTGGCTGCTGCGGAACGGCGCTTGATTCGCCGTTCGGAAACCGGTCGAGCCGCGTCTGCCCATGAGTCGTTTGTCTCGCCGGTCAAATTGCCCATCGCCGCGGCAGAAAAGATCGTGCCGCTTTTGAGCGATGCTGATCGGGAGATGCGAGCTCAGGCCGTTCGCACACTGGGAGATATTCGCTATCAGCCAGCCGCGGAAGCGATTGCCCAACGACTCACGGACGAAAGTCCACGCGTCCAGATGTTCGCCGCGCTGGCGGTGGGAAGAATTGGCAGCGCAGCCGCTTCGAAAGCGGTTATTGAAATGCTGCGTACAAACGCCGATGCCGATCCATGGCTTCGGCATGCGGGCGTGATGGCCCTGGCCGGCATTGGCGATCGAGCCGCGATCAAAATCTATGCCCAGGATCCGCATACCTCAGTCCGGCTTGCCGCGCTTCTGACGGTCCGCATGTGGCTGCTGGAAAGTCAGCAGCGATGGGCAACAAATGACTCCGATGAGATTCCAGTTTACGCGCCTTCACAGGACGACGTTCAGCTGATACGACAGTTTCTCCATGACGATTCGCTGGTGGTCGCCACAGAAGCCGCCCGGGCCATAAATGATCTGCCGCTGGAGACCGAAACGAATGAGCTGGCAATGCTCGCGGATCGGCTGATCAATCCGGAAATGTCTTCTGTGAATCCCATCGCCTTGGCAAGTGATGCATTGTTGCGCCGAATTCTGAATGCAAACTTTCGTCTGGGTGGCCCCGACAATCTGAAACGCGTGCTGGCCTTCGCAACCAATTCGTCGCTGCCGATGACGATTCGTCGGGACGCTTTCGAAGCCATCGGAGACTGGACTCAACCGTCAGCGCGTGATCGAGTCACAGGTTTTTGGCGTCCGATCGCCGCTCGGTCTGTCGAGACGCTCGCGGCCTGTCAGCAATTGCTTGCCGAGCAACTGCCCGCGTTGATCGCCGCAACTCCCGATGGGCTTCAGAATCAGCTGGTTCAGTTGATTAGTCGCCATCAGCTTCCCACAGACGACAACGTTTTTCTGGCCTGGATTCCGGATTCGGACCGAAGTGTTCTGGCTCGCACAGCCGCGCTTCGCCTGCTCGCATCCAGAGAATCCAGCCAGACGGATAAGGCCATTCAGGTCGCTCTTCAATCCGACGTTCCCGCCTTGCGCGCGGAAGCTCGCGATGTTCTGGCAAGGCGAAATCCCGAGGCTGCGTTTTCATTATTGGCCGATGTCGCCATTGCGAAGGACGCATCGATTCTCGAACGTCAGCGCGCCATTCTCACACTTGCATCCGTTCAAAGTTCCGACGCCGACCGAATCCTGCTGGACCTGTCTGCCAGCCTGTCCACACCGGAAATGAATGCGGCTCTCAAGCTTGATGTTATGGAAGCGGCAACACTCCGCGGTCTGCCGGACTTGAAGTCCAACGTCGATCGATTTAAGGCAGAGCAGGCGAAAGCAGGTCTGCTGGCTCAGCATTTGGTCTCTGTCGAAGGCGGCGACGCTGAACGCGGCAGGTCGCTGTTTGTCGGCCATCGTGTCGCTCAGTGTGTTCGCTGTCACAAAATCGGGACCGTGATTTCCGGCGGAAATGCGGGCCCAGATCTTGCTCAGGTGGCTCGCCGTCATGACCGCACATCGCTCCTGCAGTCTCTGGTGGAACCCAGTGCGAAAATTGCCAGAGGCTTCGAGGCGGTCACGCTGATTCTTGATTCGGGGCGGATCATGGCGGGAACCGTGAAGAGCGAAGACAACGGCACGATTGTGCTCGAACAGACAGACGGGCAATTGGTCACTGTGGATCAGAGCGAGATCGAAGAGCGAACCGTCCCCAGATCGGCAATGCCGGAAATGCATCGCGCTCTGACTTCTCGCGAACTCCGAGACCTCGTGGAATTTCTCTCGACCATTCAATAGGCAGCGGACAACTGTACTCCACGGGGCGGCAGCAAGACGCAGATTGACCACGACAAATGGACACACTCGCAGCGACTTGAAATGGTAACAGGGCTCACATTTCTGGAACGTTGATTCGGCGAATTCGATGACGATCAGGTCCGGTTTGAACGCATCATGAAACGAGTTCTCTGCATTCGATTTCCCAACTGGCCAGTGCAGTGCCTGCAGCATCGGCTTCGGCAGACGGCAATCGCGTGCTCGGCCGTTGCACTGCATACCGCCTTGCCTGCCACAGCCAGCAGCGGAGCCGCAAAGACAGCCGTGGATGAAGACACGCGATACCTGCGAGCCATCTTCTCGGCGGCTGTTACCGGGCCGGCAATTGTCGCTGTTTCGCCGGATGCCTGGGCGAAAGGAGTCCGGCCTGGCATGCCGCTGGCGGAGGCACGCAGCATGGCTCAGCCGGCCAGCGTTGTCCCCGGTCGAAGCAGGCCAACCAAAACACCCAAAACACAGACTCAGGCTGCCGTCGAGTTTCATGAATGGCAACCGCATGAAGACCGTCACCTGCTGAAAGCCACGGCCGAACTCACGCGCCGTTATGCGCCTGTCGTGGGGCTGGATGCGGTCCCGATGCCAGACAGCCTGCTGCTGGATATCACGGGATGCGGGCCGTTGTTTGGCGGTGAAGCCGGACTTGCAGAATCCTTACTTCGAGAACTGCGGAACGCGGGCTGGGTCTGCCGGATTGCGATCGCGCAATCAGTCGCCGCGGTCTGGGCGCTGACTCATGCGGAAATTCCTCGTCGCCTCGATTCCGCCACGGTCACTGATCGCCGACGGCCGCATCGGCAGATCGCGGAGAATGTTCTGCATGATCTGCCCATCCAGATTATTCCTGCCGGCCAGCAGCTTTCGGAAATCAGCCCGCTGCCTGTCACCGCGTCACGACTGACGTTAAGCGATCTGGAAATCCTGAAGCACCTTGGCATTCGTACCATCGGGCAGCTGCTCAGTCTGCCGCGCCAGGATCTGCCGTCGCGACTGTCCGCTTTGGGCGTCCAACGAATTCAGCAGCTGACGGGCGTCTTGGATGAGTCGGTCGAGCCCCTGCCTGAAGCGAATCCTGTCGCGGCGGCTTGGAGTTCCGAGGAAGCCGCATGCGGGCTGGCCGATATTCGTCACATTCTGATGCATCTCTCCGAACAGATCGCCGATCAGCTTCAGCGACGAAGGATGGCGTGCAGCAGCGTCACGTGTAATTTTAAGTGCGAAGATGAATCGACGGTCCTGCTGACTGGCCATGTTGTCAGGCCCACGCAATCCGCCGATCTGCTGCATGAAGTTCTCTGCCTGCGACTTGAAACGGCCGTCACACTGTCGGCGATGGAGTCTGCTGGACCAATCAATGAAAACAGCAATGCATCCCCCGAAGCACCGGACAAATCGGGAATGATCGGTCAGCTTGCTTCGCTGGAATCACAGCCATTCGGTCACGTGAGAATGACGGCTGTGGTGTCGCCCATCCCTGTCTCAAAGCAGCGAGATCTGTTCAGTCCAGTTGAGCATATTATTCCGCAGGAGGAACTGGCCACGCTTATCACACGGCTCAGCGGTCGCCTGGGCGCGAAGTCTGTTCTGACCGTGCGAACGAATGCGGATTCTCGACCGGAGTTTTCGATGGCCGCAAATCCCCTGCTGCCACAGGATTCCGGAACTGCTCGCCAGGCACAACTGGATGCTACTCTGCGCATGCTGACCGATCCTGGTCCATCGCCTTCGGCAGCAGAAACACATTCGCTGCCTTCACGCCCATTAAGACTGCTGGCAACACCCCAACCTGTTGCACGAACAGAAGGCGAACGTCACTACCCGCGCCGCGTCATGGTCGCCGGAAAAACATTTGAGCTGGCCAATTTCTCCGCCCCCGAACGAATCCAGACAGCATGGTGGACGGACCAGCCATGTCATCGCGACTATTACCAGGTCACCAGCCATTCCGGATCACGCTTCTGGCTTTTCCGAGATCTGCACAGCGGCCAATGGTACCTGCACGGAATTTTCGACTAAGAACGCCTAACAAAACTGGGACTGGCTCCCGTATCTTGCCGAAAATGCACAGAAAAATGACGGAAGGAGGGTGCCTTTCCCACTTTTGTGAGAGCCTCTAAGAACTCGCGTGCCAGGGAATTCAGGATTGATGAATTCCACAGGCCAACCACAACCGTCCTTCTCCACCACGGAGATCGTGCAGCTTTTAAGTTGTTAAGCGATTTGGGTTTAAGTCTACAAAAGTGACCTTCGTGCGACTTCCGATTTCGCACAGAATGTGAATTCGTGAAGCACAACAAACGAACAGCGAGCTCAATCCTCGATCTTCGCGGCTGTGCCGATCGTGGCATCGAACTACTCGCTCCGGTGCAAGCGAACTCTTTCACCGAAAAGAAGAAACAGATCCCGCGTGACGATTTCGTTTCGATGCCGAACAGAATTGTTATCAGTGTCCTGCAGGTCACGAGTTGTCGTACATGGGTCGGGAGCGAAAACAGCGTCATGGTGACCAGTCACTTTGGGAATCTCGATACCGCTGCAAGTCAGCTCACGGCAAAGGCTGTCCACTCGAGGCCCAGTGCTTGAGACCTGGTTCATCGAGTCGGACGATCAAGCGCCTCGAAGGGCAGGAGTCGCTGGATGCCCCGCGTTCAAAGATGAAAGATCCAGCGTCCCTGCCAGACATACCCGCTGCTTTGGTGGTGCCGATGGACACGTCAGGTCAAAGGCCACACGTTATGATGGACACCGCTGACAGCGGCGGCAAAACCCGTCCAGCAACGTTGCTCTGGCAAAGTCTCCAACAAACAACTGCCGGTTGTTCACATTCGCCGCGACAAGTTCCACGGTCGGCGGAAGTATGAAACTCCCCCGATCCCGGCTAACGATTGGCGTTTCATTATCGCTTACCGCGTAAGCCTGGCCTATGGCTTGGTTTACAACAAATGCGCCCGGGTGGATTCGAACCACCGACCTACCGCTTAGAAGGCGGTCGCTCTATCCGACTGAGCTACGGGCGCTTGATCAATTAAAACACTGGCTGTTTGACAAATCCTCGCAGCTGATGAACAATGGCTTTCACGAAAACTACACCAGCGACTACACCTGCGGGGGATTTGGCACGTGGCAAAGAAGACACGCAAACCGGCGAAACCATACAAAGATTTTCCACTTTTTGCACATGCAGTTGGACAGTGGGCAAAAAAAATCAAAGGCAAGATGTGGTACTTCGGTGTCTGGAGCGGTCCTGACGAGGCTCTGAAGCTCTTTAGGTCTCAGGTCGATGATATTCAGGCTGGCAGAGATCCACGGCGGCTGACGGCGGGTGTAGCAGGTGTAGCGGCCGGTTCTCAATGTACTGTCCATCATCTCTGCAATGCATTCTTGACTGAAAAGGAGGACAGGATGATAGCCGGTCGTTTGTCCCGGAAGATGTTCACTCAATACCGGGACAGCTGCAAACTGGTGGTCAGCGGATTTGGCAAAGAAACGCAGGTGAGTGCACTGGCGCCACGTGACTTTGCGGCGTTGCTTTCGTCCTTCCCAAAAACCTGGGGCCTGGCAATGATCAGCGGGAACGTTGGTCGAATCCGAAGTGTGTTCCGGTTCGCGTCAGAATCTGACCTGATCGACAAGCCGGTGAAATTTGGGCCGGGGTTTGTCCGTCCCAGCAAGCTTGAAAAGCGGCGCGACAGTTCGCAGAAACTTGCTGAAAGAGGGCGTCTGGATTTTTCAGCGGCAGAAGCACGCTTGCTGATCGACGCGACAGCGAATCCAATCATGAAGGCATGCATTCTTTTGGGGCTCAACTGCGGTTTTGGGAACACTGACTGTGCAGGACTGACGACTCGTGCGGTAAACATGGACACGGGATGGATTGACTTCCCGCGTCCGAAGACCGGTATCGAACGGCGAGTTCCCCTGTGGCCGGAGACGGTGGCGGCGATACGGGCTGCCCTGATGGTCAGAACAGTGCCGAAAGACGCTGCACACGATTCGTTGGTATTTATAACGCGGGAGGGCAATCCACTTGTTTGGGACCGAATCACCAAGACAGAAGACGGTAACCAAAAATATTTGCACATGAACAATCTGACTTTGTCGTTCGGCAGGTTGCTGACAAAGCACGGGCTACGAAAGAACGGCCACAACTTTTATTCGCTCCGAAGGACATTTGAGACTGTTGCCGGCGGATCAAAGGATCAGGTTGTCACTGATGTAATCATGGGACATGGTGACAGCAGCATGGCTTCCATTTATCGCCAGGGAATAGACGACCGTCGACTGATTGCAGTCACTGAACATGTCCGGACCTGGCTGTATTCTCACTCCGCGGACGCATAGTAAGCGCTGGGAACAAAAAGAGCGTTAAGATCTGACTGGGGGCGATCCTGCCAGGGTCTGCGATCGGCGGACGGATCTTGAATTGGGTGTTTGCGAATGCAATATGCATTCGCCGGCATCGGCGTGATGGTGGGAGAGTGCCATGCCTCAGACTGAGCATGAGCGACAGGTTGGTGATTTGACAGTGAGCCAGGTTGCAAAAGAACTGCATATCCGGCGGGAAGTGGTCGTCACGGTTTTGAAGGCAGGCGATTTGCATGGCTACGACGTTACCGCACCGGGCGCACGGCGGAAGTCGTATCGCATAACGCGGGCCGCACTGGATGGGTTCAAAGACGGCCGCACGATTAAGACAGCGGACAAGGCACCAAAACGGCAAAGACGTGTTGCGCCGAGTGCGGTGCGGGAGTTTTTCTGAGAGTCTCAGTGACCGCGCAACGTTGCCGATTGTCAGATTGGTGTGTGCGGAACCGGTGCATTGCACCAGTTCCGCACCCCAGTCGGCATCACCCCAGAAGCCTGAATGATAACCGCAGACACTGGACGGCATCACACGTGCGATTCGTGCAGGTCGGTCAGTGACCACGAAAAACGGTACAAACCAGCACAGAGAAAAACAGCGTGTCGCAATTGAATCACCCGCGGAAGCAGCAATGGAAGAGGTTGCAAAGGCAAGCAGTGCATCTGCTGCCGCGCAGGCAATCAAGTCGCGAGTCGCACGGATGTTGATCGCAGAATTGTTGCTGATATGCGGCTGCAACTGGTGCAATGCACCAGTTGCAGCGTGGGTGACATGGTCGCACAAACAGTCGGCGGCGATGAAGAGAAACGGCCGGCAAACAACTGTTAAGCCCAGAAGCGTCAGGCAAAGTGGTCAGATAATCAGCTGGCGGAACTCTGTTGTGTTTCTCAGCCATTCGTGAGTCAAATGCGTCTCCAACTTATAACCGTTATAAGTTGGAGCGTGGGTGACATGGTCGCACAAACAGTCGGCGGCGATGGAAAGAAGCGACGGGAAAAAACCGTCAGTAGCATGTCACATGCGGATATCCGCGCTGATTCGCGCAAGACACCCCGTATTAGGTCTGATCTGACTAAGGTGATTCCGGAAAATCATTAGTGAGTCCATGTGCGGCTAAGTCGTCAATTTGACAGTGCAATGCGGTTGACGATCGAGATGTCCTGACTACATTGTGGGTAACAAGTCTGCCAAAGTGGATTCGCGAACGAGAGGTCTTGTTCAACGGCGAATCAGAATCGGTCGACGTTTCTGCCTGCTATCCGTGGATCTTGGCTGCGGAACACCGTATGACTCTGGTACGTCGCGGACTGGACACAAGCGGGATCGATGCTGAGCTGGAGTTGATCGAATCAGGCAATCTGTATGCGACACTCGCCGCAATCGCAGGCCTGCCCTACGAGACGGACGCCGAGAAAAAAATAGTGAAACGAGACACTCAGATGTACTGCCTTTTCGGGCCGATTGGCTGGCATCCACTGTGGAAAGCATTGCAGACGATATCGCCTGGCATCTGCCGGGATATCCAATGGTGGCGGTCTCAGTCAGGGGGAGCAACGCGATTGGCTCATTTCCTGCAACGCGGCGAAGGCGCTCTGATGACTGACGGGCTCATTCACTGGTTGGCCAGCGGCGGAATCCCTGCTGTGCAGATTCACGACGGTGCCATCGTACCGGCCGGAGTGGCTGTCATCGCTAAGGATTGGTTAAGTCAACATTCACGGAACATGTTTGGCAGATCGTGCCGAGTCAAACTTTCAATCACAGTGCCCACCCAGAGCGTCGAACCGCCGAAGACATCTGGCGCGGGCGGCCAGCTGCGTCCTTCAAGCAAAGCGAGTGTTGATCAGCCACGGGAAGTTGTCAGAACCCTAATCGAACCATTGCGGACGACCCCAGACCGCAAGATATCGCGACAGACGGGGTTTAGAAGAGCCAATGCACGGCTCCGGATCCACCATCGAACTGACATTCCGTGAATCCGATTGATTCGAGCCCAGACAAAGTGATCCGTACATCGCCGCTCCCCGTTGTACAGATTCTGAAGAACGATTGAGTTCAAGATTCAAATTCTGGGGGGCCGGGCCATGCAACAGGCGATTGGGTATATTCGCGTTTCAACAGAGGGCCAGGCGACGGATGGAGTGTCACTGGATGCACAACGATCACGGATCCAGGCCTGGTGCCTTGCAAACGATGCTGAGCTTGTGGGCGTGTACGTTGATGCAGGGCTCAGCGGAAGCCGCGCGGACAACCGTCCGGAGCTGCAGTCAGCACTGACGGCCGTCACCGCGTGCAGGGGAATTCTGGTTGTGTATGCATTGAGTAGGCTTGCGCGCTCGACACGAGATACCATCGCAATCAGTGAACGAATCAGCAAGGCCGGAGCAGACCTCGTCAGTTTGTCGGAACGAATTGATACCACCTCCGCGGCTGGCAAAATGGTGTTCCAGATGCTGGCGGTACTGGCGGAATTTGAACGCAATCAGATCAGCGAACGCACCAAAGCAGCCATGTCGCACATGCGTGAGCAGGGGAAATTCCTTGGCCAGCTGCCTTATGGGTTCGACCTGGCAGATGACGGTGAATCGTTGATTGAGAATGAAGCCGAACTGCAAACGGTTCGTGAAATGCAGACGATGCGAAAGAACGGGACGAGTCTCCGAGCCATCGCAGAGAAGCTCGACTCCTCGCATACTCGCACGAAATCGGGAAAGTCGCGGTGGACCCACACTGCCGTCCAAAGCATCCTGAACCGAGTGAGTTGATCGTCCACGGAAGCTGCTGACGTGCAGCCACAACTCTTGATCGCGCAACGTTGCCGATCGCAATTTTTGTCACAACAGTGAAATGGAGACCGCCACATGAAAGTATTCTACGATTCAAAGATGAGCACGCCGTCAGGCGGTTACAGTCCATCCGGTTCGAAGCCGGCCGCAGTGGTTGCTGACTGGCAGGCACACGATCTGGACATTGAGATTGTTGGGTTCAAACCAGCAACACGTGAACAGCTTTGTCTGGCACACGATCCGTCGTTCGTTGACGATGTGATGAACTACCGAATCGCAAACGGGCACGGCAATCGAAGCAAGACGGTCACTGATTCCTGCCTGTGGACAGTCGGTTCGTTGATTGCTGCCAGTCGTCAGGCGTTGACGGATGGGATCACCTGCAGTCCGAGTAGCGGTTTTCATCACGCGACGTTCGACAGTGCGGCAGCCTTCTGTTCGTACAACGGACTTATCATTGCAGCACGCCAAATCATCGGTGAAGGGCTTGCAACAACGGTTGGCATCGTTGACTGTGACAACCACTACGGTGACGGCACTCAGGACATCATTGACACACTCGAAATGGACGATGAGATAAAACACTGGACATTCGGAGAACACTACTCACGAAAAATGTTTTGCCAGAAAGAGTTTCTCAGTGATCTGGGACGAGTGATCCGAGGAATGGCAGCTGACGGCGTGCAGTTGATCTTGTACCAGGCCGGTGCTGACCCGCACATCAATGATCCACTTGGCGGTCTGATGACTACTGAAGAACTTCACGAACGCGACCGGTTCGTGTTTTCCGCTTGCCGTGAACTCGGGATGGCTGTTTGCTGGCTATTCGCTGGCGGCTACATCGTAGAAGCTGACGGAAGCATCCCCAAAGTTCTGGAGATACATCGAAACACGGCATCGGAAGCCATCCAGATTCTCAAGGCACAGGGGTGTTCATCGCCAGAATCAAAGGCCCCGAAAAAACGAATCCAGATCCGCGACACCACCGTGGAAAATCTTGGCAAAAGCATTGCCATCATCGGTGGTGTTCGAGCGCCAAAGTGCAATGAATCCGAAGACTGATCGTGTGAAGAATCCGTTGCTTCATCGCCGTGAAGCTGAACTGTACGGATGCGTTCGGCAGGGATCGGCAACGTTGCCGATGGTCGTACTCGTATCCAAAACGCCTGCCTCAGACTGTTCATGACATGACCACGCAGCACTGCGCGGGCGTAAGAACGAAGACCGGTTTCGACAAAAGGCGACAGTTCGAACGGCAAAAAAACGCGCACCAGTGTCTGACTTTTAGTTCCAAAACAAGATGCCCCGATTGTCCGGCATCTATTTCATTCGAGCGGCAAACCGTTCGAATTGAAGAAGTGACTGTTCGGCAGAAACTTCGGCCACACCGGACGGGCGACTGACGGGCTGGAACGGTCCGTTCAGTTCAAAGATCAACTGAATTGCCCTGACGACCTGCGGATGGCTAGGTGTTGCCGCAATGTCAGTCAGCGTCTTTATTGCCGTTTGCAGGGCCACCGTAGCCAGTAAACTGGCCGATTCTCTGACAGCCTGAATTTGTGATCGAAGCGCTGATTCGAACACCGGGCAACTCTCCCGCCATCGACGGATAGTGCGATCAGTCACGCCAGCATCACCGGCGGCTTCAACATACGTCCGGCCGACCATGATTGAGGTGAGCACTTTCTGCTGCACGGGCGACAGCCTTGCCTCTTCATCGACTTCCGTCCCGCCCACACTGATGTTTCGACGTCCCATGCCAGTCTGCCTCTATGTCCGAAAATGTCCTGTTCGATTTGAGATCGAAGTCTAATTCATGACCCAGGTACAGCGTCAGATAACTTCTGGTCTGAATTCCAAAGTTCACGGGCTTTGACAACTCCGGACGAAGATGCAAAGCACTCGTAAAAAAACGTTGCACTTCTGGCCGGAAAAGCACAGCGAACCGTCAGATCTGGCAGAGGAACAGCCGGCGATTGATGAATCGTGTCACGGAAACCTCGGATGCGGTGGGAAAGATTCGCTGTCGCCAGTACGCTTCGGGCTCAAAATCGACCGCGAACTCATCCGGAATCGCTTCAGCCTCACAGGATCCCATGAACCAGCCGAACCTGTCCTCCTTCATTTGGTCCGTCGCAGACCTCCTGCGCGGCGACTACAAGCAATCCGATTACGGCAAGGTCATTCTGCCGTTCACCGTCCTCAGGCGTCTGGACTGCGTGCTGGAAGCCACAAAGGACGCGGTGCTGAAGGAGAAGGAAAAACGGGAAGCCGCCGGGCTGAATCCTGAGCCGTTCCTGATCAAGAAGTCCGGGCAATTGTTCTACAACACATCGCCGCTGACATGAGAAAGCTGATGGGCGATCAGGACCACATTAAGGAAAACCTGTACGCCTACATTCAGGCGTTTTCGCCAGCGGTCCGGTATATCTTCGAATGCTTTGACTTTTATACGCAGATCGACCGACTGGCAAAGGCGGAATTGCTGTATCTGATCACGGAGAAGTTTGCCAACATCGACCTGCATCCGGAAGTCGTCAGCAACGCCCAGATGGGAACGGTCTTCGAAGAACTGATTCGGAAATTCGCCGAACTGTCGAACGAAACCGCCGGGGAGCACATGTCTCCTCGTGAAGTCATTCGGCTGATGGTCAACCTGCTGTTCATTGAAGATGACGAGATCCTGTCACAGCCCGGCATTGTCCGTTCGCTGTACGATCCCACGGTGGCGACCGCGGGCATGTTATCGGTCGCCGAAGAACACCTTTCGGAACTGAACCCGGACGCTCGGCTCGTCATGTTCGGACAGGAACTCAACGCCGAATCGTACGCGATCTGCAAGGCGGACATGCTGATCAAAGGGCACGATATCGGCAACATTATTCTCGGCAACACGCTTTCCAACGATGGACTGATCGGCAAGCTGTTCGACTACATGCTGTCCAATCCTCCGTTCGGCGTCGATTGGAAGAAGATCGAAGCCTTTATCCGTAAGGAATACGAAGAGCAGGGCTTCAACGGTCGTTTCGGTCCCGGCCTGCCACGAGTCAGCGATGGTTCGCTGCTGTTTCTGCTGCATCTGATTTCCAAGATGCGACCAGCGAAGGATGGAGGCAGCCGGATCGGTATCGTGTTGAACGGTTCGCCGCTGTTCACCGGTGGCGCTGGCAGCGGGGAAAGCGAGATTCGGCGTTATGTGCTGGAAAATGACCTGCTGGAAGCAATCATCGGCCTGCCCACAGACATGTTCTACAACACCGGCATCAGCACTTATGTTTGGATCCTCAGCAACCGCAAACCAGCGCATCGCAAAGGCAAGCTGCAACTGATCGACGCCAGCAGCATGTGGCAGAAGATGCGCAAGAGTCTCGGCAGCAAACGCAGGGAATTGAGCGAAGACCA
>Ga0209284_10005424_pt1 | contig 13233 bp, 14 predicted proteins | sample FRY03_FD_187211 | JGI IMG/M metagenome (GOLD analysis project Ga0209284, IMG submission 187211) | Freshwater microbial communities from Lake Fryxell liftoff mats and glacier meltwater in Antarctica - FRY-03 (SPAdes) (version 2) | ecosystem: Environmental > Aquatic > Freshwater > Ice > Glacier... | reverse complement strand
CACCCGCATCTGTTCCACCTTGTGTGAACCAGACGATGATGCTTCCAATCACCGACAAGAATCCAAGCGCGTACGCAAGATTCGCACTGAACCCGAGGGCCTTTAGTTTTCTTAACATCGTTAGCTCCTTTTTTAGAGAATAATTCGGCCTAATTGGCTGAACGATGCAAGACTATCAGGTCCACTTCACCCCTAGTGCCCGCGTAAGCGTCGGCGGTATCAAATGTTGTGATGCCCAACTCGAGTGCCCGCTTCACACAATCGCCAGCTACATCTTCTTCTATTTGACTGCCGTGAGTTATCCAGTTGCCGTAACTGATGGCAGACACTTTGAGTCCGCTGCGTCCAAGATATCTAAATTCCATATCGTGAATCTATTGCGGCGGCGTGACCAAACCACTGTCGACGTTTAGGCGCGAACGCTCACGGTGCGGGTGTGCCAGCCTGTCGCTCCATCTGGGTCAACGCGAGTCACTTTTTGCGTTTGCGTATCGCCGTTGCGATCAGTTGCGCGTACCGCAATGACGTGATCACCTGGCGTTGCGTCCCACTCGAGAATCCATTGACGCCACACATCATTAGTGAGATCGGTACTAAGGCGAGCCTCGCGCCACTCTCCTTCATCAATTCGTACTTCAACTTTTGAAATACCACGGTGTTGAGCCCATGCGATACCTGCAATTGGCGTCGTGCCGGACGCGATAGTTGCGCCACGACGAGGAACATCGATTCGCGATTGGGTTTTCACTGGTCCGTCACGCGACCAACCGCGCGGCATCCAGTATCCAACTGCTTCATCCCATGTTGTGAGATCAATTTTGCTCAGCCATTTAGTTGCACTTACGTAGCCGTACAGGCCGGGCACAATCATTCGCGCCGGAAACCCATGTTTGGCCGGTAATTGTTCGCCGTTCATGAACAGAGCGATCATCGTGTCGCGACCATCGGTTGCCATCTGAATTGGAAACCCGCATGTCCAACCATCAACAGAGGTGCCAAACACTTGTTCTGCCTCTGGTTGCACGCCGACTTCATCTAACAGATCAGCGAGCAAGACTCCCTGCCATACAGCATTGCCAATGAGGTCACCGCCGACTTCGTTAGAGACACAGCAAATCGTGATGATTCGTTCTACTTGTGGCCGACCGATCAGGTCGTCGTAGGTTAAGCGCAGCGGTCGATTAACCCGACCACCTATCTCGAGCGCCCAGTTGTTGAGCCGAACACGTGGCACCGAAAATGCGGTGTCGATGCGATAAAAATCTTTGTTTGGAGTGATGAACGGCGTGACAGGACTCAGTGTGCTGTTTGGCGGAATCGGCGGCGCAGGCGACACGACGTTTCCGAGCGCTACGAGTTTTTTAGATGCCGTATTCTGCAACTGCGCAATACGCCGACCCTCGAGCCGACTTGCCGTAGCTGCAGCAATGGCGGCACCAACCACTGCCGTGCTGCCAACGAAAATAAACCGTCGCCTCTCCCAACTCCGCGGCGCACGTGAAACACCCGACATTGCTATTGCTGGGTCAGCACGCCGAATGATTTCGATCAGATACTTGATCACCACGGCACCAACGACAGCACCAGTTAATGCTGGCACAGCAGCAGTAACGCTCTGATTTGGCCGATTAATTGCAACGAGCGCGCCAAATACGCCAAATGCATACATCGCCCGTGGGCCGATTCGGGGTGATCGTCTGGCCAGTTTTCCAACGAGTAGTGCCAATATTGCAATGGTTATAGCCATCCCAATTCGCAGAGCCGTTTTGTCGTTCGTACCGAACCATTGAATTGCGAGGTTCTTTAGCCACTTCGGTGTGCGGTCAATGAATTCGCCACCAACTGCTACGAGCGGTGAGGCAACATCAATAATCGCTGCGCTCAGCATCCCCATAGATAGAGCGGCGACCGCTGCGAGCAGTCCCGCAATGGGTGCAACCCAACGCGGCGCTGGCGCGACTTGAGTGTGCGGTGCGGTTGGGTCAACCTCGAGATGATCAATATTGGTGTTGATCGCAAATCTTATGCCAAAGTTGGTGATGCCAAGTCGCGCCTTGCTTTCAACACCCACATCACGACCATGAGCATGCCCGACGCTGAACGCCATGATGTCTGGCGGTCTTTTCTAACAGCGCATGCCGCAATGGAAAAGATGTTGTCGCGTGCACTCAATGAAGAGGAGGGGTTGCAACTGCCGTGGTTTGAAATCTTGGATGCACTCGCGTTAGATGAAGGGTCGCTGCGATTCAACGATCTTGCAGAACGAGTCATGGCTCATCCGTCCAGTTTGTCTCGTCAGTTAGACCGGCTGGAGAAGCTGAAATTAGTCGCTCGTGAAAAAGCATCGACTGATGACGGCAGAGCAATTGTTGTGGTTCTCACACCAAAGGGTCACGAAACATGGAAGCAAGCGAGTGCAACTTATTACAGAATCGTTAAAAGAGTGTTCACCAACAGCCTTACTGAGACCGATGTAATTGCTTTACATAGAGTTTTCAGCAAAGTTCTCGAAGCAGAATAAGTCACTCGCTCCGACTTAGGCGACATGCCCCGAGTAGGGCAGACTTTGAGTGTCCAATTCATTACAGAAAAGATTCTCTATGCACAACGCAGTCATCGTTGACGCACTTCGTACACCCCTTGGTCGACGCAATGGTCGACTGAAGGATTGGCATCCAGTTGATCTAGCTGGTGTCACACTGAAGGCACTCGTCGAGCGCACAGGAATAGATCCCAGTTTGATTGATGATGTGATCATGGGCTGCGTTATGCAAGTCGGTGAGCAAGGTCTCAATATTGGTCGCAATGCAGTTCTTGCTGCTGGATTGCCAGAAACAATTCCAGGCACCACTATTGATCGTCAATGTGGTTCAAGTCAGCAGGCTGCGCATTTTGCTGCGCAGGGCGTGATGGCTGGCGCATACGACATCGTGATTGCTGCTGGTGTTGAAGTGATGACACGTGTACCAATGGGTGCAGCCATGGCTGATGGCAAGTTCGGGTATCCATTTGGCCCAATGGTGAGTGCTCGTTACGCACCAGATGGCGGGCTTGTGCCTCAGGGTATTTCTGCTGAAATGATTGCCGACAAGTGGGGAATTAGTCGCGAAGACATGGATCGTTTTGCTGCTCGCTCACAAGCACTTGCCATACAAGCAACGGCACAAGGTCGTTTCGAGCGTGAGATATTGCCACTGCTTGATGCCGAAGGCATATTGATGTCAACTGACGAAGGAATTCGCGAAAGCCCATTTGAGAAATTGCAAACACTCAAGCCGGCGTTTCGTTCAGAGGAAGAAGGTGGTCGGGTGACTGCTGGAAACTCCAGTCAAATCACCGATGGTGCGTCAGCTGTCATGATTATGAGTGAAGAGATGTGTAACAAACTTGGTCTTACTCCACGTGCACGGTTCGTTAACTTTGCTGTTGCTGGTGCAAACCCACAGCTCATGCTCACCGCGCCAATTCCGGCTACCCACAAAGTGTTGCTGCGTGCAGGTATGTCGATTGAGCAAATGGATATCACAGAAATTAACGAAGCATTTGCTTCTGTTGTACTTGCCTGGGAAAAAGAATTGCATCCCAACATGGACACGGTTAACCCGAATGGTGGCGCCATTGCATTGGGTCATCCACTTGGTGCTAGTGGTACTCGTTTGCTGGCCACATTATTGAATGAACTTGAGCGCACGGGTGGTCGCTACGGACTACAAACAATGTGCGAAGGTGGTGGCATGGCAAATGCAACCATCATCGAACGGTTGGGCTAAATCATCCCTGATATCACCATGCCCACTTTTGGAGCCGTTGTTTGGTTTCTCGGCGGGGTGTTGCTATTTCGGTATATCTGGAAGTTTGGCTTCGGGATGCTGAAGTCGATGACATCAACCTTGCCCGCGCCGCCACCAACGGGGGAAATGCGCAGAATCAACGTGCGCTATCGGTGCAGCGTCTGCGGTGTGGAATTGCGGATGGTGCTTGCCCCAGATGAGGATCCGCCGCCGCCACGCCACTGTTTAGAGGACATGGATCTGGTCGCCCCGGTCGAATAACCGGACCTTCGGAAGTTAGCGGGGGTGAATTCAACCGGTCGGTGCCTCATTGTTTACAGATGTGCTACAAGAGATAGCGTTCGTCGGGTGGGGGCGGCCACATCTCCAGTTGCCCATCCTCGCAAGCCAATCCAAGACGAACCAAACATTGCGAGCACCAGACCATCTCGATCCGAAGCCTCATGTAAACCTTTATTGACATATTCACCACGAGCACCACCCGTATGTAGCGCCGCACTTGGTGCAATCACCGCTTTTGCGCCGCTCCTTCGAATTTCTCTTGCATATTTTTGACATTGCTCATAGGAAATTAAACTGCCGCGCATTACCTTAGACGGTAGTTTGGCACTCACAGCTTGATCTGAAATCGCCTCGGGTACCTCAATGGCCCAAATCCTTCGGGCAACTCCGAGAAGATCCTCTTCTAAGGTGATTCCTTCATGGCGCAAGAATTCAGCCCATGCTCCATCGGCGGTGTCGGCAAGGTAAGTTACGGGACCATCACCTTGGCTATGCCATCTAGCTGCAGGTTGCTCCGCTGATTCCCACATGAAGGGAAAACGGGGATCGGAATGTCTAAACCAGATGGCCATATCAGCTCACCGGAGATCCTAGGAGTGCACCTGCTAGATTTCGTACTCTTTTTATCTCGCTACCATTGGGATCCCAATTCTGCCCAAGCAGAACCTGTGGTGACTTTCCGTCGAGTTGTACGCGGGGACGGTTAAACCAGCGGCGAACCCCAAAGTTGTTATACGCACCAGCTAGATCAGCAATAATCAAAGCCAGTTCATGGAGACGTTCGGCTACTACTTGAGGCGTTGGGCGGAGTTCAGATTTGTACCTATGAGCACTTGACTCACTAATACTCAAAAGTTGCGCCAATTGCTTCTCTCCGAGAATCTCACCTATTTTGGGCCACTCACCCAAGGGCATCGCTGAAGTTTCAGAGACCTCAAGTGCCTTACGAAGAAACACTCTTAGTTGGTCGGTGGTGAGTGGTGAACTTGAAATCACTTGCTCTATCCGAAGCCCTTGTCCTTCGAGTTCCTTAAAGACCTGTCTTATTAACTTCATATCGAGAACGGATGTATTGGTGCTATCTGGTAAAAACCCCATGACATCAGCCCGGGCTAGAAGATTGACAGCGTCGAAGGCCAAGTCAGGCTGGGATAGAAATGGCTCAGCAACAGATTGGATTTGGAAAGTACTCATAGTCAATACTGTACCCAATAACTATCCGACAGCACACTCACAGTTAAGCAAACTGACTGGACCCCGTGTGGTCGAGTAACCCTTATTCACATAGGGTTGCCTAACGCAATCATTATTATCCCCAGCCTGTGGATGAAGGTGTTGAAAATCACATCTGTGTGATTCGTGATATAGCGCCCACTATGGGTAACGCCAAGGCGTCAGCGGTATTTGGTGGCTGTGAACAACCCACCGAGCAACGAGCCAAGGCCTACTGCTAAATACCAATTGCTACGACCACCGGGCACAAGGCCCAAGTAATAGAACAAAATTACAAGAGCACCAAGTCCAAGGAACACAAACATCAGAACGGGGACCCATGGCGCGCTGTGTTTTTCGTATTCGTGCACAGGTGGTGTGTATCGGCTGCTGGATTCCACACTTGGTTCATGATGTCCGACACCGCGACGAGGAGGATTGCCACCCTTTGGGGTCACGCGACCGCCTTTTTTCTTCTTCGTTGCCACGTCACGAGTGTAGAACAGCCAGACCCAAAGTATGGATTCGTTGAAATAATTCGCAAAACGTAGCGCCACACGGCAGGCTTGAGGGATGGCGCGCATCTTGGTGATCGATAGTTACGACAGTTTTGTTTACAACATCGTGCAATATCTGGGAGAACTTGGAGCAGAACCTGTGGTGATTCGCAACGATGAACTGAGTGTGGACGAAGCTATTGGCTTAGCACCAGATGGTGTTCTGTTATCTCCTGGGCCAGGGCGCCCTGAAGATGCCGGAATTATTTGTGATGCCATTGCCGCATTTGCTAGATCTGTTCCCGTGTTCGGAGTGTGTCTTGGACACCAAGCAATTGGTCATGTGTACGGCGGCGATGTTGTTCGTGCGCCACAAATCATGCACGGCAAAACGTCGTTCATTACCCATAACAGCAGTGGAGTGTTTTCTGGTTTACCTTCGCCCCTAGAAGCAACGCGTTATCACTCTTTAGTTATTAATCGCGACACGATGCCCGATGTATTGGAGATCACCGCAGAAACCTCTGACGGAATTGTGATGGGCGTGCGACATAAAAAATATGATGTCGAAGGCGTCCAGTTTCATCCGGAAAGTATTCTCACATCGTGCGGTCACCAGTTGTTGGGCAACTTTTTAGTTCGTTGTGGTCAGGTGCTCACCAAATAACGAAATAGTTGCAACTGCGCTCAGCCAGGAGCAACGGTTGTCTCTACGACAGGTGCGCGACCAACGGTGAGCGCGATCTTTGTTCCTGGAGCAGCCATTGCACCAGATGCTGTGCCCTGACTAATTACTTTGCCAATGCTCACATTGCCAACAGACAAGTCGACGTATTCCACTTCAGCATCAAGACCAACTTTGACCAGCGCAGCTCTTGCATCGGCTTCTATCATTCCCTTTACAGATGGCACTGCAACAGGAATAGGGCCAGACGAGACATACACAGTGATAGCGCGACCAGAGTCGACAGGAAGATCGAGTGCTGGATCTGTGCGCAGTACTTGTCCTTTTGCTGCGGTGCCGCTTGCCTCAGTTGCAATTGTTACGACGAACTTAAACGGAGAGCCTTCAAGCAATGACTTTGCAGCAGCTTCTAGTTGACCAGTGACATTGGGAACAATTACTTGTCCAGCACCAGCAGAAATAACTACTTCAACAGTTCCCCCAGTAGGAAGAGTCTGCGCTGCTTGTGGCGTTTGCAAAATAATTTGCCCTGCTCCAAGTGTTGGGTCAACACGTTGTTCAACAATGGTCAGCTTAAGACCAACAGCACTCAGCGTGGCGGTCGCGTTTGACAAAGTCATGCCTTGTATCGCTGGCACCACAACAGGTAATTTTGCTGGGTTATAGCTAACTGTTATCGAGTCACCGATTTTTGTGTCGGAGTTTGCGACCGGCAATTGGTCGTACACAATGTCTTCGCCAACGCCTTCTTTGGCAACAGGGTTGGGAACAACAATAAATCCTTTGTCAGTCAAAACTTTGGCCGCATCTGGGTACTTCATGTTGCTGACATCAGGTACTTTTAGGGCGCTACCACCAAGAACGCTGGTGAGCACAAACACAATGCCAGCAATCAGTACAACAGCTGCTGCAATGGCGCCACCGATGTAGTTACGGTTGCGTGGCTCATCGTCGTACTCTGGCAAATTGTCGTTAGGTTGTGGCGTCATTGCCGAGGGCATCACCGTGGTTGATGGCCCACCAACTACTGGCATCATTGTGGTGGCAGTTGCACTGGTGGAAGACATAACAGTGGTTGCTTCGTCGAGGTTTTTGGCGCCCTCTTGTGCTTTCCCGCGACTAGCTAAAAACTCGTTCCATGCACGTGTTGGTTCGTTGTTCATAAAGCGTCGTAAATCGTCGCGCAACTCTTCTGCGTTGTTGTATCGAAGATCAGGAATTTTGGTGAGGCACTTAGCGATAATCACTTCAAACTGCGGTGGCACCACTATGCCAAGAGATTTCAACGGTGGAACATCTTCGTTTACTTGCTTGTATGCAGTTGCTAAAGCATTGTCACCACTAAAGGGAGGCTTTCCTGCAACAAGTTCATACATCACAATGCCTAGTGAGTACAGATCAGAACGTGGGTCCAGTGCTTCGCCCTTTGCTTGCTCTGGCGAAAAATATGTTGCAGTGCCCATCACAGCACCATCTTGGGTAAGACCAGAGTCGTGTCCTGCATCCATTGCCCGCGCAATACCGAAGTCAACAACTTTGATCGCACCCGTATCGCTCATCAACACGTTGGCTGGTTTGATATCGCGGTGCACCACGCCATTGCGATGTGCAAATGCAAGTGCCGATGCAATTTCTGCTGCGATACGAGCAGTGCCCTGCGGAGAAAAATTCTTTTGCCGGCGCAGAACATCGGCCAGCGTCTTGCCCTTCACATACTCCATTGCCATGAAATAGGTATTGCCTGCTTGGCCCCAGTCGTAAACGCCAACAATGTTGGGGTGGTTCAGCCCTGCAACAGATTGGGCCTCGCGGCGGAACCTCTCCACAAAATTGGGGTCGATGGCATGCTCGGGAAACAGCACCTTGATTGCCACATCGCGGTCAAGCAGCAGATCGCGGGCCAAAAACACGTCCGCCATGCCTCCTCGGCCAATTCGGGAGCCAAGCTCGTATCGATCATTGATGATGGTGGGGCGTGCTTCAGACATAAGGCTGTTGCAAGGTTACCCCTGAGCCCAACCGAGCCGCCGCCAGCCCTATTTGACCACCGGAAGGGCAGCGTTTAGGAGGCGTTGGGCAACAGGACCAGCCAAGCGCCCACCCGTACTGGCGCTGACAGCGTCATTAACACCCTTAATCATCACCGCAACGGCCACTCGCGGGGCCTGTGCTGGGGCAAAGGCCATAATCCAGGCATGTGAGCGCTGTTTTTGCCCCTCAGGGTTGAGCTGCGCCGTGCCGGTTTTGGCAGCGGCCTGAATTCCGTTATTTAGCTTCAAACAACACGAAGCAGTCCCATTTTGAACCACGCCCATCATCAACTGAGTCAGAGTCGCTGCGGTCTCGGGAAACATCGGCGTTTTCCACACCGTTGGAGTCGTTGCTGACATCACTGTGCCAGAGCGCGCCCGCGTGTTGGCCACAACATAGGGCTGCATCATTTTCCCGCCATTAGCAACTGTGCTTGCAATCATCGCCATATGCAATGGCACCACCTGCACGCTGCCTTGCCCAAAGCCGTGAATGGCCAGCAGTGCCAACGAGTTCACAAAATCAACGGGGTGTCCACCAAAGGTGCTGGCTGCACCGCCTGGCAAATCAAATGGAATTGCTTCTTCAAAACCAAACTTGTTCACACCGTTGACCATCAGGTCTGGCCCGATGGTGACAGCTGTTTGGGCAAACGGAATGTTGCAACTACGACGGAATATTTCTGCCAAATCTCCACCACAAACTTTGTTGCCATAGTTGCGTAGAGGTTTTTTCGTGTTGGGTGGCAACCATGATCGTTCATCCTTAAACAGCGATTGCATATTAAACACACCCGTTTCAAGAGCGATTGTTGTTGTTAATACCTTGAATGTTGAACCAGGCATATAACGCTCTTGGTAGGCGTTTGCTAACAATGGTTGGCGCGGATCATTCTGCAACTTCGTCAGTGTCTCGCTCGCTGTGTTGCCACTATGAGATGCCACAAGGTTTGGATCATATGTTGGGTTTGAATACATCGCTAGCACCGCTCCCGTGCGAGGGTCCATCACCACAGCAGATCCTTCTCGCCCTCCAAGTGCATCTCGGGCAACGATCTGCAGATCATTACGCAGTGTCAGATGCACAGATCCCGTTGTGTCAGCCTTTGAAAACAGGTCTCCGGCGCCTTCTAATTGTTGTTGTGGCGTGGTGCCTATCAGTACATCGTTGTATGTGCGTTCTAGTTGAGTTGAACCAAATCCAAGTGTGTAGTAGCCCGTTACGTTGGCGAATAATTCATTGGTTGGGTACACCCGCTGATACTGAAAACGACCCGAACCGCCAGTAGCAGGGTCCTTTATCTCTGTTGCTGCTATCACCGAATTGTCGGCTGTCACTATCGCTCCGCGCATCTTGTCGAACTCGCGAATGGTCACACGATTATTCCTCGTGTCGCTAACTAAACCATCTCGTTGGATGTACTGCCAATTGGACAACTGTAAAAACAACAGAGAAAACAACACCATAAGAGCAACAGTCAGATGACGAATTCGCTGATTCATTGCGCATCCCCAGCAGTGCCAACTTCATGAGAGCGAGGCTCGCTACGTCGCAAACGCCATGCCATAAAACGTTCGCTGGTACTTGGCGAGTCTGGCACCTCGTGCAGGCCGCGAGCGGTGGTATCACTAATGCGGATCAACAATGCCAGTAACACATAGTTAGCAACCAATGACGATCCGCCGTAACTCATAAACGGCAATGTGACCCCAGTAAGGGGAACAACACGCAACACTCCACCGATGATGATGAAAGTTTGTACACCCAAAATTGTGGTGAGACCAAGTGCCAACAATTTGTCGAAATCTTTTTGTGCGCGCAATGCAGTGCGCATACCAGCACCAATGAACAACATAAACGCACACAGAATGGCAGCGGCACCCAACAAACCGAGTTCTTCACCAAGAGCAGCAAAAATGAAGTCGTTGTGCGCTGCTGGTATTGCAGCAGGATCACCAAGCCCTAGGCCAGTTCCGGTTAGTCCGCCGTTGGCTAATGCAAACAAAGCCTGGATCGGTTGGTAACCGCGTTGTGTGTACTGATCCCACGGGTTCAGCCACACGCCGACACGAGACTGCACATGGGCAAACAAGTTGTAGGCAATAACAGCACCAGCAGCAAATAGCCCAAGACCAACAACTAAATAACTTGTTCGTTCTGTTGCCACCCAAATCATCACAATGAAAAGGGTGAAAAACATCAGCGACGATCCCAAATCTTTTTGGCCGACCATCACCACAACTGAAACTGCCCACGCCAGAACAATCGGTAGTAGGTGGCGTAACTCTGGCAGTGTAAAGCGCCCTATTTTGATGTGACCCTGCACAATCAAGTCGCGCCGCTCAGCAAGGTATGCCGCAAAGAAAATAGCCAGCAAAATTTTGGCAAACTCGCCAGGCTGAAAGTTAATCGGCCCAATGCTCACCCATATTCGTGCCCCACCACTGCTAAAGCCAACACCTGGCACCATGGGCAACAACAACAAACCCACACCTAATCCAAGCGACGTGAATTGGTACCGGCGTAAATCCCCTGGCCGTTCCACAATGGCCAATGTGGCAACAAATGCAGCAATACCAATAAGTGACCACGTTGCTTGCAAGCCAGCCCACCTATCTGACAATCGGGCGATCATCACATACCCGAGACCATGCAACAACGCAGCCATGGGTAACAACAGCGGGTCTGCTCCGCGAGCGATTTTGCGCACCACCACATGAGCAATAACCAACAACGACAGCACAAACACCAGAAATGGTCCGATCCTGGCTGGAATAGATGCCCGCTTTCCAAGCGACGCAAGAACGTACGCAAAAGCGGTAATGGCACCTGCCATCAAGATAAGGCCTAGTTCTACCCGACGCCGGGAACGAGTAAGTGCGTTATCCAATGGTTGAAGTGGTCGATGTGGTTGAAGAGGACGTAGTCGTGGTTGACATAGCGATGATTGCTTGTTCCACCAGCATCAAATACTTACGAGCCATTGACGATGATGTGAATGTTCGGTTCATTGCAACATCGCGCAAAATATCTTCTGGAAGTTCTTCACCACTCAGTTCAGTTTGCGTGTCGATAGTGGGGTTAAACCACAGAACTCCACCCACTCGGCCGCGGTACACCGCAACATTGTCTTTGTTATCGAAGCCGAGGTAATACCCGCTGCGGGCGTACACACCTATCACCGTAATTGTGCTCATAATAATCACAACGAGCGCACTCCAAAACAACACCATGCCAATCGATACGCGACGCTTCTTTTTTGCAGTTTGCGGTTTTTCCATCGGCGCTGTGTTGTCGGGTTTTGCCCGCTCAATAGGTTCGCTAATGTCATCAAGTACATCCACCACAACCACCGTGGTGTTGTCGCGACCGCCGTTTGTATTTGCCACCAGCACTAACGCTTCAGCCAAATCTTGGGGGTTGCTGTGTTGAGCGATAACAGTTGCTATTTCTACATCTGACACTTCATCTACCAGACCGTCGCTGCACAAAATAATGCGGTCATCGGTGCGCACAAGATAGTTAAAAACATCAACAACAACAGAGCGATCAATTCCCAAAGCGCGAGTCACAATATTGCGCCGCGGATGTACGCGAGCTTCTTCTGGCGTAATGATTCCTTCGTTCACAAGTTCTTGTACATATGAATGATCAACAGACATCGGGGTAAGAACACCTCCGCGCCACAGGTAGGCGCGTGAGTCACCAACGTTTGCGATCAACACGCGTGGTTCGTCGCCTTCCACAATCGACATCGCCGTAAGAGTGGTTCCCATGCCACTTTGGGTTGAATCATCAAGGCTTGCTGTGTAAATAACGCTGTTGGCTTGTTGCACCAACTCACGAAAAGTTTGGGCCGAGTTAATCCCAACTCTTGCGCCGGCTTTTAGCGTGGTAACAGCTAGCGCGCTTGCTACTTCACCAGCGTTGTGACCACCCATTCCGTCGGCCACCACAAACAAGGTGTCTTCTGCCAAAAATGAATCCTCATTTTGCTGGCGAACCATGCCAACATCGCTCGTTGCGCCCCACATCAGTTTCATGAACGCATCTCCAGCACGGTTGATCCCACTTGAATTCTGTCGCCTTTGCGAACAGATCTATCAACAGTTAATCGTTGCCCGTTTAAGAAAGTGCCATTTGTAGAACCAAGGTCAACCAACCACACGCCCTCCGGTCGTATCTCAATGCGGGCGTGGTGCGAAGACATAAAAGTGTCGTCTTGAGGGGCGATGTCATTATCTTCAACGCGGCCAATGGTCAATGTGCTCGACAACGTAAATGCCTGCCCGCGATGTTCCTTGGGTTCCATCACAATAAATGTCGGTACTCCACTCGACTTCGCCCCACGACGACGCTGTGGCTGGTTTTGTCCACTTCCCCCTGCGCGGGCAAGAGGCATCACCGGTGTGCGTACTTCGCTCCACACAGCCCACAACACACGTGCGAAAAAAAGATACACCAAGGCAAGCAGTAATAGCTTGAAGGCATTCAGCAGTTGGTCTGTCATCGGTGGCGCTACGACGCCTCGAACGTCACCGTTGCCGTACCAAAGCCAATGACATCACCATGTTGCAACAATTGCTCACCAGAAATAACAACGCCGTTGACCCGTGTGCCGTTAGTAGAACCAAGATCGTGCACCATCACTTCGCCAACAGCACACACAAACTCTGCGTGTTGACGGCTCACGTTGGAATCATTCAACACAATGTCGCTACCCAGATGTCGGCCA